>ERZ1026862.1222-NODE-1222-length-15636-cov-4.356075_pt1 | contig 15636 bp, 14 predicted proteins | sample MGYA00380161_ERZ1026862 | MGnify/ENA primary metagenome ERZ1026862 (study PRJEB33269, sample SAMEA4719797) | human gut metagenome | biome: human-associated habitat; feature: organic feature; material: feces | place: Cameroon | collected 2013-10 ... | reverse complement strand
GTATTTATGGGCTTTGTAGGGATTTTTTAGATGGCGTTGGGTACGATTTTGGTACAAAATTTAACCTAGAAACAGAAAATGATTTTCAATCATTTATAATCTTCCCAATCCGGCTTCGGCAGCCCGTTTTCCATCGCTTTCTTGATATCTTTATAGAAACGGATTTTTTTCTGCACGTGGTCATAGTCTGCGTGCAGTTCTTTTAATTTGTCCTCAACTGTTTTCTTCTGAAGCTCTGATAATTCGATCATATCGTCAATGGAGTTCTCTTCGTCCTTTTCAAGGGAAAAGAAATCTTTCAGCTTGGCGATGGACATTCCGGTGCGCTTAAAGCAGCAGATCATCGAGAATCTGAAAGTGATGCAGGCTGCCGATTTTACACAGGAAGAATTAGCCTTAATCGACGAGATCTCCATGTGAAGCCGACAGATGCTAAATGAAGGAAAACAATAACACCATAAGAGGCATTGTCACGATAGCACATAGAGTGGTTACAACATTGATCGCGCTGGCATAATGCGCATCGTTCCCATATACCTGGCACATTTGTGTAACGGTGGACGCAGATGGCGTGATTACCGCAAGAAAGACGATGAGCATAATTTTCGGAGCATCGGAAGAGAGAGTGGTAAGATGGCTTATTTTAATAAGCAGCAGCGCGATCAATGGAATGACGATCATACGAAGTGCGGATATGAAATATACGCGTTTGTTTGCAAAAATATCTTTCATGTTCATTCCGGCAAAAAGCATTCCGGTTACAATCATACTGGCTGGTCCGATCATGCTGCCAACACTGGAGAGTGTGTCGGTAAGAATCTCCGGCAGACGGATTTTAGCAAAAAATAAAACGATGCCGATGGCGATAGAAATCATATTGATATTCAGGAGGATTTTCTTCCAATCATAGGAAGATTCACGGCTTATGATCTTTTTGCAGTGTGTCCAAAGAAAAATAAGCTGTATGCTCATGAAGACACAGCCATACAGGATCCATTTCTGCCCCAGAACGAAAGTTACGATAGGCACAATCAGATTTCCAGAGTTGGAGTAATAGATGGATGCAGATTCTACTTCGTTTAGGGAAAACAGTCTGCTGATAAGAGAAACAACAAGCAGAAGAATGATCTGAAGTAATATGGATGCAACAAGTGCAAGCAGAAGGCCGTTTACGGTTTCCTTTGTGTAATTTACCTGAAAAGCATTTATAATAACGCATGGAATGATGAGGTAGAGTATGATTTTGGATAATACTTTGCTGTCTTCTTCTTTGACAATTCCTGCCTTTACAATGATAAATCCCATTAGTATCATGAGAAAAAGCTCAAAAATCTGTTCCATTAAAAGTATACTGATCTGCATAAAATCACCCTTTCTTTCTAACTGCCTATCTTAGAACCTGGAAAATAAAAATGCAAGAGTGAATTTTGTGTTTACGGTTCGGGAACTCGTAAGATTTCGCTTGACAATTTTCGAAATAAGGATTAAATTAACGTTAATTAAATATTTCAAGACAAAAGAGCGATGTGGTTCACATATCGCTCTTTTTGCATTTTGGAGGAAAGGGAGAAAATGGGGTATGGAAAAATTAAGCAGTATGATCTCAACAATTGATGACTTCGTCTGGGGACCGGTGATGCTGATTCTGTTAGTTGGAACGGGTATTTTCCTGACATTTCGAACGAGATTTCTGACATGGAGAAATCTGGGGTATGCACTTAAGAGTACACTGAGTAAGGAGGCGCGCACCAAGAGCCGCGGCGAGGGTGATGTATCCCCGTTCTCGGCACTCACCACGGCGCTTGCCGCAACGATTGGAACCGGAAATATCGTCGGTGTTGCGACTGCAATGGTTTCCGGCGGACCGGGAGCACTCGTTTGGATGTGGATATCTGCCACATTTGGTCTGACTTCGAAATTCTCGGAGTGCATGCTTGCGATAAAGTACCGTGAGGTCAATGAAAAAGGCGAGATGAGCGGCGGACCGATGTATACAATGAAAAAAGGAATCAAGAACAAGAAACTAGGTTCCACGCTCGCATGGATTTTTGCGTTGTTTGCAGTGATCGCGTCTTTCGGAATCGGAAACATGACGCAGGGTAATTCGATTTCCGGTGCCCTTAAATCGACTTTTCATGTACCGACATGGGCAAGCGGAATTGTGATCACGGTTTTGGCATTGCTTATCATTGTAGGTGGAATCAAGTCGATCGCAAAGGTTTCATCCCTTGTTGTTCCTCTTATGGCAATCTTCTATGTGATCTGTGGATTGATCGTGATCTTTGGAAATCTTTCCAATCTTCCTGCCGGTCTTGCAATGATCTTTAAGATGGCGTTTTCGGTAGAAGCTGTTGGCGGCGGTCTTTGCGGAACGATCGTTGTATCCATGATGAATGCGATGCGGTATGGTGTTGCGCGAGGCGTTTTCTCCAATGAAGCCGGAATGGGTTCGGCAGCAATTACAGCGGCGGCAGCAACAACGGATAATCCGGTCCGCCAGGGTTACATAAATATGACAGGTACATTCTGGGATACGATCGTTGTCTGTACGATTACCGGTCTTGCAATCGCTTCGTCCGGTGTGCTTGGCATGACGGATGCAGCGGGCGAATATCTGACCGGATCGGATATCACGATCGCGGCATTTGAGACGGTACTCGGCTCCGGTGGAGGATGGCTCGTTACGATCGGAATCGCCTTATTCGCCTTTTCTACCATTCTTGGATGGGAGTATCACGGAGAAAAAGCATTTGAATATCTGCTGGGTACACATAAATACAATATGATTTACAGAGTTGTATTTTCACTGGTTGTGTATTTCGGATGTACACAGACGCTTAGTCTTGTATGGAATTTCTCGGATATCGCCAATGCGCTGATGGCAATCCCGAACCTGATCTGCATGCTGATTTTAAGTGGTGAGATCGCACATGATATTCAGGCGTTTCAGCCGGAAATTGATAAGAAAAAATAGCAAAATTCAAAAGAAATAATTTACTTTCTGTTAAGAATATGTTATGATTGAGTAACAAAGTTGTAACAATTAGGAGGAAGTATGTTAAAGAAAGGTAAGGTGTGGGGCAGGAAGCTTGTTGCAGGGGTGCTGCTCGCAGCGATGGTATTGGGGAATGCCGCTGTATCTGCAGAGGCTGCAACAAATAACACAGAAAAGAATTTAGCGGTTGTTCAGGAAAACAATTATCGCAAAACTCTGTGTAAGGGGTTTCTTGGAAAAAGTTACGGAAGTGTGGTAGATGGGATTCGTTGTGACTGCAGTGGTTATACACGGGCTGCATTGAACCGCATGGAGAGCAAAGGCAAAAACGGTACAGCGCTCAAGGATGTTCAGGTCGGAGCCACAAGCTCAAGTGCCTGGGTAGGCGGTTCCAGCATCACTTATACGACCGGTGTTGCGGAAGACGGCGAGATTTCATGGGCAAAGCAGACGGAGCTTGCAATCGGAAAGAAGAGTTCCGGAGCTTCGAAACTGTCGGATTTAGAGCTTGGAGATGTCGTTGTATATGGACGCGGAAGTTCTACGACGCATGTCGCTGTCTATTTCGGTAAATTTGCATCGATGGATGAAGTAAAAGATTATCTCGAAGAGCTTGGACTTTATGACCAGGGGGATTTGAGAAAAGCCGGTGGGAATAAGTATCTGGCGAATGGGAGAACCGTGATCCGGCAATATGGAAACAGCCCTTATTGGAGAATTCATGCGACGTCCAGAGGGATTCTGATCGATAATGATATTGTGGGGACAAGCCCGTATACATCTTCTTTTGGTAACTGGAAGTGGACATTTTCTTCGGGGATCAATGTAATTGAATAGAAAATTTAAGCTTAAAAATAAAAGAGAATGTCGAAACATGATAACGTTGGTCATGTTTCGGCATTCTTTTTTATTTCATTAATTTACTTGCGTATGCCAGTAAACGTTCCTGTAATTGCTGATTATTTCGAAGAGTTTGTACGAGATCAAATAGTGCCGGTTCCTCAACAGCAAACTCCATTCAAAAAAATGAGCGGAGTTTTGAGCGAAGCACGCATGTGGGAAATCTGTGGCAACCGTTAGAAGATATCTAAAATTGCTCACTTCTATTGGAGTCGTAAAGGCAGAGGGGAAAACAAATAAATCTCAAGAATGCATTTTTAGAAACACATAGTGATGTTGGAAGGAAGGCGCTCTATACAGGATTTCTCCATAAGTTTGGTAGAGTTATAGGAACAAAAATAGCACTACCTATTTTGCTGCAACATCCCTTTATTTCTTTGTTATAATCCATTAAACTACAAAGCATAGAAAACAATCACATACGGGATTTGATATTGTGGAGGAAATGGTTATGGAATATAATTATGAAAAAGAACGTCAGGAAGCAATCGATGCTGGCAACCGTGCATTATACAGTTTGCGCGCGGCACAGGATCAACTTAACAGTGCCAAGAATTGGGGAATTGTAGATCTTCTGGGAGGAGGTCTGATCACGAGTCTGGTCAAACGCTCCAAGATGGATGACGCGCAGCGCAATATGGAACAGGCGAAGCGGGATCTGCAGACATTTAGCAAGGAATTAAGGGATGTGTCACAGTACATTTCGCTGGATTTTAATAATGAGGGCTTTTTACGATTTGCGGATTATTTTTTTGATGGTGTTGTTGCGGACTGGCTTGTGCAGGATCGCATCAATAATGCGAGACAACAGGTGGATGAGGCAATCCGAAGAGTCGAGCAGATTCTTCGCCAATTGTAATATGAGTAGGAGAAAACATTATGTATAGTTCATTTGATGCATTTGATGTGATGAGTGCGATATTTCCGATATTTTTTATTTTGGTAGCAGCGCTTGTAGTATTTACAATCATTCGGGGATTGGCAGAGTGGAACAAGAATAATCAGTCGCCGCGACTTACGGTGGATGCGAAAGTCGTATCCAAGAGAGAAAATACAACGCATTATCAGGATAATGCGAATTATGAGGTGACGCACGCAGTAACGATGCGTACAAACACAACTTATTATGTTACCTTTGAGGTGGAGAGCGGCGATCGTATGGAGATGTGTGTCGATGGTCAGCAGTATGGAATGCTGGCTGAGGGAGACTCAGGAAAACTGACCTTTCAGGGAACGCGGTATTTAGGATTCGACAGGTACGAAAACATGTAAGGTCTGTTTTGGACTTATGAGAATGTTGAGCGAACAGAGAATTATATTTGCACCTGTGCATACAGAGAGGCAGCTTGCATCCGGTGCTATAATTGGGGTGGACATAAATTATGATGGAAGGTGAATGATTTGGCAAAATTATGGAACAGCCACCTCATCTTGGATTTCTCTCACGTGTATTGTGATGAGAACATCCCACGCAATGATAAGCTGCATTGGATCGACTGCTCGGACATCCACGAGTGTGATCTGTATTGCTCAAAGAAAGCAGAGGAAGAGATCCACCGGAGGATCGATCCTTATGGAATTGATGGGATTCATTTTCTGGATTCCGGTAATTATCATTATGTGACGAAAATTATGACGGACCGTATCAGTGAGCCCTTCTCACTGATCCTGTTTGATCATCATACAGATATGCAGCCTCCGATGATCGATGGAATGATCAGTTGTGGCGATTGGGCAAGAAGTGTTTTGCTGGAGAATCCAAATTTGCAGCAGTTGGTATTGATCGGCCCGAAAAAGGCGGATATTCAGGCAGTCTTAAATGATAAGCAACTGAAAGCAAAGGAGAAGAAACTGCTGAAAGAGAAGCTGATCGCTTTTTCCGCGGAGGAGCTTCGTGCGGGAGAGGGACATGAGAAGGCAGAAAAAATAAAAATGGATGTCCCGTTTTATATCTCAATCGATAAGGATGTGCTGGACGAGCGGTATTGCGAAACAAACTGGAATCAAGGCAAGATGCCGCTTTCGTTATTGGAGCATTTGTTGTCGCTGTTTCTGGATCAGAAACATATACTTGGTGTTGATATATGCGGTGAGTGCCAGCAGGGAATTCCGCTGCCGGAATATATGGAGGCTGAGGAGAAGAATGCCGAGACGAACCACAGGTTGTTTGAGTTTTTGACGCGCTACATTGTGATAGCTCGTAGAAAATAGTAAAAAATCAACAATATGTCTGATGATCATTTTTGTGAGTCTATTTTGCGTATGCAAAGTAGACTTTTTTTGGAGAAAACGTGTTTGATACTGTACGAGATAATCGCCACACGCATGATTGAAATGTAAAGAAAAGTTTTCTTGCTATTGATATGATTGGCATATATAATGTTCTTATTAGACAGAGGGGGATGGTGGGATGAGAAAAAGTAAGTCAGATAAAAAAATTAAAATGAGTATACGCGCAAAAATTCTGACAGGAATGATTATCTGTGTTTTAATCGTGACAAATCTGATCGGGTGGTTTTTTATCGCGCAGGCGAGAGATACTCTGTTGGAACAATGTAAAACAAATGCGAGAAGTTCAGCTAAAATTGCAGCACAGCGAATTGACGGCGATATTTTAGAACAAATCCATGCAGGTGATGAGACAACCGATAATTATAAAAATATATTAAGTCAGTTGCAGGACTTTTTGTGTGGTGATGAAATAAAATATATCTACACAATGCGAATGGATGGCAGTAAGCTGGAATTTGTAGTGGATGCGGACACTGAAGATGGTGCTGCGATTGGCGAAGAATATGAAATTTATGATGAGATCTCGGAAGCGTTCGAGGGAAATGTTACGGTTGACAGTGAAATGACATCGGATGAGTGGGGCGATTTTTACAGTGCGTTTGCACCGATTTACAATAGCTCCGGAACGATGGTCGGTATTGTCGGCGTTGATTGTTCTGCAACGGAAATCAGACATCAGGAAGATACGTTCATCAGAGAGTTTTATATCATTGAACTTATCGGATTGGCTATAGCGGTTGTTCTTTCGGTTATTATAAGCAGTATTTTATCGAGAAGTGTAAGTGCCATAGAAGGGAAAATGAGCGAGCTCGCTCAAAAAGAAGGAGATCTTACACAGAAAATAAATGTAAAATCTTCAGATGAAGTTGGAAATATTGCAAATAGTTTGAACGTATTTCTGGAAAATCTGCGTGAGATTATTCAAAACATCAGTACAAGTGAAAGAAAGCTTTTGAACAACTCGGAACATGTGAATCATATAGTAACATCTTCTGCAGATGATGTATCCAAGGTAAATGCAACTATGCGTGATGTGGAAGAGAAAGTTCTTGAAATGAGTGATCTGGTATGCAAGATTGCGGAAAATGCCAAAAGTAATAATGATATGATGTTGTCCGTTATCAATGAAACTAAATCAAAGACACAATATATTGGTGAAGTGGGGCAAAAGGCAGAAAACCTGGAAAAGGATGCGATACTGGCCAGAGAACGCATGCAGGGAACTATTGAAAAAGTAGGAACAACGCTTGAAAATAAGATCGAAGAGGCAAAGAAAGTAGAACGAATACAGCAGCTTACGGATAATATTTTAAGTGTTGCAAATCAGACAAATCTTCTTTCTTTAAATGCCAGTATTGAGGCGGCACGTGCTGGAGACAGCGGAAGGGGATTTGCAGTTGTTGCGAGTGAGATTTCGAAGCTTGCGGAAGAAACCTCCAAGACGGCAGAGGAAATTCAAAGCGTGAATACTTATATCATCAATATTGTGGATAAACTGGCGGAAGCCTCTTTTGAACTACTCAATTTTGTGAAAACAAATGTTATTTCCGACTATGATGTCCTTGTCGAGACCGGAAAAGAATATGCAAAAGATGCACATGACTTTGGAACACAGATGGTTGAATTTGAGGGATACATAGACGAGTTACAGCAGAGTATGAAACTCATTAGTGATTGTGTGGAAGGTATTATGACGGGGTTCGGCCGGCAGCAAGAACAAGTGCAGGTTAATTCGGAATATATGTCTCGGATTGACGATGAATTCCGGAAAATTGTGGATGCCGTTCAGGACAATAAAGAAATTGTGAATGAACTTGAAGTTAGCATTCGGCAGTTTAAAATTTAATAAAAATGGGCAGAACCGATCATTCGGTTTCTGTCCATTTTTTTCTTGCTGAATTTTTACAATAATTTCACAAACATTTACACAAGCTTGATAGCAGAGAGCAATATTTCTGTTTAGCATGTAACCAGAAGGATGTGATGAAGAATGAACAAGAAAAGCCATATTGTATTTACGAAAAAAATGAATATTGAGGTGCCTTCCAGATGCCGTGTGGGACTTCTGGTTGGCAGCGTTTTACCGGATATTCTGGTGCATACTTATCTGATGGGACATACATGGAAGGCATCCGGAGCAATGATACTAAACAAGCTGGAGAAACTGGAACAAAGCGACAGCTTAAATATTTGGACGGTGCTTCGCTTAGGTATGATCCTTCACTATATCGAAGACTTTTTTACAATGTCACACAGTCGCTTTTTTCAAGGAAATCTGTTGGAACATATTGGCTATGAAATGCGTTTGCAGCGTTACATCCGGGCAACATTTAACAGGCGATATAAGTTGTATGACAAAGATGTGAAAAATACGCAGATTTATTCTATGAATGATTTAAAGGAACGAATGGTTTCGTTGCAGAAGGAATATGAGAAAGAGATAAAAGAGGCAACAGGGGATGAGGTGTTGTGCTTTCAGACGGATCTGGAATATATGAATATTGCGGTGCAGACGGTAGCAGGCTATCTGATTCCAGCGTTGAATCGAAAGTCCATTCTGTATTGCAAAATTGAGAACGGAACATTGGTGCGGATTTCTCCGGGATGTCGCATCTGACCTGAAAAAGAACAAGGAGTTATTGAAAGTTGAAATATAAGGAACTGGTAAACAATAAAGAAATCAACGCATATTTAAAGAAGGGCGACGAGAATTTAGGACAACTTGGTTTTACGGATCATTCCAAGGCACATTGTATGCAGGTGGCACATCAGGCGGGAAAGATATTGGAACGGTTCGGCTATCCGGAACATGATATTGAACTGGCAAAGATTGCAGGATTGATGCATGATATCGGAAATATGATCAATCGCACACACCATGCGGAATATGGTGCACTGCTTGCCAATGAAATGTTAAAAAAAACGGATATGCCGCTGGAGGATCGAATCACGGTCGTATCGGCAATCGGAAATCATGACGAATCGACCGGCGGACCAATCGATGTTGTTTCAGCGGCACTCATTATTGCGGATAAAACCGATGTAAGACGAAGCCGAGTACGCCAGAAAGAGAAAGCGTTATTTGACATTCACGATCGTGTGAATTATGCGGTGACAGAATCAAAGCTTAAGATTTCCAAGGACAAATCAGTGATCGCGCTGAATCTGCAGATTGATGAGAAAATCTGCTCTATGTATGACTATTTTGAAATCTTTCTCGAGCGCATGATGCTTTGTAGAAAATCCGCAGAAATTCTTGGGACGACCTTTAAACTGACGGTTAATGGACGCAAAGTTCTATAAAGTATTTAGTGAGCCTGTTCTGTGAAGAGTGAGATGTTTTTTTATGATATCATTTTACGAATATTTTACATAAATGATACATAAAGATGATAGATGGGATATCCCCATTCCTGTATAATTTTGAATTAAATGCAGAGATGTCATATTTCACATCAAGGAGAGACAATGATTCGGAATCAGATACTGCAATGGATGATTGATCGATTGGAAAAATTGAAATCACCACAAAAGCGGGAGCAAATAAATAGATTGGATATACAGGAGAAGGAGATTGGAAATCAAATGAAAAACAAACCGCAAAAAGCAGAACCATATATGATGAACCGTGAATTATCATGGTTAAAGTTTAATGAGCGCGTATTGAATGAAGCAGGTAACCCAAGGGTTCCTTTAGCGGAGAGACTCACGTTTGCTTCGATTTATCAGTCGAATCTGGATGAGTTTTACATGGTTCGTGTCGGTACATTAATGGATCAGATGGAATCTTCCGAAGAAATCCGTGAAAACAAAACGAATATGACCAGCAAGGAGCAGGTAAAGGCAATCCTTGAGGCGACGCGTATTCTGGATAAAAAGAAAGATATGATCTACGAACAACTGATGGGGGAATTAGAGCCACAGGGAATTCGAATCATCAATTTTAACAGACTCTCCGGAGAAGAGGGAGAATTGTTAGAGACTTATTTTGATCAGGAGATCGCGCCGTATCTGTCTGCCAATATTGTCAGCAAGCAGCAGCCGTTTCCGTTTTTAAAGAATAAGGAGATTTATGCGGTGGCATTGCTTGCAACCAAGAGTAAAAAGACAAAAGTTGCCATCATTCCATGTAGTAACAATGTATTCAAGCGACTCATTGATATTCCGACAAGACCGGGAACATTTATGCTTTCGGAGGAACTGATCTTACATTTCTTACCGAAGCTGTTTCCAAAGTATGAGATCGTGGAGAAGTCACTTCTTAGAATCACGAGAAATGCAGATATTGATACAGAGACGATTTATGATGAGGATATGGATTACCGCGATGCGATGGAGAATCTGATCAAGCAGAGAAAACGTATGAATCCGGTGCGCATGGAATTATCCAGAGAGATTAACAAGAAGCTCGTTACCGGGATCTGTAAGTGTGTCAATGTGGACAAAAAGCATGTTTTTATGTCAAAAGTACCGCTTGATATGTCCTTTGTATTTGCGATTCAAAATTACTTGAGAGTTCAGGGAAAGGAAAACTTATTCTTTGAAAAGAGAAGTCCTCGCATGACCGATCAGTTAAATGACAAGGAGAGTCTGATCGGACAGATCGAGAAGAAGGACGTACTTCTTTCTTATCCGTTTGAGAACATTAAGTCGTTTACAAACCTTCTGAATGAGGCGGCAAAGGACGAATCTGTTGTATCCATTAAGATGACACTGTATCGTCTCGCGGACAAGAGTCAGATTGTCGATGCCCTTGTCGATGCTGCTGAAAACGGCAAAGAAGTTGTCGTTCTGGTGGAACTTCGTGCAAGGTTTGATGAGGAGAGTAACATTGAATACTCCAGAAAACTTGAAGAAGCTGGATGTCGCGTGATCTACGGATTAAACGGCTACAAGGTTCATTCCAAACTTTGTCTGATTACCAGAAAAACAGACAACGGACTGTCTTATATCACACAGATCGGAACCGGAAATTATAATGAGAAGACTTCGAAACTATATACCGATTTATCGCTGATCACGGCAAATGAAGAGATTGGCAAAGAGGCAGCGGAGGTATTTGCCTGCCTTCTTCGCGGAGAAACGATTGAGGAAACGCATCGGCTTCTGGTTGCACCAAAGTGCCTGCAGAATAAGGTCCTTGCGCTGATTGATGAAGAAATCGAACATGCGAAAAACAATGAGCCGGCGTATGTCGGAATTAAGATCAATTCACTGACGGACAAAGACATCATTGAGAAGCTTGTGGAGGCATCACAGGCCGGGGTAAAGATTGAGATGATCGTCCGCGGAATCTGCTGCATGATTCCGGAAATCAAAGGATATACCGAAAATATTACGGTTATCAGTATTGTCGGAAGATTTCTGGAACACTCAAGAATCTATCGTTTCGGAACGCCGGAAAGAGAAAAAGTATACATCGCTTCGGCAGATTATATGACCAGAAACACATTGCGCCGCGTCGAGGTGGCGGCACCGGTTCTTGACGATCAGCTGCGCGAAAAACTGGATTTCATGTTTGATACGATGATGAAGGATGATGAAAAGGGCAAGCGCCTGAATGCGAAGGGCAATTACGAGGATCGAAAGGTAAATGAGAAGAAACTCGATTCACAGGAATTGTTCTATGAGATGGCGTATGAGAATGCGGCCAAAGAAGTCAGGGAAAAGAAGGCGCAATAAATTTGAAATAGAATAGATGAATCTGTAAAGCAGGCTGGCAGTTGTTGCGTCAGCCTGCTTTTTTACAATAATTTCACAAATATTTACATGACCTTGATAGCGGGGGAGCGTGATGGAAACTAACATAAGATTAGAAGAAAGAAGGAGAACAAGTATGCCATCTACATATGCACATTATCGATTGGGACAACAGGTTATAAACAGTGTTCCAAAATGGAAGAAAAATATCATTGAGAAAAACAAGGAGTTATTCAATATCGGATTACACGGACCGGACATCCTGTTTTATTATGAGCCGCTGAAATCCAATCCGGTGAATGCAATCGGTTATGGGATGCATGAACACTCCGGAAGAGAATTTTTTGAACATGCGGCAGAGATCATCCGCGAAAAGGATCATGATGCGCGCTATCTGGCGTATGTGTATGGATTTATCTGTCATTTTGTTTTGGACACAACCTGTCACGGATATATTGATGACAAGATCGCAGAGAGTGGCGTATCGCACGCGGAGATTGAAGTCGAGTTTGACCGCAGCCTGATGATCGAGGATGGTTATGATCCGATTACACACAATCTGACCAGACATATCGTTACTTCGGCGAAGAATGCGGGGGTAATCAGTGATTTCTTTCCGGGCACCACACCGGATCAGGTAGAGGATGCACTAAAAGGAATGATAAAATACAACAATCTGCTGATTGCACCATCCAGATGGAAGAGGAAGTTTATCTATGCATTACTCAAAGTATCCGGAAATTACCGCGAAATGCATGGATTGCTTGTTAATTTTCAGGCAAATCCGGATTGCGAGGACAGTACACGAATTTTACGCCAATTATATGATATTGCGTTGGAGCGTGCGGTAAAACTGATTGGTGAGTATGACAGTTATCTGGTAGGTGAACAAAAATTAGATGCTCTTTACCACTATACGTTTGGTGGAAAAGAAACGAAGAATGAGGAGAGAATGTATGAAGTTCAAAATGACTAAGGAAGAAAGAAACTGGATACTCTATGATGTCGGTAATTCCGCATTTGTTTTATTGATCTCAACGATTATGCCAATCTATTTTAACTATCTGGCAGAGAATGCAGGCCTTTCATCGGTTGACTATCTTGCATATTGGGGCTATGCGGCTTCAATCGTAACCGTCATCGTGGCAGCCTTGGGACCTGTCTGCGGAACGTTGGCAGATACAAAAGGATTTAAAAAGCCGATTTTTACGGCAACCTTAATGATCGGTGCCATTGGTTGTCTGGCACTGGGTTTTGCAAAGCAATGGCTGATCTTTTTGATTATTTTTATGATTGCAAAAATTGGTTTTTCCGGAAGTCTGATCTTTTACGATTCGATGCTGGGCGATGTGACGAGTAATGACCGTGTAGATAACGTATCCTCTCAGGGATATGCATGGGGATATATCGGAAGCTGTGTTCCGTTCATCGGATGCCTCGGGCTGGTGCTCGGTGCAGACCGGATCGGAATCAGCATGGAAGTGGCGATGGGAATTTCATTTGCAATCATTGCGATCTGGTGGTTTGTTATGACGTTACCGCTGCTGAAAACATACAAGCAGAAGAATTTTGTTGAGCGGCAGCCGGGGGCGATCCGCAATAGTTTTAAGCGTCTTGGAAAGACCTTGCAAAGTGTCCGGAAAGAGAAAAACATCTTCCTGTTTCTGCTCGCATTTTTCTTTTATATTGATGGCGTGTACACGATTATCGATATGGCAACCGCTTACGGTACCGCATTGGGACTGGATAGTACCGGATTGTTGTTGGCACTGCTGGTAACGCAGTTTGTTGCATTTCCGTTTGCAATCCTTTTCGGAAGACTGTCGGAGCGTTATGATACGGCGAAACTCATTACCATATGTATCGCTGCCTATATGGGAATCGCAGTGTTTGCCATGTTTCTTAAGACACAGTGGCAGTTCTGGTGCCTTGCTATCTTTGTCGGCATGTTTCAGGGTGGCATTCAGGCATTGTCGAGATCCTATTATACCAAGATTATTCCGGCGGAAAAATCCGGTGAATATTTCGGACTGATGGACATCTGCGGCAAGGGTGCTTCATTCCTCGGAACAATCGTGATCAGCGTTGTATCGCAGATTACGGGCAGTGTCAATATCGGTGTAGGTGCAATTGCAATATTTTTTGTACTTGGAATCATTGTTTTTCGGATGGCTATTGTAGAGGAAAGAAAGCCGGTCGAAAACGATTCTTATCCGAGAATCAAAGGCGATTTCCGGTATACCGTCTAAACGAATCGGATCGATCGTGTACATAAATTCATATAGTACTGTGTAAGCCTGTTTTGTGCATACAAAATAGGCTTTTTTCTTTACTTTAGCACGTTATTATGATAAAAACTAAATAAATAGTTATAAACGATTTCTGCATAAAGTGAAATGACGAGGAGAAACGGATGAGAAGAACGATTATTGGAGACTCTTGTGACCGAGTATCAGAAGGACACAGGTTATTATAATCAGGCCAGTGAAAGCATCGGTGCTTCGGCAGAAAGTGTGCGTGATTCCGTTGATTCAATTAATGAGATGATTGATTCGATCAGTATGGCGCAGAAAGAATTGTCGGATGCGGCAACGAGTGTAAATGAGAATCTGCAGAAGATCACCTATTCCAGCGAGAATATGTCGCAGGAGACAAAAGAAGTATTGGAAAGTGTAAATTCTTTGCAGGAAACCATGCAGAGTTTTCAGGTATAAAGTTATGGTTGCTTAACTTGCAGAAAGCAACTATAATAAAACAGAACATGCAGAAGCTTACCGGCAGGCAATCATCTGATTGCCTGCCTTGTTTATAAAAAAGCAGTATTTTTTTCACTTTTGGGATAAAATAAGTATCGTTTGATCGTGGAACACTGACAGATGCAATGAATAAGGGGGCAGAAATTTGAAGAAGATAGGAATTATGACGGACAGCCACAGTGGTATTTTGGAGAAGGAGGCGCAGGAAAATGATATTTATGTGCTTCCGATGCCTTTTCTTGTGAATGGAGACCTTCACCTTGAAGGCGTGAGTATGACAAGAAGCGAGTTTTACGGGAAGCTTCGGGAAGGCATTGATGTGGCAACTTCGCAGCCGTCGCCGCAGGACGTGATGGAGATGTGGGATGCAATGCTCACAGAATACGATGAGATCGTTTATATTCCGATCAGCAGCGGACTCAGCGGCTCGTGCATGACAGCACAAGCTTTGGCGCAGTACGAGCCATATGACGGCAGAGTGTTTGTTGTGGACAATGGCCGTTGTTCGACTCCGCTTCATCAATCGGTTCTTGATGCGATAAAGATGATCAAGGCAGGATATACCGCGGAGCAGATCAAGCAGCGGCTTGAGGAGACGAAGGAACAGATGATCATTTACGTCGGCTTAAGCACGCTTGAATATCTGAAGAAGGGCGGACGGATTAAGGCTGGTGTGGCAACAATCGCAAATGTGCTCAATATTAAGCCCGTGATGAAGTTTACAACCGGCACACTGGATGTCTATCAGAAGTGTCGAGGTATGAAAAATGCGCGTAAGGCGATGATCGATGCGATGAAAACGGAATTTGAGACAACCTTTAAGAAAGCGTATGACGAGGGGAAAATTCATCTTCTGGCGGCATCAAGCTGTGTCACGGAAGTGACGGAAGAATGGGTAAACCAGATCAAGGAGAATTTCCCGGGAATGGAGGTACGGTGTGATGAACTGTCCTGCGGACTGGCATGTCATATCGGTCCGGACGGACTTGGAAT
>ERZ1026862.1220-NODE-1220-length-15647-cov-9.928746_pt1 | contig 15647 bp, 14 predicted proteins | sample MGYA00380161_ERZ1026862 | MGnify/ENA primary metagenome ERZ1026862 (study PRJEB33269, sample SAMEA4719797) | human gut metagenome | biome: human-associated habitat; feature: organic feature; material: feces | place: Cameroon | collected 2013-10 ... | reverse complement strand
CCTTAACCCCCACCCCGTAAAGGGACTCCAGCGTTCCGTCCTGCAATTCGCTTAACATCGCTTTGATAATAACAAAGTTCGTTACATCAGGCTGTTCCAATGCGTTTTTATTGATATCTCCTGCTGAAGAATAGCTTTGGATAATGCTTACCAGGTTATTTATAATATTGCTTTTGACAGGCGTTTCTTTATCAGACCACATGTTGGAGATCTCAGATACTGCCGAATAATTAATGTCTGCTTGTGTCAGCCAACTTTTGATAAGAAAAGAGTCATATATCGTCTTAACCTTAAAGTTCCTTTCTACGAGGTTTCTATAAGTTTCCTGATCATTACTCTGCAGCAACAGACAGATGTATGCATTGTTGTTCTTTTCAGCTGTATCTGTGATTTTCATGCTTTCATGATTTTTTCAAGAGATTCCCTTATGCTCTTCAGATAGGCGTTATTGGAGTATTGAGATTCAAGGAAGTAAAGAAGCTCCCATCTGAACGCCAATGCTTGCGGCGGCTCTGGACGGAAAGGAGAAGGAGCTTTCAGAGCTCTTCGGGCGCAGCTTTCCGAGCTTGAGCGCAGAAGCGCCAGGGTCGATATCAATGAGGAGCAGATAAAACGCGCCTTCGACTACGGTAGGAAGCTTCTGCTCTCCGGAAAGATCCCGCGGCTGCGGCAGCTCATCGAGCTTTACGTTGAGCGCGTGGAGATACTACCGGACAGCGTGAGCGTTACGCTGAACATACTGCGCGGATTGCAGGCAAACGAGAGCGACGCGGCTCTGGACAGGCTCAACCGGACTTATCCGGAGGCGCTCAGGATAACCCGGAAAGCGGACAGTGAGGAGGTCGTTTCCGCTTCCGGAGAATAACAGTGAAACCCGGGGAGAAATTTCCGGGTTTATTTTTTACCGAAATCCGTAAAACTTTCGGATATTCTGACTTTATTTGCTCTGAAGAGAAAAAAGACCGCCGGGCGCAATGTCCCGGCAGTCGTATAGGTGTTGAATCTTACTCGGCAGGTTCGAGATACTTGCTGCGTAAGGTTGCTATTTCATCGTCTGTGATATTGAGCTTGGCTTTGAGAAATTCCAGCATGGAGCCGTTTTCAGACTCTGCGTGGTCGAACAGATTTTCCATCAGCTGACGGGAAACTCCGGTAAGCATTGCAACACCGTCTATTTCGTCCTGATTGTCCGTAAGCTCTGCTGCCTTGGACTTCATATATTCAATGGACTTTGCGTTGAACTGGTTTGTAAGTTCAAAGTCATCGAGAACGGTTTCCTTGTCAACCCCAAGCAGGGTAAGCGCAATAACCGCCGCTGTTCCGGCTCTGTCCTTGCCGCCGGTGCAGTGCCAGAGGATAGCGCCGTCCTCGTGCGCAAGGAGCTTGTCCACGAATTCGCGGTATCCCTTAAGCGCAGTTTCGTTGTCAAACATACTTGTGTACATCGTATCGGAAAGTATTCCCGCGCGGTACATTTCCAGAAGAGAGGCTGCGGGATTATCGCTGTTCTGGGAATACACTCCGGTCATTGCGGCAGCGGAGTCATCGCCGCTTTCGTCAAGGATACGCACGCGCTCATTTGTTGCGCCCTCGATATCCGGGTCGGGCGCGGAAGATATCTCATCGGTAGTGCGCAGGTCGATGACCTCGGTTACGTTATATACATCATGGAGCTTCTGGATATCCGCTTCCGAGCCTCCGGAGAGCTTTGCAGTTCTCAGCAGGACATCGCGCTTGATGCGCATTCCATCCGTCGTGAGATATCCGCCGATCTGACGCGCGTTTCCAAGTTTCTCCATGTCTAATGTCTGGCTTTCTACCGTTACGGTGTTTACGGGAGCTTCAACAGGTGCGTTTTCCTCAGTGGGCGCTTCAATGGCAGAGGTGGTTTCAGCACTTGTCGTGGGTACTGCGGTCGCTGCTGCCTCCGTTGCCGAAGAAGTGCTTTCAGAAGATGTCCCGTTGGACTGGCAGCCTGCCAGGAGTACGCAGCACATTACCGCTGCTGTGATTTTTTTGATATTGCTGTTCATATTGTTTCCTTTCTTTCTCTGAGATACGAGCATATTATACAGCAATATCAGGCTTTAATCAACGCAGATGGGTTAAAAAGTGGGTTAATTTTTGATGAAGCACGGGTCGGCAACGTACTTTACAGTTCCACGACTGACAAGCAATTGATTCCGGCTAAAATTCGATTCAATCTTATTTTAGCCGGAAAAGAGGATAAAAAAACAGAGAGCCGGAACTCTCTGTTTTTATTTCGCACACTTAACTGCTTACGTGTGCATCGTTGGTGGAGCCGAGGGTAATCCTTCAATGCCCATAAACCTCCACCTTGATATTTTGGCTTTATAAAGCCATTTGTTCCGTATAATTTTCCCAAAACCTAAAAGTTTGTTTGTGGGAAGATTTATCATAGATATATTATACAGCACAATGTCTGTTTTGTCAAGCAAGGTTGAGTATAATACAAGAATTTCTACAATTGGTGGTAAATATTGCTCTAACCAGGAAATCAAGCTATGATTTAATAGTCATCTAAAAGCAAGAAATCTGCCAGATGAATGATTTTTACGCCGTTAATATTTCCTCCGGCGAGGTCGTCAAGCGTTACTACATATTTGGGATAGTTATCATTTATTTCAAGAAGGTTTGCTATCTCACGGTCGGACTGCTCCGGAAGATTCCTGCATACCTGGACGTACACCTTTTCGTCACGGCGGATGGCAACAAAATCAATTTCCTTCGTCTCATTCTTGCCGACATAGACATCGTAGCCTTTCCTGCGCAGCTCAAAGAATACGATATTTTCGAGCATTGCGGCTACTGATCTCGGGTCGAAGCCCATTATGCAGTATTTCAGTGAGGAATCCGCAAGGTAAAATTTCTCCTGTGTTTTCAGCAAGGATTTCCCTTGCATATCGTAACGGGAACAGCGGTATATTATGAACGCCTTTTCCAGCCACTCCAGGTAGTTGTACACGGTTTCCACCGACAGGGAGCGCCCCTCGCTCTTTAGAAACTTCACTATTGCGTTAGCCGAAAAGGTCTTTCCGACGTTTTCAACTATGAATCTGGCAACACGGTTGAACAACTCCTGATTGGTTATGTTATGTCGCCGAGCAATATCATTCGTTACAACGGAGGTGTATATTCCTTCCACTATCTGATAGGAGGAATGGTCGTCGAAATTCCCGAGTGCTACTATCGGAAATCCGCCTTTTCTGATGTATTCGTTCAGGAGTTCATTTTTCGTGAATTCGCTGTCCTTATGAAACTCTATATACTCAGCGAAAGACAGCGTATAAACCGGGATTGAGATGTACCGCCCGGTTAGGTAAGTGGATATCTCGCCGGACATTAGTTTCGAGTTGGAGCCGGTCACATAGATGTCCACGTTCATGTTCTCCAACAGGCTGTTGACTGCCTTTTCCCAGCTGGTGACTTCCTGCACTTCATCAAGTAGAAGATAGTACTTCCCTTGACCACTCATCTGTGACTTTATTTCATCGAACATTTCCTGCGCAGTCATGGAGCGGTTGAGAGTTTCAGCGGTGTAGCGTACGGAAATTATGTTGCTTTCAGAAACTCCGCTTTCCATCAGATCGTTCTTCAGCATTTCAAGGATCGTGGATTTACCGCAGCGTCTTATTCCTGCAAGTATTTTGACCAGCGGTATGTCGCGGTATTTCCTGAGGGTTTTAAGATATATGGGTCGGATTATCATGTTATCGCCTCCTATACTTATTATATCCAAAAAGATCTGAAAAATCAAGAGTTTTTTCTCTAAATTCGCAAGAACTATTCAAAAGTGATAATTATATAGGGATTGACAGAAATGTAATCGACAGAGATGACAATGTTTTATTCATTATTACTCTAAATTGCCAATATTCTGTTGGCAGCCTCTTTTGCGTTGAAACTCAATCAATATAATACAACTATTTTAAAATTAGAATATAAATATAAATTTGAGCTTTTTAATTGATAAACTGTTCCAAAAAAGATATTGAAAAAACATGAATCGTGTGGTATAATTACTGTATTGAAGGAAAGCCGCTTTTAACTAAGTATAAAAAGGAGTACCAATTATGAGTAAACAGTATCTTCAAATGAAATATCATCCTGCAAAAAAAGAGGTTGAATTCCATCGTTTTCAATCCGGAAAAGAGATACCTATTTCTAGAGACAGTAAACTTAGAAAATATGAGAATGAGCATGGACATTTTGTCTTACAGGATCATGGGAATGTTTTTTTTGATGATATAGTTAATGCTTTTGACGGAGAGCGTACTGTAGAAATCAAAGCTGTTACAACAAAAATTGACTTTGAGGATTTTTTGCAAATGGTAGAGTTCTATAATGAAAATTCTTCAGTAAAGATAACTGCAACACTTCTTGCAGAACTTCCGAACATGGAGGATACATATGTTGCTGTCAAAAAACATGGTGAAAAGGCTATTTCCATTCTGAAAGGACGCATGAATGAATTCCTTAATGTCAATAGAAAAAATCAGAATGTTGAGGCGGTAGTTGATAACTTTTCCTCTGATGTTCAGAAAGAAATCGACAGTATAAAAAACAAGATTTCCTCCATGGCAGATAATAATGTGAATCTTTGCTTTGCAGGAGTATACAGTTCGGGCAAATCCGCATTGATCAATGCAATTCTTGGATATGCCATTTTGCCAGTAGATATTTCATCTGAAACTGCAAAAATGTATTGCATAAAATCTCCTAAGGAAAACGAAAAAGTTCGAATTGCCTTTTCTATACTTAGCACTTATTCTGAAATTGTTTGGAATGAAGGAAAGAACATTTTCGAATTTGTGGCAGGACCTGTTGAAAGCAGTTCGCGCAAGAAAATTCAGGACACTATTAACGAAAATAAAGAAGCTTTACAGCATACGCAGATACTTAAAATTCTTGATACACTCAATAAGGACTCTGATATCTCGTCCAGAATTAATGTATACTTCCCTATTTCACTAGATACTGATAAGGTTCAGTTCACAATTTATGACACCCCTGGTACGGACAGCAACTTTGGTGAACACCAGAGTGTATTACAAGACGCCCTTTCAGAACAGACCCACTCAATTCTTATCTTTGTTGCTGCGCCTAACAAGACCGAGGGTCATGGAAACAATTCTCTTCTGCAATATCTGCGTGAAGCAGAAAAAAAGGATTCAAAAACCAGTATTGATCTTGGACGCTCATTATTTGTGATGAATTTTGCGGACATGATTACATATACGGATCGTGAAAAATTACAGAACGCAGAAATCAAGGATGCGGATGATGAATCTTATTCAATAAAGCTGTTTGATAAAAAGCTTTTCTTTACGTCTGCAAAATATGCATATGCAGCAAGAGCAGTCCAAAACAAAATTGCAAGCGAAGATGATGAATATTATGTGGAGACTAGGCTTAGTGATGTTAGCAATGAAAAGTATGGCAGATATTATCAGCAGAATCACTGTGCAACTTCCGAATCTCTCACAAAACTAATGCTTGAGCGTTCGTCAGAAGCATTGCAGAAAGCAATGGACAATGATGATAAAAGCGAAGTGATTGTTATTGGCTCCGGACTGTATGCTCTCGAAAATGAGATCAAATTATATGGCGAAAAGTATGCGGTAGCAGTCAAGGCTTATGCTATAATTGACAGTGTTGATAAAGCATTATGCAGCATGAAGAACAAGGCTAATGTAATTGAATCAGATAATCAGGGCAGAATTGACGCTGTGAATCGGGAGATCACGGAGCTTAAGACCGTTATTGCTGATCAAATTAAAGATGAAAAGGATAATTTCAATATAGCTCCAAACAAACCACTGCCCGGCAAAATACTGGAAGCCCTGCATCTGGATTCCCATTCGATAACGGAATGTTTTGTTACCAATCCAAGAAATACATTTGAAAAAATGTTGAAAAAGTGGTTTTTGGGCATTGCTGGCTCGGTTTTTGTCGACAATCGGAAAAAGAATGAAATTACCGATTACATAAAAATGATCCTGAACGATTTTACTAACAATTATAATCGAAATAGAGAAAAATCATTGAGGGATCATTGCAACTTGTTCATTTCAACTGTAAAAGCTATTATTCAGAACAACGGCAAATTAAGCGATGAAGCTGTAAAGTTTATTACAGATATTCGTGAACCGGAAATACCGAATATGCCTTCTGCTGATGTTATTGCTAGGATTTTTGACTCCAATACAAACTTTAAATACATCTTTAGACATAAGCTTGAATATATCGACAAAGAGAATTTTATTAAGCAGGCACAGAATGAATTGAATACTATCTCGGCTGAAATATGCCAGAAGTTTGAGAAGGATTATCGTCAAACTCTTGGACAGATCCTCAATTATGTGCAAGAAGACTTCATAGAGAATATTAATAAATATTCGCTGCTTATGCAAGCAAAGCTTGAGGATAAGAAAGCTCTTGAGGAGCTTCATGAAAAAATCAGCGCAGCAGCAAAAGATCTTGATGATTGTCAGCGGGAACTAAATAATATCATTTGGAGCGTGAAGAATGATGAACATTGACTACATTATTAACGGTATTGTCAACAGGGGTAATATCGTATCTAACGTTTGCTCTAGAAATCTAAATAGGGCAGATATAGAGGAATTATGTTCACACCCGGAGGTTCAGGAAGTCTTTATAGGAGAATCCTATCCAGATAAAATTACCGACAAGAACAAATGGAATCAGAATTATCTGGATAAGCTTAATGGTTCGTACAATGTCTGCTTTAACCGTGATTATCTGTTACATATGTGCGACGTTGCAGAATATGTTGCAAGTGTCAAAAAAAAGGCCCAAAAAACGAGACGTATACTTGCAGTTTTTTTTGCGTTCTTAATTATTGCCATTGGTGTAATTGTAGGGATATGTATGCAATCGTATAAATAAAAAGTTCAAATTCGGTTTGTAAACTCTAACTTCCGCTCTTTATAGAGAAATTCACTTCCGGAATAGATACAGGAGGTATATCAATGTCTGAAAAACAAATCCCTAACGAAAAAACGCTCCTTGACAATCTTGGCGTTATTTCATATACACTCGACAGAGCATATCTTTCGCGGCTTGAAACCGATTATGGCGTACTTCCGTTTGATCAAAATTATAATAAAGATGACCAGATTACCTACGCTGCGAATATCAGGGCTTTGCGGATAAAACGCTGTGTGTTTGACAAAGAAGAAAAAGTAAGCGACTGTTTTAAAAATGTGCTTGCTTTATTTGCCAACAGCAATGATACGATAGCGCTGTTAGTAAAGAGATTTCCGGATTCTGTGGAATTTTACTTTGTTGTAAAAAACACGGGGATTGGAAGAAATGAGGAAAGCAAGAATAATATACACCTGCTTGCTGACGCAATTCGTGGAAATTTCCCCGGAACAGAAGTTGAGGTAGTTGAAGAAAAAAATAACGGCATAGATACTGAAAAATTGTTGGATTTTGATAAGAATGGAGCGGTAACAACATTGTCAAATGTTCCCTCTGAAAAATCTGAGGATTATCTTTGCCAAGGTATTGAGAAACTTATCAATGGAGTAGTGCCGGCGAATGATTCGGAAAGCTATTCTATTGTATTTCTTATGGAAGCTATCCCCATGGAAGAAGTTTGCAATATTCTTTCCGGTTATGAAGAGCTTGCAACTGCAATAGCCCCTTTTGCTTCCTATCAATTTCAGGTTGGTAGCAATAAGACTGAGACACGGGGGGAGATGGAATCCACCACTCATACTGATGGGATCAGCCGCTCAGTAAGTAAGACACATTCGGTGAATATCGGTGCAAATAGAGGGTCTTTTTCCAGCAATTCATTTTCTTTAAGTGCCGGAGTTACTCTAAAAGGAATAGTGAATCTTGCTGCTAACTTTACCCACACAGTTGGTAAAAGTATTGGCTCCTCAATGGGATATGGATACAGTTGGGGTACAACTTCAACTGATAGTCATTCTGATTCTAACATGGCAGGAACAAATCATAGTGTTTCTATCGGAGAATCCCATAATACTACATATACATATAAATCGTATTTGGTAAATGATATTATAACAAAGCTAGAAGCTTCAATAAAGAGAATTGAAGAAAGTAAGTCAACAGGTCTCTGGAAATATGCCACATATGTTTTTTCGTCAGAAGTTTCAACAACGAAAAATGTTGCGAATTTCTTAAGAGCTCTTTCGCAAGGCGATCAGTCATATGTTGACAGTACATTCATGCAAAGCTGGCGCTATGAGAAATCAAACAGTATCACGCCATACGGTGAAATCGTAAAATATGTTTCTCATTTCTGTCATCCTGTGTTCGGGAATTTAGTTGATGGAACGCCTGTTACACCTGCAATTAACGTTTCCACTACTGAATTGTCAAATCTCGTCGCGTTTCCCAAACACTCTGTACAAAATCTGCCCGTGATCGAATGTGTGCGTTTTGGCCGTGAAGCTTATGGCTTGTCTCCGTTGGAGAAAGATGTGAGTATCGGTTGCTCGTATCACATGCATCAATGCCCTCACCCAGATAAACGTTGTGAAGTCAACGGAACCCTGAAATGCGTTGGATGTTCAAATCAGAAAAGTCAAAACACTCCAAGTCGGATATTTATTAGTAAAAGAGACTTTACAAAACATGCTTTTATAACCGGTTCTACGGGTTCGGGTAAAAGTAACACTGTTTATACTCTAATAGATAAGATGTGTTTAGCAGATGACCATGATAAGACAAAGTTTTTAATCATCGAGCCAGCTAAAGGAGAATATAAGGATATTTTCGGTGGGAGAGATGACGTATCGACATATGGAACTAACCCTCTTGTCGCACCAAATCTTTTGCAGATAAACCCTTTCAGTTTTCCATATGGAATTCATGTCCTTGAACACATTGACCGTTTGGTTGAGATATTTAATTCATGTTGGCCGATGTATGCTGCTATGCCTGCCATACTCAGAGAAGCGGTAGAGAAAGCGTACGAATATGTAGGCTGGAATTTACGGCAATCAAAGTTCCCGGGTCAATTTCCGACTTTTGATACATTGTTAAAAACATTGCCCGAAGTAATTGATTCATCAGCATATTCATCAGACACTAGCAATGATTACAAAGGAGCCTTAATAACTAGAATCCGTTCGCTCACCAGAGGAATACAAGGTCTTTTGTTTAATGATGATACACCTGCGGAGAGATTGTTCAATCAGAATTCTATTGTGGATCTGAGCCGTATAGGTTCCTCTGAAACCAAGGCTCTTATCATGGGCGTTCTTATTTTGAAACTTCAGGAGTTCAGAACTGCTGAAGGCATTCATAATAGCAAGAAACTACGACATATAACGGTTCTTGAAGAAGCGCATAATTTACTGCGACGTACGTCATCTGAACAATATCAGGAAAGCTCGAATCTTCAGGGAAAATCAGTTGAAATGCTCGCTAATGTTATTGCTGAAATGCGTACGTTTGGTGAAGGTTTCATAATTGTTGATCAGTCTCCTGGATTATTGGATATGTCGGTTATTCGAAACACAAACACCAAAATTATATTGCGCCTTCCAGATGAGGAAGATCGACAGCTTGTCGGACGAGCGGCGGGGCTATCTGAACTCCAGATTCCTGAACTAGCACGATTAGAGACAGGGGTTGCAGCGGTATCTCAGAGCGACTGGCTGGAACCTGTACTCTGTAAGATTGACGAATATGAAGACAGTGTTTCTTTGAAAAGTCGCTTTGAAAAAGATAAAGAGCGCAAGTGTACAAACGGTATCTTTAACTGGTGGAAAGATGACGAAAATGATGCAGTTTGCCAATTCTTAAGCGAGGTCTTTAAACCGTATGACCTAGAACGTAAAAAGCTTTCTGGCGATATTGCAGATAAAGTGCGTGCGTGGTTTGATTCTATCAGAATAAACGATACAGTAAGAAGCTGTGTTGAGAGAATACTTAATGGTCAAAAGGTGGTGGCAGCTCAGCAGTTAATTATTGCTTCTGCAATATGTGGTGATAGGATCCGACATTTATCAAATCGCGAAAATGTGATTTCTGAAGTTACTAAAACGCTTATAGGACAATATTGTTTTAGCGAAAATGATCCTGTTATTCACTATATTAATGATTTGTTCTTAACTAATTTTCCGGATAATATCTACACAGTTGATCCGGAAAATGTTGAGGGCTTAAAGAATGGGGTGCGATAATGGAAAATGCAATAAATTACTTTAATCCAGAGAAGACAAGTGACCCGGAATTAAAATTGTCAACCGAATTAGAACAATTTTGGTTGAAAGTGGACGATTGTGCAAAAGAAAACAATGGCATGGTGAAAACTCCTGAAAACTGGTGGAATAACCTTATAGATTCGTATAAGGAGGGATTGGCACTATATAAGTCTGAAAGTGTTGATGTCACAGATCTGGTTGATAAGTATTCTGAAGCACCTTTTGGCGATGAAACCGGTGATAAATATCGGAGTCATGAAACAATGGTTGCCGAGGATGGCGGCAATTATCGGGGTATGACTGTCGAGCATACATCTGACAATAATGAGTATGGCATCGAGAATACTGATTCAGTTGTAGATAAAATTGAAAAAAGTATAGGATCGTCAGATGGAATCAAGGAGCTTATAGAAAAGCATCCCGAGAAATCCCAATTATGGCAAAGCCAGTTGGAAGCAATCGAAACGTTGAATAGCCCTGATGCAACTGATACTGAAATTCGAAGTGCACAAGCAAAATTAAGTATTCTTAAAGGGCAAATCACAGAAACAGCCGTGAAGGATGCCTTTTCAGATGTGGGCTTTGATGTTGAGGCTCAGCAAAGAGTTGTTGATGGCGAAAGTGGTGGAACCAGACCAGACGTTATTGCTGTAAACAAAACAAATCAAACAATTGAAGTGTTTGGAATCAATGTGCAGCCTGGTGAAAAAATGTCTGTTGAGTGTAAATGTGGACGTGCTGATTATCTGACATCTCAGTTGAATAACCACATACCCAATCAACTTTCTGGGCAAGAAGGCATTAAGGTATTGCTTACTACCTCGGATATAATAGATGTTAAAGACGGACTGGCAACAAGTGTATGCAATAAATACGAGTCAAAACTTGTATCTTTAAATGTAAGCGTTTCTAATGTTGAGACAGCAATTAAGGAGGTTTCAAGACAATGAAGGTTTTTACGGTTGATGACGAAAGGACAACTAAGCTGATCAGGCAATTGATACATTTAAATTCTGAATGTGCGAAGTTGCACTGGTCTAAAGCTATTGAACTTCCGGAAAGGGTGGTTTCTTCTTTAGAAACCATAGAGAATTTTGCTGAGAGTAAAATTTATGGATTGTGTCCAGTAGGTGAGACAGTAATAACGTTAAGCGAAGAAGAAGAATCCAGATTAATAAAACTTCTGAAGACAAAGCCAGAATTAATGAAGACGATTGGGACAGGAGTTATTTTATCAGGGGAAGAAGCCAAAACTGTATTGTGCATTCTTGAGAATGAAAATGCTTTAAGCACCTTGACTACTGCTATTGCCACAGGAAAGAATGTAATTCTTTTTTAGTAGACTGCAAATCGTTTTGTTCATAATATTTGCTTAGCTTTAGCCTAACTGTGTATAAAATCACACAGTTTCACATTTGCTTTTGAGTATTATTTATCATAAGAGGCATGATGTTATGTTTATTCTGACAGCCATATTAGGTCTTGTTGTTGGAGCAGTAATAGGCGCGCTTATAGGTGCAGTTACCGGAATTATTATTGGCCTTTTGGGTCGGGTTTTCTTTCCAATTACAGTTGTCATGACAACGCTTGATAATATATCGGGTAACTTTTGGATATCGCATCTGTGGTTAATAATCATTCTGGCTGGAGTGGGAGCGGCTATCGGAGGGATATTCGGTATAATATGTGGTTTTTCTAGCGGTTCAAATTAAGATAGTCTTAATCAATAGCTAATGTATCTTCGAATATACTTCTCCACGCTTCCTTTCAATATCCTCCACTGATTTCCCACTCTGAACGCCTCGATATCACCGCTCTGCACCAACCGCAGAGCGGTGTTTTTTCCTATGTGCAGAAGTTCTTGCAAATCTCTGAGAGTCAAAACATCTTTCGTGTTGTTTAGCATTATAACACGCTCCTTTTCGGTTTATTTAATCCCATGTTCGCCCGAAAACCCTCCAATCACAGAGATATATTATTCTGCTGAATGGAGGTGATCCGATGAAGGAATAAACGCACAAACGCTCGCTGCAATCATTGAAGCTGGAATAGTTGCAGTTTCCGGACTTATCGGGATAGTCAGTGAGCGGCGCAAGGACGAGAAGCGTAATCAGCTTCAGCAGAAAATCGACGACGCAGAACGCGAAATGAAACGCCTCGACAGCACGGATTTCAGGCTAAAGAAGTAGTTTATTACGGTTTATTCCGCACCGATTTTCTGTGTAAAAATGAATCCCCGCAGTTGTGATGTAAATTCACGGCTGCGGGGATTTTGTTTTGCCTTAAAATCGCATAACAGAGCCACTTAGGAGGTGTACAAATGTTTGGAAATCAGCGCTACTACACAAAGAGAATAACAGAAAGTGTTCCATTACTGACGCAGATAATCATCTGGGGACTTATCGATTCAATGAAGATATCAGAAAAGGATTATTTGCAGGTGTTCAAGCTCACAGCAGAAAACAAAATGCAGCGTATAGTCCATTCGCAGGAACAGCCGCCGTATGAAAAAACACACGAATTCCGCACAGATTCGCCGGTCACTGCGAAGATTTATGTGATCGACGACGAAACCCACACAACAATGCTTTTGGCAGAAGAATATTAAGGAGAAATCATGGAAGAGAAAATTGAATTACAGCACCTTGTCTGCAATTGCTGCGGCGAGGATATCGGAAATGATGATTATTATGAGTTCAATGGAAGTATCCTGTGTAACCTGTGTTTTCACAGTGAAACAGTTGAATGCTCACATTGCGGCGAAAGAATCTGGGCTGACGATAATGCAGGCACAGACAGTACGCCGCTCTGCAATTCGTGCTACGATGATTACTACACGACCTGCGAGTGCTGCGGGCGCATTATCCACCGTGATTATGCCAATTACGATGATGACGATGACTACGCCTACTGCGACAGGTGCTACGAGGAACGTCAGAACAGTTCCATTCACGAATATAACTACAAACCCGATCCCATATTTTACGGCGACAGCAAATGCTATTTCGGCGTGGAACTTGAAATCGACGAGGGCGGCAAAAAACAGTGACAATGCTGATACGCTTCTGGGTATCGGCAACAGGATTGCGGAGCATATCTATATTAAGTCCGATGGAAGTCTGAATGATGGCATGGAAATCGTAACACATCCGATGTCCTTGCGATATCATAAGGAGAAAATGCCCTGGGCAGAGGTAATGAAATCCGCTATACACATGGATTACCGCAGCCACAAAACCTCGACATGTGGATTACATATCCATGTCAACAGAACAGCCTTCGGCAATACCCGGGAAACGCAGGATGAGTGCATTTCCCGGGTGCTTTATTTTGTAGAGCACCACTGGCTGGAACTGCTGAAATTCAGCCGCAGAACCGAATACCAGATGAACCGTTGGGCTGCACGCTACGGTTATAAGAACAGTCCCAAAGAGATTCTAGAGGACGCTAAGAAAGGCTGCAACGGCAGGTATGCTTGCGTGAACATCACAAACTACCACACCATCGAATTCCGTATGTTCCGCGGTACACTCAAGTACAATACGCTGATTGCAACTCTGGAACTTGTGGACAAAATCTGCGAACTTGCAACAAATCTGACCGACATAGAACTGAAATCCGTAAGCTGGTCGGACTTCGTAGGTTCTCTGGACGACAGCACTGAACCAGAGCTCATTACCTACCTGAAAGAGCGCCAACTCTACATAAATACACCAATCACCAGTGAGGAGGACGATTAATATGTGTGCAATTTTCGGCTTGATAGACTATAATCATACACTTAATGCGAAGCAGCGTGAGAAGCTGCTTCGTGTACTTTCCGAAGAATGCGAGGAGCGCGGAACCGACGCTACTGGCTACGCATTCAACCACAATGGCAAGCTGACGATATTCAAGCGTCCGTTCGCCGCTCACAAAGTACATCTGCGCCTGCATGACGATTCTAATGTAATCATGGGCCACACCCGCATGGCAACCCAGGGTAACAAGCTTGATAACCGCAATAAATCACCCGTTCCCCGGAATAGTAAACAGAATGCATTTTGCCCTGGCACATAACGGCGTTCTTCATAATGATGTCAGACTTCGCAAGCAGCTATCGCTTCCGAGTACACCTGTAAAAACTGACAGCTACATAGCCGTGCAGCTTCTGGAACAGCAGAAATCCCTCGACATTCAGTCCATTTCTGAAATGGCTGAACTTGTCGAGGGTTCGTTTGTATTCACGGTTCTGGACGAGCACAACAATGTTTATTTCGTAAAGGGCGATAATCCACTTGCGCTATACCATTACGAAACCTGTGGACTGTATGTCTACGCCAGTACAGAAGCGATACTCGACAGAGCACTTACACGCCTCGGAATTCTCAGTATTGAGCACCAGAAAATCAATACAAGCTGCGGCAACATTCTGAAAATTGACAGCACGGGCGCAATGGAACAGGGAATGTTCGATACCACAAATCTGATGATGTACGACTACCGCTATTTTCGCCGTGACTGGTGGAATGTCCCGGAATCATGCGAGAGCGAACCGCAGGACGTAAAGCAACTCAAAGACTTCGCAAGCTCAATAGGCGTATCCAGGGAGGACATCGACCTGCTCCTGAGCTACGGATATTTTGTTGAGGAAATCGAAGAAATGCTCTACCAGCCCGGCGTTATTGAAGAAGCATTATGCGAAATCCTGAACGAATGTGCCTACGATTATTGTGGTGAATTCTGATGAAAAATTTCATATTCGGATACGCGCGAGTTTCGACTGAACAACAGAACCTCGACCGTCAGATTGATATGCTCCAGAAATACGGCGTGGATTTCATCTACAACGAGAAGATGACCGGCACAAAGCGCAACCGCCCGGAGCTTGAAAAACTGCTCGAACGCTTGACAGAGGGTGACACGGTAGTCGTGGAATCCCTCTCCAGGCTCGGCAGAAGTACTAAAGACCTGATATGGCTCATGGAAACTTTCAACTCGAAAGGCGTGAATCTCATATCGCTGAAAGAATCCATCGACACTACAACCAGCACAGGCAAGTTGCTTTTCACGCTGATGTCTGCAATCGCCCAATTTGAACGTGACGTAATTGCCGACCGTACTCGCGAGGGCTTGAACTCCGCACGTGCAAGAGGGCGGAAAGGCGGGCGTCCGCGCACGGATTCTGAGAAACTCCGCAGGGCAATCAAGCTCTACAATACCCAGCAGTACTCCCTTGCCGAAATCGAGGACATGACTGGAGTCAAGCGTTCTACACTATATCGTGGGCTTCGTTTCAAAAACGGTTGACGAACGGTACGTTGATTTTGGGATAAGTTCTGGAAAGAAATCCGGTGTAAAACAAGCATATTTATGATATTGTCAATATAGCTTTACACATTTCACTCAAAAATTTTGAGCAACAGTGCAATG
>ERZ1026862.1217-NODE-1217-length-15655-cov-41.049295_pt1 | contig 15655 bp, 14 predicted proteins | sample MGYA00380161_ERZ1026862 | MGnify/ENA primary metagenome ERZ1026862 (study PRJEB33269, sample SAMEA4719797) | human gut metagenome | biome: human-associated habitat; feature: organic feature; material: feces | place: Cameroon | collected 2013-10 ... | reverse complement strand
TCTGCTCCTGATAATTTTCGATGACCATATTTGTTGTGCTCCATTTTCCCCCGAGCTTTCTGGAAAGCACATACTTTTTTGTTGCAATTTCATACTCCCACAGCGCACAGTCGGAATTGTCCTCTGTAATCTTCCTCCTGATACGTTCCTCTGCCAGCTCTTTTTCCAGTTCTTCGATCCTGGCATATAATTCCTCATTTTCCTTCATACGCTGTCTCCAAAACCGCAAAAGACCCGCTCTCCGCGGGTCCTTTGTATTATCGTCTTCCTTCTTCCGTATCGCTTGTGCTGACCACGCTGTGTTCTTTGATATAGTCGACCACTTCATCAATGGTCGTGAATGCCAGTCCTACATAGCTGTCTGCTGCGCCATAGTAAATGGCGATCCTGCCGCTCTCGGAATCATGGATGGTAGCACAGGGGAAGCATACATTCGGTACGAATCCTCTCTCCTCATACCATTCTTCGGGAGTCAGAAGGAAATTCTCACATCGATATTTTACGATGGACGGGTTGTCAATATCCAGGATCGCTCCACCGATGGAATAGACATAACCGTTACAGGTTCCACTCACACCATGATAGAACAAAAGCCATCCTTCGGAGGTTTCAATGGGAGCTGCTCCTCCACCGATCTTCAGAGATTCCCACCATTCGGAAGACTTGCCCATCACATGTCTGTGTTTGCCCCAGTATACCATATCCGGGCTCTCACTGACAAAGATGTCACCGAAGGGAGTATGTCCACTGTCGGAAGGGCGGGACAGCATCATGAAATTACCGTGTACTTTTCTGGGGAACAGTACGGCGTTACGGTTAAAGGGAAGGAACGGATTCTCGATTCTGGTAAATGTCTTGAAATCCGTGGTTTTCGCAATACCAATGGCTGCGCCGTAGAAATCCTGACACCAGATGATATAGTAGGTATCTTCCACCTTTACCAGTCTGGGATCGTATGCGTAAATCGGCATGAAAGGCTTGCCTTCTTCATCTACGAACCGGATCTTATTCTTGTCAAAATCCCAGTGGATGGCATCCTTGCTGCGTCCTAAGTAGATGTAAGGAATACCGTTGACCTGTTCACCGCGGAATACGCCGATGAATTCATCGCCATAAGGCATTACCGCACTGTTAAAGATTCTGGCTACTCCTTCTACCGGGTTTCTGCCAATAATAGGGTTCTCGCTATATCTCCATACCGGAGCACCGGTATGTCCTTCGGGTTTATCCTGCCAGGGTACATTAGGTACTGCAGGGCTGATCATCTTAACCTTGCTCATTCAGGTTACCTCATTTCTGTATTATTTATCTTGCTTCCTGTTTTAAGAACTCTTCATTTCTGCGGATGAGTTCACATCTCTGTGCCACACACTCCACGCTTCTTCCGGGATCGGAAGGGGTGTTGAATACATAATCCACAAGCTTATCTATGGTAGTAGTTGCCACATGCATGCGGGTATCGCTGGATGCATAGTAGATAAAGACTTCCCCCTTCTCATTCGCGATCGCGCCATTGGTAAATACTACGTTTGAAACATCTCCCACTCTCTCTTCCCCTCTGGGACCGATCAGCAGACCCGAAGGCTCTGCGATCACCTTTGCCGGATCCTTTAAGTCCGTGGCAAAAGCGTAAATGACGTAACGTAAACCGGCTGCGGTATTACGTACTCCATGTGCGATATGTATCCAACCTTTGTCTGTTTTGATGGGGGTAGCTCCCGCACCGTTTTTCGCTTCGGTAATGGTGTGATACTTCCGCAGACTGGTCATACGCTCTTCGTCGATGACTGCATGGGTGATATCATCGCACAGTCCGAAACCGATTCCTCCGCCGCTTCCGGTCTCGATGAAATCATCCATCGGTCTGGTATAGAAGGCATATTTACCATCCACGAATTCCGGATGCAGCACTACATTTCTCTGCTGGGGAGAACGAAGGGTCTTTAAATTCTCCAGTCTCTCCCAGTGCTTTAAGTCTTTGGTTCTTACAATGCCTGCAGCCGCTACTGCTGCGGACAGATCATTTACGGAGGTATCCTTGCTCTCGGAGCAGAACACACCGTAGATATAACCGTCTTCATGCTTGGTGAGACGCATGTCATAGACATTGGTCTCTTCCGGGCAGGTATCATCTAACAGGATGGGATAATCCCAGAAACGGAATCCGTCGATACCGTTGTCACTCTCTGCCACACCGAAGAAAGACTTTCTGTCGTTGCCTTCGATACGGGCTACCAGATAATACTTGCCGTTTAATTCAATGGCACCGGAATTCATGACTGCATTGATCCCCAGCCGCTCCATAAAATAGGGGTTGGTCTTGGGATTGAGATCATATCTCCAGGTCAGGGGAATATGTTCTCTGGTCAGAACCGGATATTCATAACGGTCATAAATACCGTTGTAGAAATCAGACTTTACATTTTTACGGGAAAGCAGTTTTTCCTGCTTCTCTTTTTCTATGTAATAACGCTCTAGCATCTCTTCATAACCTCCATGCACATTCTGCCATTATGGTAGGGACATTTCCAGGGCTCCACGATAGGACGGTCAGGATAGGGATTTCCTTCCGGATCCACTTCCCAGAACCATTCGGAACCGGCTCTCTTATCGATCACATGATCCCGGATAAATGCCCATTCCTTCTCAGCGGCTTCCAGGTACTCCGTCTTCTCCGGCTCTTTTTCGTAGCCGTTTAAGAAACCGATCACGGTCTCCGCCTGTACCCACCAGACTCTGTGTACATTCACGACACCTCTGTCACATTCGTTTGCCAGAGAGTGTCCGTCGAATGCCACCTTATAGATCTCTGCGGTCAGGTCTTTGGTGATGGCATACATCTTCTGGGTCAGTTCCGGATCATCCAGAACCTTGCAACCTCTGTCGATCAGCCATGCGGTCTCGATGTCGTGGCCGTAGGAATGCAGATCCAGAATGGTATTATAATGCTTATCGAAAAATACTTCCTGTCTGTGGAGCTTCGGATTATAAACTTTCTCAGCGAACACATCCATGATCCACAGGAGGCGTCTGCGCACTTTTTCATCCCCGGATACCCGGTACAGTTCAGTATAGGCTTCGAAGACATGGAGCAGAGTGTTCATGGTCTTATCTGCCAGCACACCGTTCTCCGACAATTTCTCGTTGGATTCGGGCTTAAAATCTCTGGTGAAAGCTTCCAGATATCCCACCTCATCCATACAGGTAGTCTCGATCAGTTCAAACAGTTTCTTTGCCAGCTCCAGTGCTTCTGTGTCACCGCTTGCCTCATAATAAGAGGACAGTGCATAAATGCAGAATGCCTGATTGTACGTATGCTTTGTGGTATCCTTCGGGGTTCCGTCATAGTTTAAGGACCAGTAGATACCGCCGTATTCTTTGTCCAGACAATAGTCTTTCAGAAAAGCGTATCCGTGCTTTGCCTCATCAAGCAGACTTTCGTCTTTTAACAGTGTATATGCATTGGAAAAGAACCAGGTGATCCTGCTGTTCAGGATACAGCCTTTTTCCGCTTTTTTGTCCAGCTTCAGATCATAATCCAGGTAGCCGTAATAACCACCGAATTCGTTATCTCGCATGCCTTTCCAGAAGGGAATGATCCCCTCTGTCAGGTGATTTTTAATTTCTTCCCGCATTTTCATTGTTTCTGTGTTCATCATGTTCCGCACTCTCCTTTAACCTTTGACAGCGCCGGAGGTGATTCCACTGTAGATCTGTTTCTGACAGAGCAGGAATACGATCAGGGCAGGCAGCAGAGACATCAGTACACCTGCACAGATCAGATTGTATTTGCTGCCAAGAGGTCCGGTGAAGGTATACAGGGAGGTTGCAACCACACCCAGAGTCCTCTTGTCCTGCAGATACAGACTGGCGCAATAATATTCATTATACACGCCTACGCCCTTTAATACCATAGAAGTCACAATGGCTGGCTTCAAAAGAGGAAGAATAATCTTCCAGTAAATGGTAAAGTAGGAAGCTCCGTCGATAAATGCGGATTCATCCAACGATACCGAGATGTTTTCCATAAACTGGATGAAGATGTAGATGGAGATAACATCCGTACCCATACTCATAATGATGTAACCATACAGATGGTTGATAAAACCAAGGTTACTCATGATCTGGTATACAGAGACCTGCATGGCAATTCCGGGAAGGAGGGTTGCGAACAGGAACAGGCTGCGGATCAGTCCGTTGCCGGGGAACTTGAAACGGTTCAGTACATAAGCAAGCTGTGTTCCCACCAGGATGGAGCCTAACAGTACGAATACCAGGATGATCGCTGAATTCAGATATGCTCTGCCCATATTGGCACGGTTAAATGCATCAATAAAGTTCTGGAAGTTCAGCCAGCTTTCTGGCAGGGTCATAACATTGGTGCTCTGATATTCTGCATCGGTCTTGAATGCTGTGATGACACAGGATACGATGGGCAAAAGTGCCACAAATGAGAAGAATACCAGACTGAAATACTTAATTATGATCCAGATGACAGCGCCTGCGCTGTAATGTTTGCGGTTGTTTTTCATCTTTGCCATCTTACACCGCCTCCTTCTTCCATCTTGCTTCTCTTCTGAGACGTTTTCTTCTGGTGTATTCCTCATTGTCCGCATCAGAGCTTCTAAATACCAGTTTGAAGAAGAGTTTCTGTAAAATCGTCGCTGCGAAAATAATCAGTAACAGTACAACCGCCATAGCAGATGCCAGACCTACCTGCTGGTTGGTATGTGCGATCTTATCCATCAATACAAAGTAGGTTGCGGTTCCGCCGCCGCCCTTGGTGATAACGTAAGGAGGATCGAATGCACTCAGGGAACCTGTAATGGACAGGATCACGTTCAGAGTAACGATAGTCTTAATGCTGGGTAAGATAATATGTATAAACTGTTGGAATTTATTGGCACCGTCCAGCTCTGCTGCCTCATACATCTCGGAGTCCACGGACATGATGGCACCGATGAAGAGTACCATGTTGTTGCCGTAATAACGCCATACGGAGGAAGCTACCAGAGAGATATTGTTAATGCTCTTGTCTTTCAGCCAGAACGGAAGACTTTCTAAGTTAAATCCACACCACTGTAATACGGTATCGAATACGAATCCTCTGGTGTAGAAGAATTTGAAGATAAATCCAATGGCAATACCACTGATCAGATAGGGGAAAAACATGAATCCCTTGAACATATTGCCAAACTTGGTCTTAAAGCTAAGAATCGTTGCCAGGTACAATGCAAGTGCCAGCTGCACCATTGCTCCTGCCATGTAATAAAGGCTCAGCTTCAAAGCGCTGAAGCATTCATCTTTTTTAAATACATCGATGTAGTTCCGAAATCCTACAAACTGTCTTTTGTCTACCGGGGTAGCATATTTCATTTTATAAAAACTGAATTTTACCATCTCTCCAAAGGGAAGATAGGTGAACACGAACAGCAAAAGCAGGGGAATGATCATGAAGGACAGTATGACGATGGTCTGTTGTCCGTTCCTGCTCTTTACCCATTTTTTCATGCTGAAGGGTTTTTTTGTTTTCTTCATTGTCTCTGCACTCATCGAAATACCTCCATACCCTTCTCTCTTAGATAAGAGGGAACCGGATAAAAGGTTCCCTCTCACTTCAGAAGATTAAGTTAGTCGCTTAATGTTTACTGCTTAATGAACTTACTGGATCTCTACGCCACAGCTCTCCTGTGCGGAAGTCCACTCTTCGTTCCACTCGTCGATGATCTCATCGTAGGTCTTGGAACCGTCTGCTGCACACTCAACCAGCTCCTGCATCTTGGTCTCACCGTTGTTGTTGATGTTAAGACCACTTTCAGCATTCAGCTCGTTTAACAGATCCTCTTCGCCTTCGATCGCGGGCTCATCAACTACGAAGTCGATACCCTTGAATGCTGCGTAGAAGTCCGGTAATCTGGTATCCTTGATAGCAACGGGAAGTCCGCCACAGTCATAGGAGAAGCCGGATTCCTCAGCCATGAACTTAACGAAGCACAGAGCTGCTGCCTGATTGTCTTCGGTGGTGTTCGCATTGATACCAAAGCTGTAGTCAGGGCCTACGGAAGCTGCCTGCTTGCCGTTAGTTAAGGTGATAGGGAACGGCATGTAAGCGATATCGTCGCCATTGTCTCCAGCTTCCTTCATCTGAGGAACTGCCCAGGAACCAAGAACCATGCAAGCGATCTGACCGTTGTTGATCATACCCTTACAACCTTCCCAGTCGGTGGTGGAGTAGTCTTCCTCGGTAAGGCCTTCAGCAACTGCCTCGTACATTACTTTGTATACGTTGTAAGCGCCTGTTCCGTCGCCGGGATCAGCAAAAGGATTAGCAGTATGTAATAACTTCTGGTTCATGTAAGCGCTGTCGCCGGTAGCACTGCCGCTGATAGCGGGATCCCACTGGCCGCCCATTGCCCAGCCTGCTGCGTAGTTGGTGTACATAGGAATGATAGAGCTGTCATACTCTTTGATCTGCTTTAATGCTGCGATGAAATCCTCGGGAGTCTTAGGCATCTCAGTGATTCCTGCTGCTTCGAATACTGCCTTGTTATATACGATACCACCGCTAACACCTGCGGTGTAAGGAACGCCGTATACAGTGCCTTCGTACATCTGGTTGTAGTAGTTAAGCTGTCCGTCCATCTCAGTAGTAGTTCCAAGAGGAAGGAAGTATGTGCTTAAATCAGCCTTGTCAACTGCGGGGATCATCATAACATCGCCCCAGTCGCCGCCCTGCAGACGAAGCAGCGTATCACTTGCATAGTCGGTGATACCTTCAATATCAACAGTGATGTTGGGATACATCTCGTTGAATGCATCAATGTAAGTCTGGTAAGGAACTGCTGCGCCGTCCTCTAACAGGTCGGTACGGTTGGTCAGTACTTTAATGGTTGTGGTGATATCGGTGTAATCCTCACCCAGAGTAATGTCTGCGTAATTCAGACCGGTTGCCTCGTCTGCTTCCGTAGCAGCCACGGTGGAAGCCTCTGCGGTTGCAGGAGCTTCGCTTGCTGCGGTACTCTCAGCTGCGCCGTTGTCGGTGCTTCCACATGCTACCATTGACAGTGCCATGACAGATGCTGTGGAAAGAGCTAAAAACTTTTTCATCTTCATAATGAAATCCTCCTTAATATTGTTTGTTACATTTGATAGCGTTTACTGTTTTGTAACTTAATTTAATTATACATAATTATGTTAATTAAGCATCAACTATTCTTGTTTTTAATCTCTTATTCTTGTTGTTTTCGTTATTATCTTCTATTTTCACAAGATTCACGCCTCTATTTTGTACATATTGCACCACTTAAGTTATTATTTTTACTTAATTTAGCTATTTATTTAAGTTAAATTTGCTTTTTCTATATTTTTTTACGTTGAAAGAGGTTTAAAAATCGTATATAATGGGCTTAAGCTAAATTAATTTTTGCAATAAATAGGTTTAAGAGAGGTTTTTATGAACATTTCCACCACGTTTCTCAATGCATTAAAGCGCACTTCTTCCGATATCGAAGGACAGCGTTCCCCGGAAATTCTTCTGGGCCAGCTTTATAATGTATCTCTGGAGGGCAAAGGCTTCCTGCTGCCTCTGGCCGGTGGAGAATTCCGCCTCTCGGATCCCTTTTATTATGAATGGAACCCCTTTCCTTCTTATCTGCTGCTCTACACCTTAGAAGGCAGCGCCATCCTAAGCACCCGGGATAGCGAGGCGGTCCTGGATCATGAGCATCTGTTGTTCTTAGATTGCAGCCAGGGCTTCTCTCTCCGGCTGCAGCAGGGAAAGTGGCGTTTTCAGATGTTTTTCTTAAGCGGAGCAGAGCTTTCTTCTTATTATAGCATATTTCAGGCTGCTTTTACCTGTTGTTATCCAATCCCCATCGGTTCCTGTGTCTCACAGCGGATGCAGCAGCTGACCAAATTTCCATTTACCCCGACTCCTGCAGAACAGATACAACTTCACAGAGAGCTGACTGACTTGTTCTCAGAGCTGGTGCTGTCCGCCCTGTCCGTCTCCCACGATGCGAAGCCCATTCCTGCTTATCTGTTGTCCATGAAGGCGGACTTTGAGGAAAACTATGCAGAAAGCCACTCTTTGGAATACTTTGAGCAGACCCTTGGTATCAGCCGCTATCGTCTGTGCCGTGAATTCTCCGCGGTCTTCCATACTTCTCCGCTGCAATATCTGCAGGAGAAAAAAATAGAAGCAGCCAAATTGCTGCTCCTATCTACGGATGATCCCATTCATGAGGTGGGGTCTATGGTAGGTATCGACAATACCAATCATTTCATACATCTGTTTAAAAAGCACACCGGTGTCACACCCTTCGTCTACCGGCAGAATGCGCCGCAGTCTATACGTGAGACACGCTGTCCTTCAGTACCAAACGGCCTTCCACCACGGTGACTCCCCCTTTGAAATTATCACTGGTGATCTTCTTGATCATATTATGAATGGCTCTTCTCGCCATCTCTCCCATATCTACTTCATACGTCGTGATACGGACGTCACTGAATCCCGGATACAGGTAATTATCAAAGCCGACCACCGAGATGTCCTCCGGCACACGATATCCGTTTTCTCTCAGCTTCTTGATGAGGAAGCTGGCTGTCAGATCGCAGTTACACACGAATGCCGTGGGCATATCCTTGGGGATCTGCAACATGTTCACGGTATCGATCTTGCCGGTCTCAATATGACGGTCATCCAGCACCCATTCCTTCTTCTGTTCCAGTCCAAGCTCTAACAGTGCTTTCTGATAGCCGAAGTATCGGTCTGTGATACTCTCGGTAGCAAGCAAAGTTCCCACATAGGCGATCTTACGATGTCCCATCCGGTACAGGTAATAAGTCAGTTCATAGGTGCCGTAATAGCTATTGGAAATGACGGAATCACTGGCTTCCCTGCCGTTATAGTAGTCCAGATAGATGACTGGAATCCCGGCTTCTGCATTCAGATGCTGCAGGTAATCATCCAGCATTTTACCGATGACGATAATGCCATCCACCTTACGTTCCTGCACCAACTTCGGCATTCTGCCGTTCTCTTCCTCTGCCATTCCGATGACCTCCAGCATGGTAAAACATTCCTTTGCTGTTGCTCTGGTGGCTACTGCCTGATACATCTGCCAGTAAAACGATTCATATTTATCGAGGAATCTTTCAGAGATCAGAATGCCGATATTGTAGCTCTTCTGATTCTGACTTTTTCTTGCCGCTGACGGTTGCTGATAACCAAGTTCTTCCGCAATGCTGCGGATTTTTTCCCTTACTTCCTCACTGACGCCTTTTTGTCCGGACAGTGCTTTGGACACCGTTACCGTGCTGACTCCTACCCGTTCTGCGATATCTGCTAATTTTACTGCTTTTGCCATGATTCCGTACTCCTTATCGCTATTTTTTTACACATTTCCCGATAAATCGTCAATTATATTTCCATATTAGATTTCTTAAAATCTTTTGTCAAGGCTTGTCACTGCCCTAATTTTACACCTCGGTCAGATGGATCAGCTTACTGCGGTAGTCTCCCCACAGAGGTGCCACTAGCATTCCCGCCTGCATCAGTACGTCGCCTCCGTAGACTTCCCCTGTCTCCTCGACGCGGTACTGTTTCTCCGGTGCCAGTCCTTTCAGGCGTACTCTTCTGCTATGGAAGTTCGGTCGGGAAAGTACCTGTACGTAAGTTACCAGTGCTTCCGTCTGATCCTTGGAGGCCACCATATAACAGTCATAGTTTCCGTTTTCAAGGAAAGAGGCAATCCGGTAATAATCCCCTCTGCGGATCAGATCGTTGTATTTGTGATACATGGCGGTCTGTGCGGGGATCTGCTGTCTGTCTTCCTCCGGGATCTTCGTGATGTCCAGCTCGTAGCCGAAGGTGCCCGCCAGCGCCACATGGCCTCTGGTCTCGAAGGGTGTGACTCTTCCCACCGTGTGATTCGGGCAATCCGATACATGGGCGCCCATAGTGGACAGCGGATACAGCAGCATGGTGCCTTCCTGTATTTTCAGCCGTTCCATGGCATCCGTATCATCGGAACACCAGATCTGCGGACTGTAATATAACATACCGGGGTCGAATCTCGCTCCGCCGCCGGAACAATTCTCCAGAAGCAGATGGGGGAATTCCCGCAGCAGTCTCTCCTGCAGTTCATAGACTCCCAGCACATATCTGTGATACAGTTCTCCCTGACGGTCTGCGGCCAGTCCCACACTTCCCAGATCCGACAGCTGACGGTTCATATCCCATTTCACATATTCGATGTTGGCACTGTGCAGAACTGCCGCCACGCTTTCAAATGCATGATCCCTGACTTCCTTGCGGGACAGATCCAGCACATACTGGTTCCGGCATAAGCTGCCGGCCCGTCCCGGAATAGCGATGGTCCAGTCGGGATGTTCCCTATACAGTTCCGAATCCGGAGAGATCATCTCCGGCTCGAACCAGATACCGAACTTCATGCCCAGAGCATTGACCTGATCCACCAGCGGTTTCAGGCCACCCGGCAGCTTCTGCTCATTGACCTTCCAGTCACCCAGACTGGTGCTGTCATCATTGCGGTGTCCGAACCAGCCGTCATCCATGACCAGCATCTCAATGCCGAGTTTTGATGCCTGCTCTGCGATCTTCAATAACTTTTCGGTGTTAAAATCAAAATAGGTAGCTTCCCAGTTGTTGATCAGGATCGGTCTCTTCTTATCACGGTATTCTCCGCGGATCAGATGATTGCGGTACATATCGTGGTAATGGCGGGTCATGCCTCCCAGACCTTCCGCGGAATAGGTCATAACGACTTCCGGTGCTGCGAAACTTTCTCCCTGCTCCAGCTTCCAGACAAAGTTCTCCGGATGAATGCCCATAGTCATACGGATGGAATCGAACTGGGAAAGCTCCGCCTGTGCCAGAAAGTTGCCGGAATAGGCAAAATGCATACCGTAGACATCCCCGACATCCTGTGTTGCACCCGCGGAAAGCAGTGCGATAAACGGATGCTCCTGATGGGAGGATTCTCCCCGCACGGAACCGACGCTCTGTTTGCCATGCATCAGGCTTCTTCTCTCCATCTGGCGCTCTCTCGCCCAGGAGCCGTGTAAGGTAAGGACATCGTATTTTTCATCCGTGCCGTCCAAATCCAGACAGGCAGACATCACCTTGGTCAGATAAACCGGCTGCTCTGCCGTATTTTTCAGGATCACGCTGCGGGTGATCACATCTTCTTTTTCAAAAGTCGTATACAGCAGATCTGCGGCAAGACCGATGACCGGATCTGCCAGATGCAGGATCAGGGTATCACAGTCCTCGTCTCCCGGGAAGGCGGAGGGCAGTCCGGGCAGTCCGGGCTTCTGTTTTACGATCTCGTGGGAGATATACTGTAGCTGCACTCCCACATGTCCCTGTGCCGTGCGTACGGAAATGGCGCTTTCTCTGTAATCTCCCAGTCCGTTTCCCGGATATTCCATGGGAAAAGAATCCAGAAAGGAGACTCTCTCTCTGTTATTCTGAGAGGGAACAAAAGGTGCTTCTCCCGTACGCAGCAAATATACCGGTGCCGTTGTTCCCCCGGTATACTGCAATTTCCGGCCGTAATATACGTGTCCCACAAAGTTCTCCTGATCCACGATCGCCAGCAGATAACTGGTATGCTCCGTGTCCAACCAGAAAGTTCTGTCCTGTTCTATGTATCTGATCGCCATAATCCGCCTCTTTCTTTATCAATGTTTATTCTTAAAAAACCGTTTTTGCAAAATCATTTTTCCAAATTTTCCAAATAATATCCATGACAGTGTATTTGCATCTGTCAATGTCACAGATATAAAAAAGCAAACGGTGCTTCCGGTTCTGCCGTCAGAAACTGCATCAACATCAGTCCGCAACGCATGGAGACCCGTTCTTCTCTAAGAATCCGAAGCGCTTCCTGCCGGTCTGCCAGGATCACCTGAATGTCCTCGGTATTTTCCATCTGCTGTCCCACATTCTCTGTCACGGTTCCGAAGATCATGCTGCCGCTCTCGTCTGTCAGCCCCTGTGCCAGAAAAAATCCTCTTCGGAAAGCCGGTTCTCCACCTTCGTAGACTTCCAGTTTCCAGCCGGTCTCCTCGATCATTTCCCGACAGGCGGCCTCCGAAGCGGTCTCCTCCGGCTCGATCAGTCCCGCCGGAAGCTCGTACAGATAATCATTCACAGGATACCGGTACTGACGTACCAACACCAGCTTCTCTCCGTCCTCTGTCACTGCGTAAACAGCCATGCCCTCAGGACGCATGCTGTGGGTCTTATGTTTGATGTTGTCCTCATCGTTACGGGAAGCAAAATAATAATGAAACGGTGTTCCGTCCCGTCCCAGTGCATCAATGTGATACAGATTCAGGAACGGATTGTCCGTCTGCTTTTCGATTCCCCGATAATGTTTTCTGTCATTTTCATTTGCGTCCATGTTATCCATTCCCTCTTTATACTCCATGCCTTCCTGTTCCAATCATGATCTGCTATCCACGCCCCGGCAAAACATCGCTTACCGCAGGTGCGGGCAGCCGTGGCGGAACTACTGTAGGATCTCCTCCAACAGTGCCACTGCCAGCTCCGGATTCTTCATGCCATCCGCCAGCCCCACGGCTGCGGTCTCCTGATACCATCCGGTCTTCCTCACCCATTCGTTGTTCTCAAGCCGGATCCCCGCCACAATCGTTTCTCCCGTCATGGTATTTAACACCATGATCTGCTGATCTTCATATCTGTCCAATAGTTCCTTAGGCAGATAATCCCTTAAATCCGCCAGATAATCCGTGCCGCCCATGAGCTTCAAAAACTCTTCGTCAGAAAAAAACACATCCACCGACCGGGTCATGAACAATACCTGGATCGTGCTGAGATTCGTGGAATCCACATCGGAATCCGAGTTCGGATCGATCCAGATCGTATAATTCAGGTTCACCACATCCCGTTTGGATATCACACCGTGTTCCCGCAGGAAATCCGTAAAATAATCCGGACCGGTGGCTTCGATGTGCTCTCCGTCCGTATTCACTGCCATGACTCCCATGACGAAGCTGGTCTTGGTGGCAAAATGTACGATCAGGAAAATAACAATAGCGATCCCCGCTGCCACACCTATGGTAACCCACAGATAATAGTCCATAAAATACTGCCATTTTTCAGAAGGAGACAGTTGTTTCCATTGTTCTTTCTGCCGGATATGATCTTCCTTTTCCAAATTGCTGTCTCCCCTCCGTTTCTCGAATCTTCCGTCTGATAATATCCTGCTTTTAGTTCTATATCAGTCTTTAGTATATCAAACTAATTTAATCTTGTATAGCAGACTTTTTAATATATTTTAGGTTCAATTTTGTTAAAAATAAACAGAAAAAGCCCTGCCATGCACTCAAATTAACATGGCAGAGCTTTGTGTTTTCTATTTGTTCGATCAGATAAGAAGAGGAAATGCTTTAGCGGTCCATCTCCGCAATACGTCCGGTGGACTTGTGCTCCTTGATGATCCCCTGGATCTCCTTTAAGTCGGTGCACAGCAGGTCACCGGGGATGGTGTTCTTAAGTGCGCTGATGGCATTGCCATATTCCAGTGCTCTCTGATACTCACCGGGATGTGCCAACAGTCCGTACAGGACACCGGAGATATAAGCGTCACCGCTTCCGATGCGGTCTACGACTTCGATATCGGTGTAAGGTGCTTCCTCATAATAGGTATCATCCTTGGCACTGTAGATGATGGAACCGAAGGTATGACGCTTCGGACTATGTACGATACGCTGTGTGGATGCCACGATGGAGATCGGATACTCCTCCGTGAAGCTCTTCATAATGCTCTTGGCATCGCCTTCCTTCAGGAAGGTCAGACGCGCCGTGTCCTCGGAGCAGAAGAAGATGTCCACATAAGGCAGAATGGATTCGATGCATTCCTTCGCCTCGGCGCCGGTCCACAAGTTCCCACGGAAGTTCACATCGAAGGAGATGATGGCCCCCTGTGCCTTGAAACGCTTAATCATCTCAATGGCGGTTGCTCTCAGCTCCGGGCTGAGAGCCAGTGTGATGCCGCTGGTATGGAAGCAGCGGGTATCGCTGTAGATCTTGTCATCATAGTCATCAACGGTCAGCTTGTTGATGGAGGTATTCTTACGGTCATATACAATACGGGGCTTTCTGGGGTAAGCACCATTCTCATAGTAGTACACGCCCAATCTGGCATCCTTGTCATCATCGTATACCAGATAGTCATCGCTGACACCGCAGAGACGTACACGGTTCTTGATATATACACCCAGGTCATTGGCCGGAAGCTTGGAAATGATACCGCAGCGCAATCCCAGCATTGCCGCACCGGTGATGGCATTCAGTTCTGCACCTCCTGCCTGCTTGCTGAAGCTGTCGCCTCTGGTGATACGCTCATTATCGGGCGGTGATAATCTCAGCATGATCTCTCCCAGGGAGAGCAGGTCAAATTCCTTCTTCTCAGTCAGTTCCATAATATAAACTCCCATCTGCATATTTTGCCAAATGCTTTATCAGAATTTCACCGTTACTCCTTACAGTGCAGCGTTGAAACCCCTTACATTTTTTCTTTACATTTGTACTATATCACATATACACAGCCCCGGTAAAGACACTGGACATTAATTAAAAATTTAACGAATCCACATATTCAAAATAGTCATCCTCGCTGGCAAATAAGATATATTCATTCTCCACATATCCCATATATCCGCAGGCAGTCACATATCCTTTCATAAAAATACCTCCTTATCAGAATCCTTTTGTTCCCTGTTCTGATAAGAAGGTATCATTTTTAAAGTCCCATAAAACCACCTTAATTTTTATGCTCTTGCGTTATTTCCCGCGTTACTTTCTGCAAATAGCGGAAATCTGCCTTCACGCCTTCCACGTCCGCGGCTCCTTCCGGAGAATACTCCACCACAATATCCGCATTTGGTGTACATTCTTTGTAGCATTCCAGAAACTCCTCAAAATCAATCGTACCATCATGGATACGCAGATGATCGTCCAGCTTGCCGTAATTATTATGTACATGATAAGATACGATCTGATCCTTTAACTGTCTGATCAGTTCCGGTATGTTCCAGCCGCTTAAGTTGCAGTGTCCGATATCGATCAACACCTTGCAGCCCAATTTTTTGCACTCGGCAATAAATTCCTCCTGGGAAAACAATCCTTTATGCAGAGTTCCAAGTGTTACATTTTCCACAACGGGCGGTACTCCGTACTCCTCGCAGATCTTCCTGACAGTCTCATAATTTTCTCTCGCATAAGCCAGACGCTGTGCCTTTTCTTCCTCACGGATCACCATATTGCTGTGATGGTATACCATATAAGAGACATGTAACGGTGCCACCTCTTCCAGTGTCTTCCTTAAAAGCTCTACACTGTGCCGGAACTCTTCGCTATCGCCCGGAACAGCATACTCTGATTCATAATAGGGACCGTGCAGCGAACAGGGCAGCTGTTCCAGATATGGCAGCTCCTTTCTGAGAGCCTCCTCAAAACAGGGCTTGTGATACTCCGGAAAAATTTCCAGTCCTACCTCCCCCTCAAATTCATCCAGATATTCATGGATCCGTTCCCAGTTTTCTGCGGGAATTGCATTAGTGCTAAAATAAATATGCATCAGATTGCCTCCTTTCTCTGCATGGG
>ERZ1026862.1216-NODE-1216-length-15656-cov-51.309019_pt1 | contig 15656 bp, 17 predicted proteins | sample MGYA00380161_ERZ1026862 | MGnify/ENA primary metagenome ERZ1026862 (study PRJEB33269, sample SAMEA4719797) | human gut metagenome | biome: human-associated habitat; feature: organic feature; material: feces | place: Cameroon | collected 2013-10 ... | reverse complement strand
TTTCGGAATGGGCAAGGGCGGCAACATCATCACCCTTGCGTCATACCTTTACGCAACCGACAACTTGCCTTATCTTCTGGACAAGATGGAGAAGCAAACTCCCCATGTTCGCCCGACCGTCTTTTCTTTTACTCAGCAAGCTACCGAGCCGAGTTTTGAGCGATTGGAAGTGAGGGAACTTAACCATCCTGCACTCCTGCGCTATCTGAGCGAGCGTAAGATTAACCTGTACATCGCCCGAAAGGAATGTGCGGAACTCCACTTCTCGCATAACTGCAAGAACTACTTCGCCATCGGCTTCAAGAACAAGTCGGGTGGTTACGAGGTGCGCAACCGATTCTTCAAGGGGTGTATGTCCCCCAAGGACATCACCCATATCCGACATCAAGGCGAGCCAAGATACGCTTGCTATGTTTTCGAGGGCATGATGGATTATCTTTCTTTTCTCTCGTTACGCTTGGAGAAGTTTCCTGCTTGTCCGTCATTGGACGCACAGGACTATGTGATACTCAACTCCACAAGCAACGTGGGCAAGGCTATTGATGCACTTCATGGCTACGAGCGCATCAGTTGTCTGCTCGACAACGATGACGCAGGACGTAAGGCTACACTTGCCATCGAGACTGCTCTCGGCTACCGTGTGAGGGACGCATCCCACTTGTACAGTGAGTACAACGACTTGAACGACTATCTGTGCGGAGTGAAATCCAAACAGTCAGTACACCAAGTACAGCCTGTTAAGCGGACTGTTCCACCTCGTAAGAGAGGCGCAGCCTTGGGCATGTAGGTGGTTCCTGCTCCAATGGCTATTCTGAACGGAAAAGCCATAGCTCAATAGGGCGTTTTCTTGACGCAGTGGCACACCACCGCTAAAAACACCCATTTGAGCAAAGGGGCATCCCCTTTTGAAACCCCGTGAGCCATGCGCAGGGCGCAATGCGGCAAGCGGATTTGTACAACTCAAAAACAAGTTTATTATGGGACATTTCAGTTTGGATTTCAAGAAGGCAAAGGGCAGCTCTGACGCAAGGGAGTCAGACCACATAGAGCGCAAGGTGATACCCGACAACGCCGACCCTACGAGAACTCACCTCAACCGTGAGCTTGTCAAGATGCCGAGCGGTGTGTATGGTCGTGACGAAGCCATCGCCCACCGCATCAAGACGGCAGGCATCAAGCGCAAGATAACCAATGACCAGGTGAGGGTGATTAGAACCGTGCTGTCTGGAACGCACGAGGACATGATGAACATCGCAGCCAATGGTCAGCTTGACGATTGGTGCAACGACAGCTTGAAGTGGTTGCAGGACACATTCGGCAAGGAGAATGTCGTTTCGGTGGTTCTCCACATGGACGAGCACACGCCACACCTCCATGCCTCAATCGTTCCGATAGTGACAGGCGAGCGAAGAAAGGCGAGGAGTAAGACTACGGACGAGGGCAAGCGGACATACCGCAAGAAAGCCAATGCCGTGAGGTTGTGTGCCGATGATGTGCTCAACCGTGACAAGATGGTTGGCTATCACGACAGCTATGCTGAAGCCATGGGCAAGTATGGCTTGAAGCGAGGTGTCCGTGGATCGGATGCGAGGCATACCTCCACGGCACAGTATTACCGTAACATCAAGCGAGAGACGGAGAGACTTCAAAACTGCATGAAACTGTTGCAATCTGATGTGGAGGAAGCACAACAACTTCTACAACAAACCAAGAGTGAAATCAGCACGGAGAAGCTACAGGCTGCTAAGATGGAAGCCAAGACCGCCCTTGTTTCAAAGATTGGTTCTCTTTTGGGCAGTGGAAAATTGAAGGAGGTGGAACAACACAACCGAAAGTTGTGTGAGCTTGTAACAGACCGAGAGCAATACATAGACGAACTCCATGAGAAGGTGCAGCGAATGGAGGACAGCCACAGTAAACAGCTTGGCGAGATGCGGCAGAAGCACCAATCGGAGGTTGCGAATTTAGAGAGCAAGCACACAGTAGAGGTTTCTTTACTCAACGACATCATCCGCAAAGCCAAGCGTTGGTTCCCTATGTTGGATGCACGCTTGCAAATGGAAGACCTGTGCAGGAAGATTGGCTTCTCCATCGAGCAAATCGGAGTGCTTCTGACCGGAAAGGCACTCAACTTTAGCGGTTCACTCTATTCCGAGGAACACAGAAGAAAGTTCAAAGTGGAGAATGCAGAAATCAAGGTGTTCGCTGATTCTACCAAGCCTAACCAATTGTTTTTATATGTCAATAGACAGCCTATTGTTGAATGGTTTAAAGTACAATTGAACAATTTGAAATATCAAATTCGCCCAAAACTTCATTGACTACAATATTAGAAAACTTCGAGGACTTTCATTATTGTGATTGTTCCTCGAAGTTTCATCAAGATTTCTCTTTTTTCCTGGGAGGTGGTGGTATCTTTGACACCTGTGGCATCTCCCTTTCATTATATTCATCGTTTTCCATATTATTTTTTCTTAGGTGATGGTGGAGGTGGCACATTTGAAAAACGTGGCATTTCTCCATGTATTTCTGGACCTTGATGAATTGTGTAGGTGCTATGGGTAGAGGTTTCACCTGTCCCATGTGGAATTGTTGTATTACTTTTCTTGCTCATAATTGTTATAATATACTCGATTAATATAAGTTTCTGATTCTTGTATTATTTTTTCATGCCTCTTTTGTGGTATAGAGCGAACAAGACGGTTGAATGTTGATTGTTTTCCCCCTTCTTCTTTTTTCAGATGATATAAAAACTCTTCTGTCTCTTTATCAGAAATATCTTCAGTTTCATATCTGAAATAAAGATGCTCCAATTCGGTCATATATCCATTATAATAATCCATCAATCCATCAAGAATGCATAGTTCTTTTTCAGGTTGAATAAAATGTGGAAACAAAGCTTTTACGACAGAAACAAAAGCTATAATGGAAGAACTTATTAATGGGGCTATATCGTTTAATAAATATCCGAAAGTACCTCCAGAAGCAACTAATGCTATGAACATTTGGTAATAACGGTCATGCTTTCGTTGCTTATCTGTGTACCATTTCACACATAGCACATTTGCATGCGCTTGTTTCATTTCTTCCCATATCTTATTCTTTATGACCATAAGGGCTATTTTTTGAATCTAATTTGTAAGTTTAGTTTTACATAGACACAGCCATCACTTCCTTTATAAACATAACCAAAGCCATAGCGACTTCTGCTTGCTCGTTCAAAACGAGTATTGTTGTAAAGATAATCTTCCACATCATTACGATTGTAGAAATGATAGCACACAATCTCACCATCCTTGCGTACAACAAGATATCCTCCGTTGGCATCATATCTACCAGTCCATTCCTTGGCTGGTGTCATGCCGAGCGCAGCATCAAGGAGAAGAACTTTCATCTTGTGGGCATAAAACGCTTCCACATTCTTACCATTAAATTTAAAAGGGTTATGCTTAGCTACTTCTGCTACACATTCATTGATGGAAGACTTAGAATTTGGCAAACTATCTATCAACAAACAATCAGCTATAAATTGAGGCATGCAACTATCTAAAAACAGAAGATTGTTCTTGAAGATAGGATGTTCAATGTCGTTATACTCCAAGTTGCAACCCTTATTGAAAATAGCTTCCATCCTTGGAAGATGCCCTTTAATGGCATTGATTTCCTCTATATCAACATCACTAAGTTTTGTTCCGACAATCTTATACGTGATATTTGTTGTTGTTCCCGCATTCAAAAGTGTAGAGGCACTACCCAATTGAGATTTAATGCTAAATCCCAAGAGTGGTGTCATGTTTGTACGCAAATCGTGGATAATAATATGAATGTCAGCTTTGTCTTTTGAAGGTGCCTTTAGCTTTGAACAACCTATCTCTGTCATAAAAGATTCTGTCGCAGGGAGTGTAAAAGCACGGTCATTTGCCATTTTTATCTCTTCAAGTAATTTAGAAGATTCTTCCAAAAATTTGTTCATGGATATTCTTGCGAATTCACAACCATCCTCATCAACAACTACTATATGTTGGTCTGTGTTGGGCTTGTACTCATATTTCTTGCTTTCTTCACGAATAATATTGAGAATAGGATAGTACAAATCCAATTTGTTCATGCCGGCATCGCCAGCATGAACCTTTCCTTCTCCTAATAACTTGAACAAAGTGTATATTTCACTCCATTCACCTTTATTTCCCGATATAGCCATGTTCTTTCAATGTTTTAAGTATTTGACTTGCTGTTGCTTGGATAGCAGGTACAGCTACACTATTACCAAATTGCTTGTATGCCGAAGCATCAGCAACTACTATTCTAAAATTATCTGGATAGCCTTGTAGACGAGCCCATTCTCTTGGGGTCATCTTGCGCCACCCTTGCTTATTTACTTCTCCTTTGATTCTTGTTGTTGGTGTTAAATCTTTTTGGCGGAAGTCGATAACAAGATTGCATTCTCTTCCCATTCCTCCTACGACAATTGCATGTGCAATGCCATCATCTGGAATTATATCATAGCCGAAACCATGTCCTTTAGCTTCATGGCGAGCTTTATGCCGTATCAATGTGTCTATGTATGTTGTGGAAAGATAGTACTTAGCAGGAACAGGATTTTCCTCTCTAACATCAAGCCATTTTTTCGTAACCTCTTTCTGTATTGGATAAGAGAAGTCTTCCTTATTTATACCAAGGTCTTTTCTGAAACCTACAATGTAAATTCTTTCACGATGTTGTGGAACTCCAAAATACATAGCATTTACTATCTCTGGATTTGGCACTACATAGCCAACTTCATCCAAAGTATTTAATATTGTTTTGAATGTTTTGCCTTTGTCATGAATGACAAGTCCCTTTACATTTTCAAGGAAGAAAGCTTTAGGTTGATACCTACGAAGTATTTCTGCAACATCAAAAAATAACGTTCCTCTAGTTTCTTCAAAGCCTAAACGCTTTCCTGCAAGAGAGAAAGCTTGACATGGGAAGCCTGCACAAAGAATATCAAAACCTTTAGGTATTTTATTCTTTGTACTTTCTTTCGTTATGTCGCCAAAAGGCACTTCACCATAGTTTGCATAGTATGTCTTTTTTGCTTGTTCATCCCACTCTGATGAAAATACACATTCTCCACCCAGATTCTGAAAAGCCATTCTAAAGCCACCAATTCCTGCAAACAAATCTATAAATGTAAACTGTGGATTTGCAGGAGCTTGAAATGGAGCTTGAAACAAATCGGGAAACAAGTAACCTTGTATAGCAGCAGAAGATTCCCCTACGAAGTTTAAGTTCTTGGGCTTCTTTTGCTGTTCCCCCCTTACAAACTCGTACCACAACTCCAATATACCCTTTGCTTGTTGCTCATAAGGCATATTTACATTTTTATTTCTTAGTTGCAAGTAATGCGTTATCAAAGCAGCTTGGTCAATAAATGGAATAATATTCCCTTCTTCATCAAGTGTTTCTTCTCCGTATATCTGTAGTTTGTCTGCTCTCTTTTTACAAAAATCGAACAAAGAAAAACCATTATTTATTTTTGTCATTTTCTATTTATCTTTTGAGGTATGCAAATCAGTTCTTTAACATCAACATTCAAAAGCTGTGCTATTTGAATTAATGTTTCCAACGGAGGTTGTGATGTGTTTGTGCACCACTTAGAAACAGTTGAAGGATTTACTCCTAACTGCTCAGCCAACCATTTGCTAGTCTGTTTCTGTTCAACCAAAACTATTTTTAAACGATTTACATCCATTGTATGTTCTTTTTGGATGCAAAGATAATGAATTATTATCATTTAAATGCTTAAATGTAATTTTTTAACTCTTTATTTTTGTTTTTTTCAGATACAGATATTACCTTTGCACATGAAAAAAGAGTTGTTGGGCAAGCAAAACTATGCGTATTGCAGAAATAAGAACCGTTGCTAAATCATTACCTCCATTGAGGTGAAACACTCATAAATTGCTCATTCTATGCTATTCGGCAGATTTTAGCGTAATTTTAGAAGAAAATGCCGTATGGCTTACTCCTATTCTCGTTGCAGTTTGTAGCGGGATTATTTCTGGGATATTCTATCTCATTAAAAAAGGAGGAAATCATCAGCATATAGGAAATGTTGGTGATGGAAGTGTTGTTAATCAAGTTAATGGTAATAATACGGTTGTCAATGGGAATAAATGATACAAAACAAGATATTGGTAATGTTAGCAATGCTAATGTTAACCAAGTTAATGGTAATGGGACAACTATTATCAATAATAATGGTATAAGTGTTGTTGATGCTTATAACATTTGCCATGCTGTTGTAGAGAATGATCTGAAGGTCTATGCTCAGAAAGCTGAAGAAAAAGCCCAAGAGCGATTAAAGGAGATATCTAGCAGTTTGATAGATCGTATATCTAAAGTAGAAAAGGGCTTATTCGATAAGTTTGAGGAACCAGCCATACAATTAGCTTTAAGAAAGCCTGTATTGGAATACATCAAGTCTGGTGATAAAGATGAAGCAGAATTGATGATTGATAATTTGATACAACGTTTAGAAGTGGAAGAACATACAACCCTACAATCTCTTATAGATGAAGCTAGTAGTATTATTCCTAAACTTTCTGTAGATTGTTTGAATTTTCTTTCACTTTTAGTTTTTTCAAAAGCTTATTTTGGATTTACAAGATTGGGATTTTTTAAATATTATCTGCCAAAAATTGAAAAATGGTTTGAATCTAGTTCCCGAATAACAGAGTTAGATGTAGCTTATTTACGCCAGATTGGTTGTTGCAGTGGTGGGATGACGATATCTTATAATCAAGATTTGGAAGATAGTTTTCGCTTGAATTACAATTGGATTTTTAGAGATGGTGTAACTATGAATGAATTGTATCAGATTTTTGATATTGGTACTTTAAAAAAGACCAATGTCCAACTGTTTACTATGGAAGGAGATAAAGCTTACTTGATGTTCCCTAATGAGAACATAGCCCATCAATATTTAAAGCAAATGGGGCTTGAAAATATGTTTTATCAATTAAAAGCTCATATAGATAAGTTTACTCTCCATTCAAAAAGTTATATTTCTGATGAGATGAAAGATAAAATTAAGTATTGGGAGAAGGTTTCCTCTTTATTTCAAAAACAATCAGTGAAATCTTTATTTGTAAATCCTGTAGGTTGTTATTATATAGCTATGCGAAAAATGAAGTTGGATTTAGATTTAAATTTGGATTTCAAAAATGTTTATGATGAAGATTAGAGCTTGCTTTGTCTATCAACAAGGTTATGCTTTTCTTGGTAGCAACTTACGAGGATAAGGAAACCCAGGAATGGCATATGCTGATGCCAGCAAAGTTAACCCAGGCCTTAACCACCAGTCTGAACTTCTATTTGGATATGGCCAACAAAGGCGTGAAAGCCCCATCTGCCAAGCAACTCCGAATGATGTCCGCCTTAGGTCATTTGTTTGATGGTAAAGAACTTTAGTGCTTTGGCATCAACTATGCCAAAAGTAACATTGTTATAGGGGGTATGCTTACTTAGACACTAATAATCAGTTTAAATAATAAAGGAGATGAAACTTTATCATTATACAAGTATAGAGACTTTGGCTTTGATTCTAAAGCATAAGACGATTCGTTTTTCTCGTTTAGACAGAGTTGATGATCCTGATGAGTATTCTTTCAAAGAGGACGGTATAACACCTGCCCACTATTGTTATGTTTCATGTTGGACGAAAAATGATAATGAGAATCTGCCTCAGTGGTATATGTATGGTGATTCTACTCATGGCGTTCGTATTGAGTTAGATTCTGATATGTTTGTCATTGAAGGTAAAAATATAGCGCCTCATTTCTTTAATTATAATTTTCGGTCAGTATACCGTATGATGGCTATGCCAATCTTAAGTTGTGGCTTATTACGGGACATTCAATATATTGATGATATAGGTGTTATAAAGAACAATGTGTTTCATGATATTGCCAGCCAAAAAGCTATTGACTTTAAAGAAATTGGCATTTATAAGGGTAAAGATTGGGCTTTCCAGCAAGAATGTCGTTTCTTGTTCCAAATGATTCCTTTAATTAATGGCAGAGTAGATGTTAATTATGTCTTTAACTATAATATCAGCCCCGAACTCCCATATATCGATGTTCCGATAAAAGAGGATTGTTTGAATAAAATTCAAGTAATGTTAGGACCAAAAGTAACAGAAGCAGAAGAAACTATTGTAAGTTCTTTGATGCAGATGTTTCTAAATAGATCAGATTACTCATATAGCTATTATAGTGGTAAGTTATAAAAAGGAAAGAGAAATGAAGAATTTAAAGGATATTTTTAAGATCAATGAATCAGAAAATCCTTCTCCTCATTTGGAAATTGCCGTAGAGAGTGGAATGGATGGGAATTCGAGAAGTATGCAAGAACACCTTATTGAGTTGCTTTATGACGAACTTCAACAATTGAATGATGATGTAAAGGCTAATAAGGTGTTTAGATTTACTTCTATACCTGTAATAGAAGGATGTGAATCGTTTGAAGCAAATCCGATTATTAACGATATTCTAAATGATTCGCTTACCTTTTCGAATCCAGTCAACTTTAATGATCCTATGGATCCTATATTGCGTACATGGATTAATATTCAAAAACGTGAAACATCTTGTAAGCAAGATAAGAAACTATATGATTCTGTAGGAAAAATAATCAGATCAAATATAAGAATGTCATGTTTAGCTACGCCTAATACAAACAAAATGTGGGGGATGGTACATGAGTCTGATATAACTGATTGTAGTTTGTTGATGTGGTCGCATTATGCAGATATGCATAAAGGTTTATGTATCGAATACGAAGTTCCCGAAAAAACTCTTGAAAAATACAATGATGAGAATCATTTGTTAAAATGGTGTAAGGTCCGTTATCGTGATAGAAAAACTATGTGTGATTATATCACATTAGATAATGCTTTGTTAGCAAAAGCTGATTGCTGGAAATATGAGGAAGAGTCCCGTTTAATATGTTACACGAAGCATAAACGTGACTTTTATCAGAATAGTAAGCGTTCCGACTACTTTACTCTTTCTGGCTTCCGGGTAATAGCTGTGTATATGGGGTATCGCATTGACAATAAGTTAAAGGCGTTTTTAAGGAAACACTTGAAGTTAAAGGGAATTCCTCTCTATGAAATGAATTTTTGTAGAGAAGACATTACGAGGGTGGAAAAGATTAAATGCGAGTAATAGTAGATAAAAAGAATTGTAATGACTTATTATAATATCAATATTAAAGAATCATTTTAGAAGAAGATTATAGTAGAAGCTTTGAAAGCGATGATTCGAAAATAACAATCCCGAACCCCAGGCAACATTTCTTTGTAATCAGTTGGATGATGCGATTTGTAATGGCTGATTGTTTGGAGGAAATCTTTAAGCAGTTAAGGTCGAATTACGATAATGAACTATAATCGGGCGGTCCCATCCCGCATAATATGGCGCAGACCTTTGATGGTCCGCCAACCTTATAGCGTAGCGGTTCCGAGCACCGGAGGGCGGTTACATCCCCGCTTCCTGAGGAAGAGGGGCTTGGGGAGAAAGTGGAGCTCTCCTTGCAGGAGAGACGGAGAGGTAGAAAAAACTCCTTCTTTAACAATAAGGAAGGACGGGTAGGTTTTCGAAAAAGAATAAGAAAAAAATAATATAATAATAGAAAAGTAGCCCTTATTACGGGTATTACAGGTCAGGATGGATCATACCTGGCAGAGTTATCATATCATAAAGTTTATGGCAAAAAAAGTATTTGTAAGTGGATGTTACGACTTACTCCACTCTGGGCATGTTGAGTTCTTCCAGCAAGCCTCACATTATGGCGATCTCTACGTCGGCATCGGCTCCGATGCCACCTATTTAGAGTACAAACATCGCAAACCGATGTTCCCACAGGAAGAACGACTCTTCATGGTCAAGAACATCAAGGCAGTGAAGGATGCGTATATCAATGAGGGAAGCGGAGTTATCGACTTTCTCCCAACACTTGATAAAGTAAAACCAGACGTCTTCGTCGTAAATGCAGAAGGCGGTTCTGATGAGAAGCGAAAGATCTGTGCAGAACGAGGCATTGAGTATGTCGAACTTCAGCGCACACCTCATGAAGGCTTGAAGGCACGTTCTTCATCCGATTTGAAGAAGGCTTTATCGACAGCATCTGATAATACGACACAAAATGCGGGCATCCCAACCCGTCTGGATCTTGCCGGAACCTGGATCGACCAGCCATACGTCAGCATGCATCACCCTGGTTGGGCAATCACCATTTCCCTGGATCCAACCTTTGAGGTTCGAGACAGATGTGGTCTCTCCACATCCACCCGTAACATGATCAAGAAGATATGGCCGGTGAAGCTCCCAAAGATGGATCCCGAGATGCTCGCCCGTCTGGTCTTCTGCTTCGAGAATAATCCGGAGCGCCACGACGGCATCATTTCCGGTGCCCAGGATTCCATCGGAATCTGCGTACCAGGTCTGGCTCGTCATTATTATGACAACAACTTCTGGCCAGAGAAGATAGAGAGTACTCAGGATGAGATGACCCTCCGCTTCCTCGAAGACCACCTCGTGATGATCCCGATGCAACCACGACGTCCGGGATGCAGTGTGGTAGAAGGCAAGGATATTACTCCTGCAAAGGTGAAGGCTTTAGCCGATGCTGCCGATGCATGCTGGAATGCCATTCTTGCGCACAATCTTGATACTTTTGTAGCAGCCTACAAGGCTTCCTTCGAAGCCCAGATAGCCATGTTCCCAGGCATGGTGAATCCGTCTATCAATGGAGTGATAGAACCGGATGCGAGTGTGCAGCCGATGATTGATCATTACAGTGCTCTGGACGATGTGCTGGCATGGAAGATGCCGGGCGCAGGTGGCGGTGGCTATCTTGCCCTGGTTGTAAAGGATAGTAAGGAATTTGCAGAGAATCATAATGAAGCCATCCATCTTCAGATACGAAGGGCATAATTATCTGGTTCCCTTCCTCATTATCAGCAGCCTCTTCTTCATGTGGGGCTTTGCCCATGGCATCCTGGAAGTGAAATCAACAGCTTCTACTTCTTCGTACTATCCTTGTTTGTGATAGGGTGCGGCTTAACCTGTCTGGAGACGAGTGCCAATCCTTATACCACGGTATTGGGACATCCCGATAAGGCGGAGAGTAGAATCAACTTGTCACAATCGCTCAATGGCATAGGTTGGATAGTGGGACCGCTGGTTGGCGGACAATTGCTGTTCTCTGGTGTCAACATAGCCATTCCATACGCCCTGGTGGGTATCTTCGTGCTTTCAGTGGCATTGATTCTGTCAAGAATAACATTGCCAGACCCAAGGAGAGCGCATGAGGCAGATACGAACGAGAAGATAGAGGAGAAGCCGATGAAGGCGATGGCATCCGCTTTCGGCATGCTTACCCTCTTCCTGTATGTGGCAGCTCAGACGGGCGTGAACAGTTTCTTTATCAACTATGCAGAAGAGGGCATTCATATAGAGAAGCAGACCGCCAGTCTCTATCTCGCTTTTGGCGGAATGGGATTATTCTTTGTCGGAAGATTGGCTGGTGGTGTAGCAATGAATTATATCCAGCCGAAGCAGGTACTTCTAGCCTGTGCCATCCTTACGTTTATAGCCACATTGATAGTGGTGGTATGTAGTGGAACCATATCCCTTATAGCGTTCTTCGCCTTGTATTTGGGAGAGAGCATCATGTTCCCAACGATTTTCTCTTTAGCATTAAGAGATGCGGGAATCCAGACTAAGTTAGTTTAAAGGACTAGCTAAGTTATAATTTTGCAGGTGTTTCGATAAATATCTGCAAAATATAACTAAATAATTTGCAAACTACAAAATTATTTCTTATCTTTGCACCAAAATTTAGCGTAATATAACAATAACATTCCATTTAACATCAATTGAGTTATGGCAACTACGGATAAGAAATCAATCTTGCGAGTACTTCGAGAGAAATTTAAGTACACACAAGAGGAGGTCAGCCAGTATCTTGGTATCAGCCAACCTGCTTATCTTAAATATGAGATGGGTGATACAGAGGTCTCTATGGAAGGATTGGAGAAACTGGCTCGTCTCTACGGCATGGATGAGTATGATATCATGGAGGGCAACATGGAACGTGCAAACTTTGCCTACGCTTTCCGTCGTGACGGAATGGCTAATTTGGAAGAAGTGGCGCACTTTCAGCAGATAGTAAAGAACTATATAATGATGAGTGATGAACTTGAAAAAGACCGATAAGATACTTTTGGATAACTTGGCATTTATGTTCAGACAAGAACAAGGTGTTAAGGTTACGGAACCAGTGAGTGTCCATCAAATGCTACGCAACAACAACATCATTGCTAGTTTTCAACCTTTGTCACAAGGCTTTGAGGGCATGGCAATCAAGCTAGTCAATCAGGCAATGGAAAAAAAGCTTTTCATGCTGATTAATACGAGCAGCAATTACAGCCGCCAACGTTTTACAGCCTGTCATGAGCTTTATCACCTTCTGTATCAAGATAATTTCACGGTATCCTATGATACGAATGATGATGGGGAGGGTAAGGAGATTGAAGAACAGGCAGCTGATTATTTTGCTCGTTGCTTGCTTTTACCAAAGGAAGGTGTTGTTGCTCTTGTGCCAGTATCAGAGTGCAAGAAAGATACCATCAGTTTGGCAACGATACTCAAGTTGGAGCAGACTTTCCGTTGCTCTCGTTCATGCTTGCTGTATCGTTTGAAGGAAATGGGCTTTATTACCGACATCGTATATAATGTCTATTTACATGATGTGATCAAAAGTGCGGCAGAGTATGGCTATCCTGTATCATTGTATAAGCCTACTTATACGAAAGAATTAGTGGGCGACTACAATGTGAAGGCTCGCCAACTGTATGACAGAGGCATGATTTCTCAAGCCAAGTATTTTAGTTTGCTCTATGACATGGGTATAGATTTAGAAAAGGAGGTTTCCGATGGCAAGGGCGAAAGTAATATTGGTTGATGCAGATGTTATCTCCCATTTCATAGCTACAGACCACATCTATGAGTTAAATGAGATATTATCACCACACCAATTATATATAGTAGACAACGTCTATAAGGAGGCAACTTACCACCCTTCTGACAAGGAGCGTAAGAACAAGATTGATGAGTGGTTGAAGAAGAGTAAGGCTTGCAGAATTAGTTTTCCAAAACTGAATCGAAAAATAATGGCTGAGTTCTTCAAGTTGAAGCGTGACTATAAACTTCTTGGTGATGGCGAGTGCGCATGTATGGCGATGGCTCGTTTTGAGAAAGAGGCAATTGCAAGTAGCAACTTCCGTGATGTAGCTCCATATTGTGAAGCGAATGGCATTGAATATATCGGGACGTTGGACATTCTTTTAATTGCAAAGAGAAAGGGACATTGGGACATAGATCAATGCAACCAGTTTATAATGGATGCAATAAAGGTCAATAATGCCAGATTCCCGGTTAGTAAGATAGAAGATTATAAAACGGAGAAAGACCTTAGTGAGTTTTAAGACTAAGGCCTCTTCTCTTCAATATTCCATTCATTTTAGAAATGGAATAGCAAGATTTTAAACGTAAATCACCGTTAGCCCGTATGGCGGTACCTATATATTAATTTTGGCGATTATATAGAAGATATATTCACCCGACTGATGGAGGGAGAGCAAGACTTCATGTCCCTAATCCCATGTAATTATAACTCGAACAAAAAGGTGAATGTCAAGGCTGCCTAATTGGCAGCTCTGGCAATACCAATTAATAATATGCTTTTTTTGAAAAATGTTGGATGTCCTAACTGCTGAAAATCAGTAGTTACGTTCTAACGGTGATTTATGTAAGCTTCGTTGGGCTACGAAATAGGCTTCGAGAGGGGGATGAAGCTTGCCTTGATAGTGTAGTAGAGCAAGGTCATTTATACGAACTGAAAATCGAAGATTATTTTAAGTGGCATACAAATGATCCTGTTTGTTTCAAAAAGGTAGGACTTCAACAAGCGATTTCTTATCCTCTGTTTTGTAGTAAACATGATACCGCGCTGTTTATACCAATAGAAGGCGAGGTCATAGATTTTGATAATTATATGTCTCAGCTTCTATTCTCTTATCGTGGAGTTTGTTCAGAAATTCGTAAAAAGGAATTTGTTAAAGTAAGGAATGTAGTTTGGGAAGATAATGATATAAAAGAATCTTCACTTCTAGGAACAGACAGAGGATTACAGGATTTATTAAGGTATAAGTTTCTATTTGAGAAAGAAATGACTAATCCTGCCCAAATGTTTGTCTTTAAGCATATTACTTATCCGTTTGTTCCCGTATATGTTTGCGGTACGTCCAGTTATGAACCTATAGATTATAAATCAGAGAGAAGTGTCGATAATGCGATGAAAAAGAAAATGTTTGATGCCTTTTTTATCAATGTTATACCACAAAAAGAATCTCTTGAAATAATTATAGGTTATCACAAAAATCATGTAAATTCTGATTTACGACATTATGTTGACTCTTGGCAAAAATTATCCTTAGAGCAATTGCAAGTGAAATTAACAGATCTGTTTGCAGCTAGATTGGAAATGTGGGGAATGTCTCCATCTTTATATAATTGTTTAAGTGAGGAAAAGAAAAAGTTATTCTTGGATAACATGAAGAAAGTCCAAACGAATTTCTATTATGATATAAGAAATGAGTTAGACCATTGGATGAGAGACGTAAATTTAGTTTCGTACTAGAGTTATACCAGAACGACGATAATGTACAATTTGAAGATTTGTATGAATCATTTCGTAATAGTCATCCAACTTATGATGAGCAATATTCAAGAGAATTGTGTGAAAAATGGGATATCGAAATATCGAAACTAAAACGTTTCGCAGAATATCTTATAGATGAAAAATAAGTTTAGATGACGTATCACCCAGGCGGTCCCATCCCGCAAAACCTGGCGAGACCTTTGATTGGTCCGCCAACCCTAAAGCGTAGCGGTTCTGAGCACCGGAGGACGGTTACATCCCTAATCCCTATGGTAGGGATTTAGGGCTTGGGTATAGGGTAAGGACCCCCTCTTCGCAAGAGGGGGACAGGGGAGTCGAAACAATACAATAATTAATAAGGAGATTACGTTATGAACACGGAAGAAAAAAAGCAGATTTTATGCGTCGCTTCAAGGCTTCTAGGGAGCGAAAGGCAGAATACATAACACAAATGGAGAAGCGTATTTCCAAATTCGCAAGTTGAGTCTTTTATCAAAGCTAAAAGAGGATGGAAGTAGTTTGGTCAGACTTGGCTTTGCCGCAGTTAGATGAAGTCATAGACTATGTGGAAGAACATGCAAGTTGTAATTATGGGGATTGTTCATGTCAAGCGGTCTCCGCAAGCTGTAACTTCCATGATTAAACGCTTTTTAGAAGAATATGACAAATAGGTAAGTCTTCAGAAAATTGATGCTGTCAGCAACTGTTCGGAAATTCCGAACAGTTAGTAAAGAAGGCAATCGTATGGTTACACGTAATATGGATTACTCCGCTATAACCCTGATGGGTACCTCCCCAGAGGTAATCCTATCAAAAGTAGAATAAAAACAATATTCCTCATTCGAGTGGCGACAAGTGCAGAGCGATACTGCAATGAGGAACTA
>ERZ1026862.1210-NODE-1210-length-15706-cov-29.104913_pt1 | contig 15706 bp, 19 predicted proteins | sample MGYA00380161_ERZ1026862 | MGnify/ENA primary metagenome ERZ1026862 (study PRJEB33269, sample SAMEA4719797) | human gut metagenome | biome: human-associated habitat; feature: organic feature; material: feces | place: Cameroon | collected 2013-10 ... | reverse complement strand
TCTCCTTGAGAAACTCATAACCAATATGTTCGACAGTCTAAAGCCCATACAAAAAGAACCTCACTACTGATATTTCTATCAGTAATGAGGTTCTCATCTTATTCTCATATACCCCAATTTATTGCTTGCGCAATACCCTCTCAGATCTGCGTGTTTACCGCCAAATTACTTATCTGCAATAGCAGCCTGTGCTGTGTTGAAAACAGGGTAGGACTTTCTTCAAACCAGCTGAATATCGGGGCATTCTTCCTTCCATCCATACTGCACAGCATCTCATTCTCTCTATCCAGCAGATTAAATATCCAGACAAACCTGTGGTTCTGACAAGGAATCACCTGCACCAACAGCTTTTCCAGAATTTCTCTCGGAACATTCTTATCTGAAAAATCTATGTACTGTTTCAGTGTTTCTTCCATCTGTGAAATCTGTGTTTCTATATCTGGTAGTATATCGGTCTCCTGGTCAAATTGCAAGAGTTGCATTTTATAGGTTGCTATCTTTTCTTCCGTCTCGGCTTTCATGCGCTGGTATTCATCTTTGCTGATTTCACCATCCACACGCAGTTCCAACAGATTCCCCAGACGCTTCGTGTACTTGTCCACCTGTGATTGTACTGCCAGTTGTTCCTTCCTGTCATCTGTCTGGTTGTCTTCGGTGTAACACTCTCTAATCATATCGACAGCTTCCTGTACTGCACCCGTTCGGTCAGTCCACAGCATCTGCAACAATATCTTCGCCATAAGCTCTAACTTCCATTCTCCAATCATGGAAATGTTACAGTAGCCTTCCGTAGGCAGTCCGTTCTCCTTTCGGAACTTATAACTACCTTTATTCAGCTGACTATAGCACTGATACCCAAACACCGTTTCTCCTGTGTTTTTATTCGTGCGCCATTTGTTCTTTCGATATTTGGAATGTGCGGCACAGGAACACCGCAGCTTGTTCAGCCATACATTGTCTGTCGGCTTCTTTCCCATCGTATGGTCTCCCACTGTCTTCGTCTTTTCCGCACAGATTTTCTGTACACGGTTCCACTGCTCTTCCGATATAATCGGCTCCCAGTTTCCTTTTACATACTGGTAGCTTTCTCTGTCCAGATTTTTGGCTCGGTCATGGTCAAGATAGTCCGTAGTGTAGGACTTCCGATAGCCTTTGTATCCGGCATAGGTCTTGTTATGTAGGATTCTTCCGATTTTGGAGGAACACCAACTCACATTTCCGGCACCATCCTTTCTCTTCCTACGTTCCAGTTCCTTACTTATCTGTAGATATCCCATGCCGTCACAACACATATCGTAAATCATCTGCACAGTTTCCGCCTGTTCCGGCTCTATCTTGTAAGTATTCTCTTCCGGGTTCCATTTTCCGTCTTCATTTATGTTTCGTACCAGACGGTATCCGAGAATATTTCCGTTGCCATATAATACGCCCTTCTTTCTGCTGATTTCCTGTCCTGCCAGTACACGTTCCGAAACCTTCCTCGACTCTTCCTGTGCCAGTGCAGCCATGATAGATAGCCGCAATTCTCCGTCATTGTCAAATGTCCAGATATTGTCATTGACGAAATAGACTTCTACACCGAACTTCTTTAGCTGTCTTGTGTATGCCAGTGTGTCTACCGTATTTCTTGCGAATCTACAAACCTCTCTGGTAACGATCAGATCAAAATCACCATTTTCGGCATCCTTAATCATTTTCAAAAAATGTGTCCGCTTCTTTGCCAGCGTTCCTGTAATGCCCTTGTCAATATAACTTCCCGTCAACGTCCAGTTTTCATGGCGTTTCAGTAGTTCATTGTACCATTCCATCTGATTTTCCAACGCATTGGTCTGTGCTTCATGCTCCGTGGAAACTCTTCCGTAAAAACATACTCTACGTGGTCTCTCTTTTACCATCATATCCATCTCATTTTTTACCTCCGTACTTCATCTGAATTTTTCTGTAAGTTGCTTCGTTTAGCATCTTCCGTTCACGCAAAATTTCTATTAACATAAGCGCCATGTCATGTTGGGAAAATTTGTGGTACGGTGTCAGCCAGACTTTCACATATTGCTGTCGGGTTATGACATAACCGTCTTTCAGACTTCCTACTGCCACCATCTCCAATCCGACATATTGTAAAGAGCGCTGTATGCTTATCGTTCCGGTTTTTTCATTCATTTGTTTTTCTCCTTTTCCTATGATTTGACTTATCTGTTCCTTTGTAAAAAAATGGTGTACCAACATCATTTTATTTTGTGGCATCCATATACCCCCTCATTGCATTGCTTGGTTACCCTCCCGCATCCTTCCAAAAGCATTGTCAAACCCAACGCCGCTTACAGCGGTGCGAAGCAGGTTTTACTATGCTTTTGAAAGATGCGACCCTACGGGCAGCAATGCAGGACAGGGAATACTATTTAATAGAAGATATAGGATAATAATTCATCCTTATCAAAAATCATACTTTCACTATCCGCAAGCACCCTGGGATGCTCCTTGGCAAGTTCCAATAGCCGCTCCTTGGAACGTCCACTACAGATAACAGCCTCTTCCAATGTCCAGCACGGCTTAACAAATGTCGGCATCATGGCTTCAATCTCCATAAGCGTCTGTTTCATACGGTCTCTTGGAACCAGCCTGTATGCCCGTACATAGCGTTTTCTATCTTCCCAGATGTAGATAGTACCTTTGGCATTCTTTTTGTTGGTATTCATCCGGGATATTTCGATATCGTAGCCATTGCCAAAATCCCTGTAGATGACTCTCTCGCCGTCGAAGATAACAATTCTGTAATCCTCCCCAAGCTCTTTTTGCAGTTCTTTCAGCCCCTTGTATACTCCTGCGACCTTAATGTAACATTCCTGCATCATACCGATTCCTCCTTATCTGAAAAAGGGATGTCCTCATCCTCTTCTACTGCCACACCACTCGTTGTCCTTATGATTCCGCTGACGGAAGACTTAATCGTATCCATTGATGGGGTGCATATCATAGCCGCATCGGTTCCCCTGTAGGCATCATTCATCCATTTTGTGAGGTTATAGCGAATGATTAACGGCTCACTGCCAAAGCTGTACCCCTGTGTCGGAACGCTGCTGCCCGTGGCTTTCCAGTCGTCATGTTCTGCAATGACATCTTTAAATTCCTGTAGAAATGAGTTCTTCCCCTGTACCCTGCCAGAGGGAATATTTTCCTCATACCAAGCCTTGAAAAGGTCGTATAAAAATTTATTAGGAACCAGCTGCCATTTCAATTCCGGCAGCATTTCCTCTGCGAACTGTCTGACAGGGTCATTGAAGGTCTTGTAGTCATCCAAAAGTCTTGTACAGGCATCCGGCACATCAAAGTCATAGTAGGAAGGAATCACTTCCAGCACTTTATAGAGAACATATTCCAAGACTTCCTGTCTGTTCAAATAATCATCTTTTATGTACTTTCGCTCCGCCCCTGTAAAACACTTTTCAAACGGAACCATCAGGATTCTTCGGTAAAATGATGAGGTTTTATCATTTACCCGTGGCAAAAAATTCACGCACTGTACCATTAAACCTGAGAACCGAAAATCTACAGGATTTTTATATTTTGCTTCAATCTGTACTTTATCGCCTGTAATCAGTGCCTTAAAGGTGGACGCATCATCCAAGTACCCCGTTACATTGTTCTCATCCACAATAACCGCAGATGCACTAAGTAGTGGTGCTAAGCGGAAGTTCTTGCTCATGTCATTGATAGCGATAGATGTATAGTTTCCTTCTCCACAAAGATTCCGCAGTAACCTGCACAGGGTTCCTTTACCGTTATTTCCTTTTGTGGAATAAGGCATAACAACTTTATCCCACCGCACATTAGGACGAATCACCGCTCCTATTATCTGCCATATCAGTTTTTCCACCTGTGGGTCGTCCGTAAGCTCATGTACCCAACTGTCTACATCCCAGTCCGTGCCATCGTCATCATTATGGATAACTACATTGGTAGCCGCATAATCAAAATCCACCCTGCACTTGGATGTGAAAATATAGTCTGGGGAAAACGGCATCAGAATTTTCTTATCATAATCATAAATTCCATTGTTGACCGGGATTAGATTTCGATATTTTCCCACTTCAACCACAGGCGCCATCTCTACTAACATTTTGAAAATATTATTCATTGCGCTTTCTTTAATGTCATAACGATATTTTCTGATTACACTCCTGATTGCATTTTCATCCAGGTCATAAATGCCTTTATTTACTCCATCGAAGCAATAAATTCCCAACCGACAATCATTCCGTTCTGCTGTATCTGAAAATTTTAATAGCCTGACATATTCCAATTCTATTGCTATTTTACACAATGATATTTCTGGCAAAGTTTGAATACATTTCATTCTTGTTTCTTCTGGACGCTCTGGATTTACACCCAGTATATCTAACGTTATTGCTTCCAAAAGTGCTCCTGCCAACCCCTTTGCATCATCAGCTGTAGGTGGCAGAGGAAATTGCTTAGCATATGCAATTGCGTACTCTGTCTCAAGTTCAATAAAATCACCTAGAGTTGTTTGCACTCTATCTGCAAAATATGACAATGTCTTCTTCTTTTCTTCTTCCGTCATATACTCTAGCCGGGGTATATGCATGGCATATGGTGGGTCAAAATCTTCAAATGGCGGTTCTTCATCGTATGACTGTTCTTCGGTATAGCAGAAAGAATCCTCGTTGCTATATACATCCCCTACATCAACTTCCCCATTTTCGTTACTTGCTCCTGTGTTCCCCGGAGCACCGGTTACATCTGTTTGTGCAATGTCTTTGTCTTTCATAATTGTTTTCCTTCCTTTCTGAAAAAATGGTTAATAGTTTCTTGCTGTTGCCGTCGCATAAAAAAACGGAACAGCCATCTTGAACCCGTTCATTTGAACAGATTCGGATGTATGTTCCGTATCTATGCGTACTGCTTTTCATTCAGATAAGGCAGGTGCATCTTGCTTTTGTAATTGTAAAAGCTTGAAACATACATCTTGTTTCTTTTCTTCTTGCTTTTAAAAAAAAGCAAAAAAAAAAGAAACAAAAACCTTTTTCACGTTTTGTTTCAAGCTACACAGAATATACCATATTTAGGGCAATTTGTCAATAGATTTGAAAAAATTTGCAAAAGAATGTGATATTTTGATAATCTACGCTGCCGGGTTCAAGACCCTCAGCAGATGCTAGAAAAGAGCAAGAATGTTTCTATTATTTATCAAAATCTACAGTCAGCAACGGCTTTATCATTTTATCAGTTTATCACCTACAGTAAAAAACTTTTTTACTGTAGTATAGACCGTTCTTATCTACATTATGTTTTATTACTGATAGAAAATGATAAACTGATAATATCACAAAAAAATATTCATATATGAGTTTTTTTGCTCCTTTGACTGTAGATTATAATGATAAATAACTGATAAGGAAATGATAATTCCCCTGTAGAAATGATAATGCTGCTAGTTCTGCTCCGGCTTGCGTAGATTCTTTATCTTCTTTTCAAAGAATCTCCAGAGTTCTTCGCCATTCTCACGTAGCTGTACATATTCCTCGGCCCATTGCAGAACCAGCTTTTCATTCTCCGCAGACTGTGTAGCTATGGGAGTTTCATAAGGCGGTATCCCGCTATCCAAAGTTTCTGCCACTCCCCACATTCTGCAAATCCGCATCGCTGTTCTGTAGATTCCTTCTTTTTGCGTGTTGCCGCTCATCCGTTTTTCTCCTTTGCATCCGTTTTTTGATAGTCTGCACCGCCGTCTGATTTCATAAAAAAACATACATCCGACTTGTTTCTAAAACAAACCCAGATGTATGTTTAAATTTCTTTTTGCACTTTCCCAAAGTTGAAACATACATCTGAACCTGATCTCTTTTTTTTCTGAATTATCAGTCAAAAAAAGAGACACAAGTAACTTGATGTCTCAACCTACTCAGAAATTAGCACATTTTTTCGGTTTTGTCAAGAGGATGGGCGGTTTTTGGGGGAACAGGCTTTTCTCTATGCCTGTTCACACTCAATGCGGAAAATATAGTAGCAGGCAAAATTACCGAAAATCTTCCGATCCGCTTCCAGCTTGCTGATGTCCGGCACATTCACCCCGTTGTTCTGTAGATAACGGAAATAGATACGGACACTGTCCATGAACCGGTTGTGCTGGCTGGTGCGGTAGCTGTCATTCTCGGCTTTCTCTTCTCTGCTCATTTCGCTGAACCGATACCGCATCGTTGCATACTTGTAGGCAAACTCCTTTACATCTGCATACAGTTCTGCGGCGGTCTCGTCCTTTTCCTTCTGCGCTTCCAGTACCTGATATACTTCCTCAAACTTCTCTAATTCCATGCTGTTTTCTCCTTTCGCTTTCCCTTACTTTTATCCTGTATTTTATTATGAATGTTTCGACACAGGATGTCAAATATTCTTCCTACAACCACTCGTTGGTACAACTGTTTTTTCGAGCCTTTCTTCACTGATTATCTTTTGGAAAATGATTTTATGAAAAATAAATCTGCCGTAAGGTGTAGCTTTTCTTATTTTTCAGTTCTCTTTTCAAAAGCATTTTTCATTCTTTTACATCGCAGATGTGACAAGCTCTGCTTGTTTCAGGGCACCCGCAGGAACGTCCGGTGGACGTTTCAAGGGCAAGCTACGCGAAGTGTAGCGCAGTAAGAGGTTGCGTCGGCTATGCCGACCGCAGCGAAGCTGCGTCACAACCTCTTATGCCCTTTTTGCTTTCCGGAGCCTTTAGCGGAGAAAGCAATGAGATTTCTGCGAAAACCCCGTAACTATGCGGGTTTGAGCCTGTAAACGAGCCGTCAGAATATTGGCACTTTTCTGTAAACATTGTTTACAGCTGTAAACGAGAGTGCCAGAACGCCCGTAAAACGGGCATTTTTTAAGTGAACTTGTTTACAAGCCGTAAGGGTCTGTGACGACGTGTAAACGGGACGTTATTTGCAAAATTTGTAAACAATGTTTACAAGAAAGTTCTTTACGCAGACCTTAGACTGTACCGTAAGGTTCTGCGCAGCTTGTCCTAAAAAATAAGTTCCCTTACGGGAACCTTCTAAAATATGTGACCGCTGCCGGTCGTTCTGTGCATCGTGTCATGCCAAAGGTGAACCATTCTCTGTACCAGTTTCCGCCCAGATGTGGGTCAATCTTGGGCGCATATTGGTACACAAGTGTAGGAAAAGCCAGTCCTTTCCTTCTTGGTGCAATCATTGTACCAAGTCTGGGATTGTTTTGGTACATCATTGTTCCATTTTTGGGTATCTGTTTTTCTGTTCCACTTCTGGTACAGGAAATGTACCAAAATAAACCCAAAAGTGGTACATTCTCTGCCCCGGAAAAGTTCATCCCAGACCTGGTACAATCCGTGGCTCATTCTGCGCCCAAAAGTGGTACATTACCTGACTAAAAAAACGGGCGGCCTTTCGGCTGCCCGTAGATTTTTTATTCTAAATAAAATTATATACCTTTTTCCGTGAACGCTTTCTGATTCTTGCCATCGCATATATGATCTGAAATTCTGCGTTCCACTTCTTGATATTTGTTGCGACAAAGACAGTCATCACAACGGTAAGGATTGTCATGCTAAGGCTTGTACAGAACAGACACTCCAAATACTTTGCTGCCAGTACTCCCGCAAGAACCATTCTGACCGGAACGGGTACTGCAAGAAGAATCTGTAATAACGTTCTCTCCATCAGACAGAACAGTACAATCCATAAGTCTCTGATACCTGAAAGCATTCTCTTCCTCATATTTGCCACACTCCTTCCAAGCACCCTGTCGGCAGTCCGGCGGACTGCAAAAAAGAACCTGCAAAAGCAGGTTCCTTAAATGAGTGAAAATCCTTGTCGAAGAATGGTGTTCCAGTTGCTTTTTTGATAAAGAAAACGTACAATGATTACCACCTTCTTGTCTTCGTCTATGGTATAAAACGCAAGATAATTGTTTACCATAATAAATCGGATTCCCCACCCAGCCAAAACGGGATCATCCACCAGCTGTAGTTTCTCCGGCATCTGGGTCAGTTCGCCAATTTTTTCCGTTGCAACATCCAACAGATGGTCTGCTGCCTGTGGGTTCTTCAAGACAAATTCGATGTAATCTGCTGCTTTCGCAATGTCATGCTCCGCAGTTTTGGTGATGTGTACCTGATAATTCATCTTCTGCGGCGACTCCGAATGTCAGCCATGGCTTCTTGGAACGGTCTGGTATTGCCAGCGGCAATATCGTCCATTCCTTCCTTAATCTGGCTATATAGTTCAAAGCGGCTGGTTAATTCCTCGTATGCCTCAATGCTCATTACAGCAAGGTCACCTTTTCCATTCTTCGTAATAAAAACAGGTTCCGGGTAGTTATGACAGTAGGTCGATATTTCATTATAATTGTTCCGCAAGTCAGCACTTGATTTAATAGTCGGCATAAAAGCACCTCCTTCTGTGATAGTAAAATTATACACAAATTTTGTTATGCAGTCAATGGAGTATGCTATTATTCTTTGCGGTATGCTTTTCCTTATTCCTCTGTCAACAATCCTCCCTTGCACACACGGTCTCAATGTCAGCACTCAAAATATCGAAATGGCAGTCCTCACATTGCAGTAAGATATTTTCGGGGTTATCTTCCTCACCCTCGAACGTGATTTTCACATTATGTCCCATGTGCTTCTGTAGCGCATTCCATAAGTCCATATCTCGATCCATAATTTCTTTACCATTCTGTCAAGAGACAGCCTTTCTTTTTCGTATTGCACCCGGTCTGTACAGCAGACCCAAAAGGACATGGTAAAAGTCTTGGGTTGAAACTAAAAAAGGCTTACGCCTTATGGCGTTCGCCTCTTTTAGTTAGCTCTTAAAGCTAATTTCATCGTTTCAATACACACTCTTTTGCAAGAGTGACTTTGTAGTACTACTACTTTTCTTTTCAATACGCACTTCCTCACATAAGCGAAAAAGTGAAAGTCATTACTGACCTTATAATTATATTATACACATTTTTGTCAAAAAGTAAATAGTTTTTTGTAAAATTTCTTAAAAAATATACCCTAGCAAACATCAATCAATTTGCTGTTTGCTTCTATTCTGGCAAGCTATTTTTCTGTGTAGTTCATGTTCGTCTCCTTTTCATATCATCTGTCACAATCAAACTTCTTTCGTCGTCTTTTGCAATGGGTGGGTTTTGGGGAACCATTGCATTTATTCTGTCATGGTTTTCCTGCAGGAATTTGTCAAATTCTCCATTTTGGTTGTTCTTTTCATAGACCTGTTGTATGGACTTTTCTATTCTCTCTGCCTGGTCCCAGCCGAGTCGGAGTCTGCGTTCTAATTTTGTATCGAATTTTTCTATTGCAGCATGTAAAGAATTATCTACTACAATCAGATTTCTACATGAGATACGGATGCAATTTTCTGTGCTGTCGTCTTTGATGAGTTCTATTTTGATTTCATCACTCATAGTGTTATTCCTTTCTATTGTGAGTTTATGTGTAATTTACTAATCTTTCTTTGTACCATTCGATGAAGTCCTGCCATTTCCAGTATCATATTTGCTTGTTTTTGGTCTAAGTTTTTGTATGAAAGAAATTCAGTTATGTTTATGTTTTTTATTCTTTTTTCCTATCGTTCTCAATCATTTTATTTGTGGCTATTGCAATCCACTCGGAAAGAACTGGCAGGAATGCATTGTGGCCGTCATACTCACAGATTGGCAGTATGTCTTCTAAATATTTCTTTGCCCGTTCGGGGTCTCTTCCGGATGTAATCAGGTCTTCTATCTCGGCTTCTATGTCCTCGCAGATGGATTCATATTCTGATTCGTCATCAAGGTCTGCATTTTCTAAATCCAGCAGATTTCCCTGTCGAATTTTCTCTTCAGTAAAGTAGCCGTTGTTGAATGCCAGTATTACGGCATCTGTGAGGGTTATTTTGTTCGTAAGTGCAAAAGCTGTGTAAAAATCTTCTAACGGGCAGCCGTCGCCGACTTTGTGCTTGTCTCCCTGATTGGTTTCTATATCCCAGGTATTGTGTTTGTATACTCCCAGTCCGTATACCTTACCAGAAGACCAGTAAAGGACTCCGTTCTCTGTGTAATCTTTTAAGCATACTACGGTTCTTTTATATTTTGACATATCTGTTCATCCTTTCTTGCTGTTATTGTGATAGCCTTTTACATCTGTTCCTATATCCCTGCTTTTTCCTGTCTGTGGGATACCTGTTGTTATGGCAGGTGTTGCAGGTGTTTCGATGATATGTTTTTGGTGCAATATGTTGTGAAGCAAAGATTTTATACTGTTCATGGGTTACTCCTTTTGCGAATTTTTATGGATTATGTTACCACCCGGTCTGTGCAACAGACCTGTGGGGATATGATAAAGAATGTAGAATAGAAAGAAACAAAAAAAAGCGGACGCATTAGCGTCCGCCATCTTCGCTCGGTCACTTTTTGATTACCGTCCTGTCAGAACCGTCACAGGACTCATACGCTCGGTCACTTTTTGATTACCGTCCTGTCAGAACCGTCACAGGACTCATACGCTCGGTCACTTTTTAGTTTACCGATTTCAATATACACTCCTTTGAAAGAGTGATTAAAAATACAGGTTTTATGGTGGTTTCCACCCGCATGCACCGTATAGGCGCATATATTTCCGATACGAATATTTTATAAGACTTTCGATTGTCTATAGATTTATGGTTCTACAACCCACGCACATTCTGTAAATGTACTGTAGTCCGACGCAGATATTTGTTTGGGAAGACTTCTGCCTGTCTTGAACTTAACGTGCCTGTCCACGAAGAACATTGCTGTTCTTATTGTGATTGTAACAGATTCTACAGGAAAAGTAAATGAGAGATTTTGCTATTGTGCTATTTTTAGTTTTATAGTTCTTTTTGTATAATCTTTTTCTACTTCTGTTATTTGGATTTGATTTCCTGTTATTGTACATGGAGTGGCATCTTTTACGGCTTCTTCATATGGTACAGGGTTTTTTGCAAAATGGAGTTTGTTTAAATCTAATTTACGGTATTCGCTCATGTGTGTTCCTCTCTTTCTGCTTTGTTGATGGTATTGTATCATATTTTGTCAAGAAGTGTAAAAAAAGCGGACGCATCAGCGTCCGCCTTGGTACTTGCTATTTAATTTCCGAACGACACTTCCACATCAGGGTTCTGCTCCTGCCACTTCTTCAAGCCGTCTTCCTGCGTGGGCGGAGTCATAGACCAGCCTACGTTCGAGGATGACGTGTCAGTGTTCTCGTCGGCAGTCTTAGGGGCTGCTGCGACGGAGTTTGTCACGATGGTCGGCTCGGAGTATGCCGTTGTGTCAGTATCCCAGGTAAATACCTGATAGAATGCTGTACCGTATCCCAGTGCACCACCTGCAAGAGGAGTGAATCTTGCTGCAACAGCACTTTTGGTGTAGGTTGCATTTAAGTAGTTGTTATGGTGACCAGTACTGTCATGCCATCCCTGGTAAACATCCTGTGCAGATGTGTAACCGGATGCATAGTTCTCACTGGTGCCACCTCTCATGCTGTTATGACCATCGTCTTCGCAGCACCTCTGCATGGCGATGTTGTAGTCGTCCTCGCTCCATTCCAGAGCGTTCAAGCCATTTGCTACACGGTCAGCGTTTACCAGTGCGAATATCTGTTCTGCCATAGTTCTGTCGAAGAACGGCTCTGAGCTATTAGGTGTGGTATTTGTGGTAGTTGTCTGTGCAGGTACAGGTGTTACAGCGTTCTGCTGTGTATTTGCAGTAGCATTGTTGTTGCCAGTGCTTGCAACGGTATTCACAGCAGGCTTTTCGGATACGATGTACTTGTCACTTACATAACCAGTGGTGTTATTCCAGTCAAAGCGATACCATCCAGTCTGGTCGCACTTGCCTGTTACGGTGATTTCCTGGCTGGTTTTCAGGCTGCCAATCTTCTTACCATCGGTACTGGGCATGTCTCTGACATTTACTGCGGACTTTGCATACATGGTCTTGCTTAATTCCGAATAAGTATACCCTGTGCTTACATCAGTAGATTCTACGGGTGCTGCTGTGGGTTCTACAGTGGGTGCAGGAGATTCTGCAGGAGCAGTCTCTGTGGGAACTGTTTCTGATTCCGTAGGAGCTTCGGTCGGCTCTACGGCAGGTTCCGCTGTCGGTTCTGCTGCGGCTGCTTCTGTGGATGTCATTTCTGTGGATTCTACAGAGGTGGTCTCTGTGCTGGCAGTTTCGTTACTGGTCGTTTCCTTGCTGCCACATGCGGTCAGCATCAGTGCTGCGCAAAGGATTGTTGCTACGGCTTTCGCAGCGAACTTGTGTGTTCTGTGTTTCATAGTTGGTTTTCCTCGCTTTCGTTGAGAGAATTTATTTCGAGCGATTAACTTTTTTTCACGTGATCGTTCTCTATCGTTCTTACATTATAGTCAATATATTAGGTATAGTCAAGAAATTAAGTATGATACTCTTTTTATAATATTTGATAGGAGGTTCAATCTAACAACATGATATCATACAAACCTTTTTTTGACACCCTACTTCGTAAGAACATGACAGAATACGAGCTGATTTTTAAGCACGGTGTTTCCGCCAATACCATTCATCGCATGAAAAAGGGGGAAGCAATCACTACAAAGACACTCGATATGCTCTGCTACATCCTCGATTGTCCTGTTTCTGACATTATTGAACATGATAAGACAAAGTAAAATCGACAGGAGCTAACGCCCCTGCCGTTTTTTTGTTTTATGAAAATCATTCGAAAACTACATCTTCATCTACGGAAATGCCATCTGCACCGATCTCATCAAATGCAAATGCCATGTCATCACTCATTCTCATCAAGTAATATTTTCCATCATTTGCCATAAATCCGCTATAATGTGAATCATAGACATCGCCCGATTTAATCTTATTGGTGCTGGAAATCTCTATCCAGTTTTCCCTCTCTAAAGCCAATGTTTCCTTATCCACATTGTTTCCCGATGCATCTGTATAAACAGAAAAACCGTAGCGAGGTTTTGCAATACCGCCCTGCTCTGCCAATTTCGTATTTATTTCATTTATAATGTAATCCTTTGCAGCATTTACCTGATCCTGCACACTATTTAGGTAATCTGGGTCTAATTCCTCTCCACCTTCTGATGTAGTTCCACTAATTTCCCTATATGCATCATCAAGTGCTATCATTGCAATTGTATCACTATCTGTTGAATCGGATATGGAATTCTCTGCATCTTGTCTAAGTTCATCTTTATGTTGATGATAATACATCAAAACTTCATTTCTGTTGTTCCAATCCTCCTCTACCCATGAAATGATCTCTTCGTCGGTCATTTTCGATAACTCTGCAAATGTCTTGCTCTTTCTCGTGTCCAAATTAAGGTAAGTTCCATCCCCATACATCACATAAATGCTCGGCGTTTCTTCCTTGTCAATTGCCTCACAGGAATACCAGACACCTACTTCATTGTTTGTAAACAACTGGCTAAATGTGCCAACGTTTTCATTCTTTGTGCCAGCTTCTTTTTCTGTGTTTACTCTTGCACTGCCATTACTGCTGCTTGTAGTATCTTTGCTGCCGCAGGCAAACAAACTCAGAGAGAGAATTGCCATCATACTTACCATCATTAGTTTTCTTTTCATTTTATTTCTCCTCTTAAATAAGATTTTTGTAGCTTCCTATATTATAGTCAATCTATTGAGTATAGTCAAGAAATTAAGTATACAAAACAACCACCTACAGCAATCAATCACTGTAGGTGGTCTTTATTACTCTGCTTCTACAAACGCATTCAGGGTGTTTTTCTCACGATTATAGTAATACACGTTGTCTGTCAGGAAATCATCCACACTTACTTCTGTACGATTGACCTTACAAACCATCTGGTACAGTTCTTCTGCACTTGTGTTACTGCTTTCGGGCACTATCAAAACTTCATGGACAGAACTGGGAAGGATGTAGAGGTTCGCATTTAATTTTTCTGCTACAATTTTCAGTACATCCTGATAGAGCATATTTACCGCACCGTAGTAATTCTGCTTATTGGTCATTATATACATCTGCCAATCTGGATCCTGCACAATCTCCATCATCAGTTCCTCTGTACTCGCTGCCCGTCTTGCATCCCTGTCTTCTCTCGTCTCAAATAAGATTCTTTGTAAAGGTGTCACGATAACATGGAGCAGGCTTTTTGTGTTATATCTGGCATATCTGTTTAATTCCTCTTCATCTACGCCCCACAAAACCGCAAGGTCATTCGTAACCTTTACGACTGCCGTTCTCTGTGCATCCCTGCCAAGAAGAATATAGTAGATAACAGCCATATCATGTACTATGCGGTGGGGGAGCTTTTCTAACAGCTCTCTGTTCTTTTCTGCATTTACAAGCTGCATACAGATTTTCCCACAGATTTTCGAGAAATCTTCAAAGTCCGGTTTCGGCATATCCTTCATTCTGTTATCTTCGTAGATTTCCGTGACTTCATCGCATATCTGTTCTACGCTGTAGCCATTCTGAATGTATCCGTCAATATAGATAGTCGGTGCCATGATGCTTCCCGGAGCATATATAGAAATACCGTGAAGTAACAGTCCGTTGTTCTTCCTCACCTCTGCCAGCTGTATTCTACAGTTCGGGTATCGCCTTTCCATTTCTTCCTTTACCGCTTCTTTCATATCTACTGCTTCTGCTAACATACTTCTCTACCTCCAACTTTTTTCTTGTTTTCCTCACGCTTCACGTAAAGTTCTGCGTGTTTTTCTCTGAAACTGTAATAATCGTCTCCTGCTACAATAATGTGGTCAAACATATGAATCCCCATGATTTCACAGGCTCGCATCAATCCCTGCGTCACATCAATGTCCTGCGTTGATGGATTTGCCGTACTTCCTAATCCGGGGTGATTATGTGCCAGAATGATTCCTGCCGCATTGGTCAAAAACGCTCTTTGCATTATTTCCCGGATCCCTACGGTGGCTGAATCAATTACTCCGTGACTGACCTCTGCATAGGCTATCACATGAAGACTGGCGGATAAAAACATCACATACAGCTTTTCTTCCGAAAAGTCCTTCATGTGAAAAACATTGTTCAGCACGTTTACCACTTTCTCCGGGGAATTTACTTTCAGCCGTTGCTCTCCCACATATCCCCCTCGGTATTCTGCCACCGTCTCACTGACCAGATACGGCAGTTTCCTTTCATCCAGTCTCACATCTACAACATCTATATTCATTGCCGTTACCTCCTTCATGGTCTCTCCCGGCATTGACAAATGCAAAAGCCGCCAAGAAGATGTTAATAGATTGCTTTACATCTTCCTGGCGGCTTATCCTTTGATATATTCTTCTTTTATTCGTATTGTTCTAAAAATTTCAAAGCATCCCTGCCCCTTCTGTGCCGTCAGGCATGGGGATGCTTCTTTTTATCTACTCTCTTCTCCACAATCGAAAAGAACCCCATTACCAATATTTCTACCAGTAATGAGGTTCCTCTACCTTATATTTATACTACTATCCACATCTCCGCTGTTAGATCGTACCACTGTCTTTTTCGGAGATATGCCCCATAATTCTTGCGATAACGCAATGCCTTCTCGTAATCTATCTTCACCTCATAGAGGTAAAGCAGATGATTACCTTTTAGCCTATCTTTCGGCAATAGCAGCCTGTGCTGCAGCCAGTCTTGCGATAGGTACGCGGAAAGGTGAGC
>ERZ1026862.1208-NODE-1208-length-15747-cov-101.671489_pt1 | contig 15747 bp, 15 predicted proteins | sample MGYA00380161_ERZ1026862 | MGnify/ENA primary metagenome ERZ1026862 (study PRJEB33269, sample SAMEA4719797) | human gut metagenome | biome: human-associated habitat; feature: organic feature; material: feces | place: Cameroon | collected 2013-10 ... | reverse complement strand
CAAGAATATAGAAACGGTCTTCTAATGATGTTTTCAAACTTCCAGAATATATAGCCGTAAATACTTTGCGCACTTGCTCTATCTTAGCATTTGGATCATCAACCTCTTCTTCAATATATCCCAACAGGTCAAAGAGGCTACCTTCAGTCTGTTCTGCTGCCTCGCTGTTAGAGGACGCCCAAAAGACAAAAGTTCGATTACCTACACTAAACTTATTGTGAGAACCTTTTTGCAGCATAGCGTTAAGAGAAGTGGTATAGGCAAATTCTGCTTTTTTAGATATTGGAGCATTACCACATTTCTTCTTGCCATAGGAATCATAGCCAGAGTTAACCTGGAATGCAACTAATTTTGCAGTTGCCTGACTTCCAGGAATCATTGTTGCGGTTGTCGTATCAACAGTAATATCCCTATTTCCTGTTATTAAACAAATATCTTTTTCACCATTCATCTTCTCAGCTTCATCCAATTGCAAGAGTTCTCTTTTTTCTGCAATAATCTTTAAGTCACCCTCAATTCTAAATGAAAATGTAGAATACTTCTTTGACAAGTTCTTTTTTATATCTTCCCACAAACTATCTTGTTTAATAGAGGACAGAATTTCATCTTTATCTTGCTGGTAGAACTTACAGACTAAAGACAACTCATAACTATCAGGATAGGAGTGGAAAATTGAAATTAATTTGTTTTTAAAAGCATCTAGACAACTTTGCTCTTTAATAGAACGTTTATTCTCTAATTCTTTCAGCTCTTCTTTGGCTTTCTCGTATGCACTTTGAGCAGCTACCGATTGGGCAGCCTGCTTCTCCAACAGGTCAACTTGTTCTTTACATTTATCAACCTCTTTGTCCATATCTGCATACCCTAATACATAAGTACTATTATCATACAAATAATTAGCAACTATTGCACTTGAGCGTCCTACATGCTTCTTTACAAGATATGTTCTTGCCTGACTCTTACCCGTACGGCAATCTTCGAAGCGAACAAACCTTCCCTCTTTAGAAAGGACTATAATGAAACCAATCTCTTTTTCTTCCATACCAGGCATTGGAAGATCACCGCATCTATTATAATAGTCATATAATGCTTTTAGTATCATTTTAAAATCTCCTCACTATTAATTGGTGGAACAATAATTACGCCATCTTTCATCTGTGGACGATAGAACATTGGCTGGATGTTCTTCTTATCAGCAAAGTCCATATCATAGAGCATGATTCCTAAGTCTTTAGTACCACCTTGCTCTTCAGATATTGGTGGAGTCAATGCCTCATCATCAGGATTAACGAGACGGAAAGAGGCAGAGAACTCACGAGTACCAAGATAAGGCTGATTGAAGCATTGTCCCTTGCTTGCTCTACGCTCAAACATCTGATAATACTTCATCGGATTCTCATCTTTACCCGGCTCATGAGAAAACAAATCACCTTCTGCCTTTCGTTTCGATACAGAACGGAACTCCATCTTTGCCCAAATTCGATAACCAACATCTTTTAAAAGCAAAGTATTTTTCTGCTGACGTTTTTCCTCTATAAAGATGACAGATTTACTAGCAACCGCCCCCACCTCATTTCTTCTTACAGAAGTCCATTTGATAGGTTTCAACACCTCTATCTTGGTTATCTGCCAATGAATGGCAGGCTTCCAAAATATAGCCTCGAATATAGCTCGTGCTGCTGATGGAGTAATCACATCATAGCTTACACGTTCAACTTTCAGTTCGGGTCTTGTGAAACAAGCCATATCGCCCCACACCTCCAAACAATATTCTTTATCAGTATATTCCATACCATTATATTTTTATTGTATTAATACTTCATTTGCCCAATTATTATCGATGCGCAAGCCTATATGTTCATCATACTGCTGTTTATAATCGACAACAAAGAGTCCCTCTTTTTTCTCACTAACGACACCCATATCTAACAAAGTTTTAAAGTCTGTCTTAGTGATATTTACGATATACTTCGACAGTTTCCTTATCAGCATATATGAAGGTCCCTTTTCCAATAGCTGTTGTATAAGCTCGAAACTATTTCTCCAACAGACAACAACATTGATACCATTATCTTCAATCATCTGAAACTCTTTTGCAGCAGTAGCAAAACATATTTCCTTAGGATTATAAAGATAATGCTTCATATTCTTTACATCGAAACATTCCTTTCTGCAATATAATTGCTTGAAATATGATGTCATCACATCTGGAGCAAACCAATCTATCCCTGTACCAAGACTTAATCTTGCATTATTTGCAGCCTGCATTTCTCCTTTAGGAAGATTATGCTCTTTAGACAAAGAAAAGACATAAGTAGTACTCAAACCATTCTTTCCTTCTCGATTACATCGGCCGGCAGCTTGCAATACAGAGTCAAGTCCAGCTTCTTGCCTATATACAATAGGAAAATCTATATCAACTCCAGCTTCTATCAATTGCGTGGAGACAACACGAATAACTTCATTTGTATCGTCCTTTAGAGCATTTTTGAGTTTTTCTAACGTCTCGCTAATATGTGCCGGACACATCATTTTGGAAAGATGTAATGTAATCCCTTCTTGAGGCAAACGTGCATAGAGTTCTCTAGCATCACGACGTGTATTCATAATACAAAGCACTCTTTTATGCTTACTCAACATCTCAGCAACCTCATCATACGTTCTCCCTTCGTTATTGATACTTAACTTTACCCTTCGTAACTTGTCATGCAACCTAAACTCACTAGGAATGATTTCTGTAATATGGTCAATTCCTTTGAATGCAGCTTTCGGATTACAGCCTTCAATAAGTCCACTTAACACGGGCTGACTTGCCGTAGTGAACAAGAAAGAAACATTGAATAGTTTATGATACGTTTTCAATGAATCCACAACAGGCTGAAGATAGTCCATCGGAAGCGTTTGCACCTCATCTAAGATTATGACACTATTGACTATATTGTGGAGCTTCCTACAAACAGATGGCTTATTGCTAAACATAGATTCAAATAATTGCACATTAGTTGTTACAATTATCGGATAGTCCCAATTTTCTGTCGCCAACTTCATTTTCTCCTGAAGTCTATCATCTTTAATATGTTCAGGATCCACATTACTATGATGCTCCAAAACATTCTCTTCTCCAAAGATGCTCCGTAGAACTGATGCTGTCTGAACTATGATACTTGTATATGGAATGGCTATAATAATTCTTTTCTGACCATTTCTGATAGCATGCTTCATTGCCCATACCAAAGAAGACAAAGTTTTTCCTCCACCAGTTGGTACCGTCAAACTATAAAACCCGATTTCAGTATCTGACATTTTAATACATTGCTGCTGGACTTGATTTCTTATAGCATTTACATTAGAATAATCTGCTTTAGCTTTCAAATCCTTCAGTTTATTTTCGAGTAAAGGCAACAATTCATATAACGTAGCTTTATTACGTCTTAACATAGAAGATTCTTTATCCATAAAAGCTTCTGTATCAAGAAAGTCAGCATCCACCAAACACGAAAACATCATACGAGCTAAATGATGAAAATCATTAGTTTGAATCTTAAAAGCAGGTACATTTAATTTTTCCTTTCCTATATTGATATTAACTTCTGCAGGAATATCCTGATTAAGAATTCCTTCTATCTCATCATAATCATGTAAGCCTGTATGATGAGACACTATTTGATTAACGAAGAAAATATCAGCAGATTTACCATAAAGTTTTCGTGCCAAAACTCCACCAATAAATGCATGGTTATAATTACCACAAACTTTAATATCAGGCTCATATCCACTCTCTTTTTTAATATGCTGCTGAAAAGCATGTGATTCCTTACCCTTGTCATGAAGCTGCCCCAAAACTTTCCCCCATTCACTCATACCAAATTCACCAGCGAAACGAGAAGCAAGCCTAGCTACACCAACAGAATGTTCCTCATTAGATTGTATAATCCAACGCCCTACATTATCTTGATATATATGTGATATTAATTCTGCCATTTTCAATTTACCATTATCGAATTTAATCATTTTTCTCTACTAATGATTCTAGTTAAAGAATACCAAACATATCGAAGACGATTTGTTCATTATTATTCTGCTTCATATCTTTCTATTTTGAATCAAAATCAATCTGTTTTAACAGTTTCCATCTTCCTGTACGTGGAGCACCAATATGACAAATCATATCGGCCTTTTGTAATATAGAAAGTTCTCGTTCTATGGTGCGCTGAGGGATTCCCGACATTACCGCCATTTGTTTGGCGGTAATATCGAAATGCTTTGCTATGAAAGAAAGGATAATTTGCTGACGATAAGTAAGTTTCATTACCGCCACATTACCGCCATCTCCGCCATTTACACCGACATCCCCGCCACGCTCTGCGATAACTTCGTCTATCGTCTTGCGCTGAACAATCGCCATCACGCCACCTCCATTTTCTTCTATCGTTGGCAATGGCAAGCTGGCACGTTCAAACTCCTCGGCAATCTTCTTGAAACCACGTCCCCATGATTCCTTATATTCTATATTTTGACTTTCATTCTGCATATTCTATTCCTCCATACTTTTGATGATTGAATTGACTCTCTTCTCCCTTCCCAATGTCTCAGGAAATGCATAGTGACCACTACCGATTTCTCGTGGATTAGGCTCTATATGTTCGGCATACCATGCACGTTTATACTCGGTGGTAATAATGCCGTAATCTCTGGCGGCAATGATGGAAGCGGCTAGAGATGCGCCATATAGTTCCTTGATGTCGATCATCTCTTCCAGCGTTATCTTCTCACGTTTCTTAGAACCCAACTCTTCGATAAGCGCCAATTTAGGAAGAAGGAAGAAACTGGCAAAGAGATCACAACGCTTCTCCAGCCTCAGCGGACTATCTTCCGGGAAGAGGAAAAGCAGATGAGCCAGTTCATGTACTGCCGTGAAACGAAGTTTCTCTACGCTACTCTTTTCCGGATTGAAATCAAGAATCATCAGCGGATGCTTCTTATCTGCCCAAGTGCTCATTCCGAAAACATACTCGGGAAGATTAGCTGCAAGTATCATGATACCTTTTCTTTCCAAAAGCCGCAGGATACTGGCGATAGGTCCATCACCGCAATGCCACTTCTCACGAAGAAGGTCGGCAGCATGGATGGCATCTTCAAGGGTTGATACCTTGGTGCCTTTTACCGGATTCTTGAACCGGGTAGGAAAGCCTGCTTCTTTCTCCTTCGTAAGATACTGCTCTGCCCAAAACGAGAGTTTTGCTTCCAGGGCTTGCAACTCGTCTTCGGACAACTTGCCATTGGAGGTGGTGCGGAGCATAGGCATATCTATCTTGAGATTGGTTCCTTCGAAATATTCCTCGCTGATATTGAGGGCTTTGGCTATGGCTTGCAGGGCATCACGCTTAGGGCGCATGATGCCTTTTTCATATCGGGAGATGCTCTGCTTGGTGATGGCTCCGTTGGTTCGCTCTACGAGTTTATCCATGCTGAGCCCCATCATCTGTCGCGCTTCCCGCAATCTTATAGAAAATGAGTCATTAGTCATAATTGTCTACTCTTTAATTTGTTGACAAATATAAAAAGAATATTCGATATTGTCACTAAATAACATAGAGATTTAACATAAAAAAGCACTTGAATATAGGTAGAACTAGAAGATTTAAGGAGAAACGGGAATTACACATTATTATATATAGGAATTCTTAGGGAAAATGGTGGGGATTACGTTATTGAATATCAACAACTTAAAAGTTTCATTGTGCAAGTTGAGGCAATTTCATTGTGCAAGTTGAGGCAATTTCATTGTGCAAGTTGTGGTTATTTCATTGTGCAAGTTGTGGTTATTTCATTGTGCAAGTTGAGGATTTATCATAAAAAAATGGTGTTTCATTCCTCAAAATGAAACACCATTGACCTAAATTTTATGCTGATAATCGAATTTCGCAATTAGTTGCTATAAGCACTCTCACCATGCTCGTAGATGTCGAGACCTTCCTCTTCTACTCGCTTGTCAACACGTACACCTACACTCTTATCTACTACCTTGAAGATAATATAGGTAACTACGATGCTGTAGATGATGCTTACCACGGTGGCTACCACCTGAACCCAAAGCTGATGCCAGTCGCCATAGAGGGCACCCTGCACGCCTTCGGCTCCTGTTACGTATCTTGTGGCGAAAACACCGGTGAGGACAGATCCCAGGATACCACCCATACCATGAACACCAAAGGCATCGAGGGCATCATCATACTTGAACTTCTCCTTCACTACGGCTACCATGAAGAAGCAGACGATGGTGGAAATGATACCGATGCAGAAGGCACCTAAAATATCGGTACTGCCGGCTGCAGGAGTGATGGCTACCAGTCCGGCAACAGCACCGGTACAAGCACCTACTGTGGTTGGCTTCTTGTTGACAATCCAGTCGATGAGCATCCAGGTGGTGGCTGCTGCAGCTGTGGCTACATGAGTTACAAGGAAGGCATTGGCTGCCAGACCATCAGCTGCCAGACCGCTACCGGCATTGAAACCGAACCATCCCAACCAGAGGAATGACATACCCATGAACACGAAGGTGATGTTGTGAGGTGTGATAGGATGACCAGCACGATAATCATCACGCTTGCCTACACAGAGTGCCATGACCAGAGCGGCTACACCGGCATTGATATGTACCACGGTACCACCCGCAAAGTCGATGGCTCCCATCTCCTGCAGGAAACCGCCGCCCCATACCCAGTGGGCCATTGGAAGATAGGCGATGATAACCCAGAGAATGGTGAAAAGTACATAACCGCTGAACTTGACACGCTCGGCGAATGCACCGAGAATCAAGGCTGGAGTAATGAGGGCAAACATGCACTGGAACATCACGAAAGTGAGCTCAGGAATGCCCGTTGGCATGATGGCATCCAAACCGATGCCGTGGAGGAAACACTTATCGAAACCTCCGATGATGCAAGCCAAAGGGTTGCCGCTATCCGCATATTCTGTAGAGAAAGCCCAGGAATATCCGAAGGCTACCCATATCAAACTGACTACTGCCACGATGAATACCGTCTGCATCAGGATGCTGAGGATATTCTTCTGGCGCACCAAACCACCATAAAAAAGTGCTATACCCGGGATTGACATCAAAAGCACCAAGATGGTTGCCATGATCATCCACGCTGTGTTACCCGTATCAAGTGTCGTCAATAATAAACTGCTCATAAAAATATCTTATAGTTAAATTAGAATACAATATTATAATATAGCCTCTCAAATATAAACTTCAATACTAATCATAAAGTTCAATGTTCAAACCTCAAAATTCAAAGTATCTTTATTCCTCTTTCTCAGCGTTATACAATGCGATGTCGCCTCGTTCGCCGGTTCTGATTCTTACCGTATCGAGTACAGGAATCACGAAGATTCGGCCATCTCCTACTTCACCGGTCTGTGCAGCACCCTGGATGGCAGCGATGGTAGGCTCCACGTTCTTGTCACGAACCACGATGTTCAGGAGCACACGTTCGATGCTGCTGGTATCGTACATCACACCACGGTAAATGCGAGCCTGGCGCATTTTTCCCTCTCCTCTTACATTATAATAAGAGAACCACTCGATGTCTGCTGCTAAAAGCGCCTTCTTGACATCCTCGAATCTAGACTTGCGGATAATTGCCTCAATCTTCTTCATAATCCTTTAATAATTAATAATGTGTTAATACTTCTATTGATTGTCTCTTTATGAAAACGGACTTTCATTGGTTGTTATTCAAATCAAGCCATTCTTTTGCATTATGTTCGTTTTCGGCTGCAAAATTAATACATTTTGTCAGTATTTTAATGAAATAACAAACATTTCGCTTTTACTTTTCGACTGACATTTTAAATTTATCCAGGCTTATCCTATTCTCCTTACAATTTGTAAGGCAGAAGGCATTTTTATGATACAAATTGTAAGATAACGAAAATTAATCAAGATTTCTGTATTTATTTTCTTGCATATTTCAGCAAAACGTCGTACCTTTGCAACCGAAATCAAACAAATAGTCATCGAAACATTCGAAAGACTAACAAAAAGTCAAATCTCAAAAGAGACGAGACATGAGAGATAAAAGAAGAGTATTCAAACTTAAAGAACAACGCAGATGAAAGAAACAGTTCATTTCACAAAGATGCAGGGAGCGGGTAACGATTATATATATGTAGATACCCAACAATACGATATCCCTGACCCAGAGAAGGCGGCCATTGCCTGGAGTGCTTATCATACGGGCATAGGAAGCGATGGACTGGTTCTCATCGGAAAGCCGCAAGACGGCAGAAGAGCAGATTATTCGATGCGCATCTTCAACGCCGATGGTTCAGAAGCGATGATGTGCGGCAATGCAAGCCGATGCATCGGTAAGTATCTTTACGAAAAAGGATTGACCCAAAAGGACACCATCCGACTGGAAACACTTTCGGGTATCAAGATATTGAAACTTCATCTTCAGGATAATAAGAAAGTTGTGGAATCGGTAACAGTAGACATGCTGAAACCCAAACTCGAAAATCCCGAGCAATTCATAGGCCCTTCGGTGCTCGAAGCTGACGGCAGAAAATTTGAAGGAACCTATGTTTGCATGGGTAATCCGCATTTCGTTACCTTCGTGGATGACATCGACACCATCGACATCGCCCACTATGGTAAAATCCTGGAAAGAGACAAGGCTTTTCCCCAACGATGCAACATAGAATTTGCACAAGTAACTGACACAGACATCATAAGGACACGAGTTTGGGAAAGGGGAAGCGGAATAACAATGGCTTGCGGAACAGGAGCCTGTGCCACAGCTGTAGCCGCAGCCCTTACCAAGCGCGCTGGCAGAAAGAGCAGCATCGTGATGGATGGCGGAACGCTGGAAATAGAATATAGCGAGGCTGATGATCATGTTTACATGACAGGGCCTGCAGCCTTCTCATTCGAAGGAGAAATCCAGTTGGAGTTTTGAGTGTTGAATGTTGAATGTTGAATGTTGAATTTAGCAGCCCCCACAAAGTCTCTGGAGTGTGGAATGTTGAATTTAACTGCACCCACAAAGTCAACATTCAACACTCAACACTCAACATTAAAATAAATAGACGCAAACTTAAATAACAAATGGTCTATAATGACCGTAAATAAAAGGAGAAACAAAATATGGCATTAGTTAATGAACATTTCCTGAAGTTGGCCAACAACTACTTGTTTGCCGACATCGCAAAGAAGGTGAACGCCTACAAGATTGCACATCCAAAGCAGCGTGTAATCAGTCTGGGCATCGGTGACGTAACCCAACCTCTCTGCCCTGCCGTCATCAAGGCGATGCACAAGGCAGTGGATGAGATGGCTGAGCAGGCTTCTTTCAGAGGCTACGGTCCGGAGCGAGGCTACGACTTCCTTCGCGAGGCAATCATCAAGAACGACTTCCTGCCCCGTGGCATTCATCTTGACGCCAACGAGGTATTCGTAAACGATGGAGCCAAGAGTGATACAGGAAATATCCAGGAGATTTTGAGATGGGATAACAACATCGGCGTTACTGACCCGATTTATCCGGTTTATATAGATTCTAACGTGATGATAGGTAGAGCGGGAGTCTTTGAGAATGGCAAGTGGAGCAACGTAACCTACATGCCTTGTGATGAGAGCGACGAGTTCATCCCTCAGATTCCAGACCACCGTGTGGACATGATTTATCTCTGTTATCCAAACAACCCTACGGGTACGGTCATCTCGAAAGAAGAACTCAGAAAATGGGTAAACTATGCTATCAAGAACGAGAGCATCATCCTCTATGATGCAGCCTACGAGGCATATATCACCGACCCATCAATTCCTCATTCTATCTACGAGATTCGTGGAGCCAGAAAGGTAGCGATAGAATTCCACAGTTATTCAAAGACTGCCGGATTCACCGGTGTGCGTTGTGGTTACACCATCGTTCCTAAAGAGTTGAAGGCAAAGACATTGGCTGGTGAGGAAGTGGCATTGAATCCTATCTGGGACCGCCGCCAGTGCACCAAGTTTAATGGTACAAGCTATATCAGCCAGCGTGCTGCCGAAGCCATCTACACCCCTGAGGGTAAGGAACAGGTGAAGGCAACCATCAACTACTATATGGAGAATGCCCACTTCATGAGAGCAGAACTCCAGAAACTCGGTTTGAGAGTATATGGCGGCGAGAATGCACCTTATCTCTGGGTGAAGACGCCAAACAATACACCTAGCTGGAAATTCTTCGAAGAGATGCTTTATGGTGCCAGCGTAGTCTGCACTCCAGGTGTCGGCTTCGGTCCATCGGGCGAAGGCTACATCCGACTCACCGCCTTCGGCGAGCATGAGGACTGCAAGGAAGCCATGGAGAGAATAGCCAAATGGTTAGGAAAATAATTCAACACTTAACATTGAACATTAAACATTTAAAAATATAAGGTATGAGCAACTTAAGATTTGAAGCTGTTTCAGAGGCTTCCAAGAGAAAGCCTGTTGAGGTAACCGCTCCTAGCGAGCGACCAAGTGAATTCTTCGGAAAGAAGGTATTCAACCGACAGAAGATGTACAAGTATCTCCCTGCAGATGTCTATGAGAAACTGGTAGACGTCATCGACAACGGAGCACGTCTCGACCGTAACATCGCCAACGCCGTAGCCAAAGGCATCAAGCAGTGGGCTGACGAGAATGGCGTAACCCACTACACCCACTGGTTCCAGCCATTGACAGAAGGTACTGCCGAGAAGCACGATGCCTTCATCGAGCACGATGGCAAGGGTGGTATGATCGAGGAATTTTCAGGTAAGTTGCTCGTTCAGCAGGAGCCTGATGCTTCATCTTTCCCATCTGGCGGTATCCGCTCTACCTTCGAGGCACGCGGTTATTCTGCATGGGATCCAACATCTCCTGTATTCATCATCGACGATACACTCTGTATCCCTACAGTCTTCATCTCTTATACAGGTGAGGCTCTCGACTATAAAGCTCCATTGCTCCGTTCATTGCACGCTGTAAACGTAGCAGCTACAGAGGTTTGCCACTACTTCAACCCAGATGTCAAGAAAGTTATTTCCAATCTCGGTTGGGAGCAGGAGTACTTCCTGGTAGATGAGAGCTTGTATGCTGCACGTCCTGACCTGATGTTGACAGGCCGCACCCTGATGGGTCACGATTCTGCCAAGAACCAGCAGATGGACGACCACTACTTCGGCGCCATCCCAGAGCGTGTTCAGGCATTCATGAAGGATTTGGAAATCCAGGCTCTCGAGCTCGGTATTCCTTGCAAGACCCGTCACAACGAGGTAGCACCAAACCAGTTTGAGTTGGCACCTATCTTCGAGGAGACCAACCTTGCCGTTGACCACAACATGCTCTTGATGAGCTTGATGAAGAAGGTGGCTCGCCATCACGGTTTCCGCGTACTTCTCCATGAGAAGCCATTCGCAGGCATCAACGGTTCCGGTAAGCACAACAACTGGAGTCTCGCTACAGATACAGGCATTCTGCTTCATGGTCCTGGCAAGACACCAGAGGATAACCTCCGTTTCGTAGTCTTCATCACAGAGACTTTGATGGGTGTATACAAGCACAACGGTTTGCTCAAGGCTTCTATCATGAGTGCAACCAATGCGCATCGTCTGGGCGCCAACGAGGCACCTCCAGCAATCATCTCTTCATTCCTCGGCAAGCAGTTGACCGACCTTCTCGAGCACATTGAGAAAGCCGACAAGAAGGATCTCTTCACCGTGGCTGGCAAGCAGGGCATGAAGTTGGATATCCCTGAGATTCCAGAGTTGATGATTGATAACACCGACCGTAACCGTACATCACCATTCGCCTTCACCGGTAACCGTTTCGAGTTCCGTGCCGTAGGTTCTGAGGCTAACTGTGCATCAGCAATGATCGTATTGAACACAGCCGTAGCTGAGGCTTTGACCGACTTCAAGAAGCGTGTGGATGAGTTGATTGCCAAGGGTGAGGACAAGACTTCTGCCATCATCGATATCGTTCGTCAGGATTTGAAGACCTGCAAGCCAATCCGTTTCGACGGCAATGGTTACTCAGATGAGTGGGTAGAGGAAGCTGCCAAGCGTGGTCTGGACTGCGAGAAGAGCTGTCCAAAGATCTTTGAGCGTTATCTCGACCCTGCGTCTATCAAGATGTTCGAGGATATGGGTGTCATGAAGAAGAACGAGTTGGAAGCCCGTAACGAGGTGAAATGGGAGACCTACACCAAGAAGATTCAGATTGAGGCTCGTGTAATGGGCGACTTGAGCATGAACCACATCATCCCTGTGGCTACTCACTATCAGAGTCAGTTGGCTAAGAATGTGGAGAACATGATTGACATCTTCGGTGACGAGGAAGGCAAGAAGTTGACTGCCCGCAACATCAATATCATCAAGAAGATTGCCGAGCGCACTCAGATTATCGAGACCGGTGTTGAGGAGTTGGTTAATGCCCGCAAGGTAGCCAACAAGATTGAGAACGAGCACGATAAGGCGATAGCTTATCATGACACAGTAGCTCCAAAGATGGAGGAGATCCGTTATCAGATTGACAAGTTGGAGTTGACAGTAGCCGATGAGCTCTGGACATTGCCTAAGTATCGTGAGCTCCTGTTCATCCGCTAATCAGCAATGTCTTCAAAATAGAAAAGACATATTTCTGACAGATAATAACACAAAGCTCTAACAAGAGCTACTCTTCATCAGATATAACAATTGAACGATCAATCTATTTCTTTTATTGGTTGTTTAAGTTTGCAGGCTGCATCATTGTGAAATGGTGTAGCCTTTTTAATTGCCTATATACCAATACTTTATAAACAAACTTGATAAAACAGAAACTTGTTGATTTACAGGATTAGTAACACTATAGTAACAATACCCAAATAAAAAGCCCATCTTTGCACTTGTTGGTAACAAAAATACTGCATGGCAATATTGCAAAGATGGGTTTACGATGCAAAGATAATCATTTATTCTTTAACCACCAAATTTTTAAGAAATTATTTAAAAAGTGATTTCTACTTGTCGCTACCTACCGGAATACACACAAAAAAATGGTGTCCGTCTAATGGACACCACTTAGTTAAACTTAATCGGGATTTATTATATGAATATGTAAAAGAAAAACTCTCACAAATAAGGGGTGAAACCAACTAATAGTAAACACCCCTTTTATAGTGAAGCATAGGAACTCACAATATGGCTAGAATTACAATTTAACTTTAAAACCCCACACTTGGGGAAAAACATATATGAGAGAGAGTCCTATCACTCCACCTATATCTCATAAAAGACCTACCTTACTTCTTCTTTCTTCCTTGGAACTGTCTTTGTATTCTTTCTGTAGGATTCTGAGCTGCTTTTGCACCCAATATCTTCATATTGTTACCAAATTGGTTTCCGTTAGCCTTGCCACCACCATAGGTTATTGAACCATCCTTATTGTATTTCACATAACCTGCATATTCCATTTTGCCACCTATCATTCTGTAAGCCTCACCCATAATTAACTCCTTTCTTCTTTAACTGATTATTTCAAATTTGTACCTAATACCTCACCTAAAGCAAACCAAAACCAGCAAGGGCGTTCCTCTTCATTTTTAGCTTCCTTTTCTGCCAAAGCTTCATCCCACTCATGGCAGTTGTAGGTTTCTTGCAGAAACTCAATATCTCTTGGAATAAGAGCCATTATCTCATTTGCCGTGCATTCAATATCCATATACCAATCATTGGCATAGTTATGAAAGTGAATTGCCCTTACAATTCTCAAAGGCTCAATAAAGCCTTTCTCCAATGCTTGCTGCACTTCTTTATCATCCTTATGCTTATCTAGAAAATCAAGCACTTTCTTATCATAAAGTCGGCTGCTATAATGCTGTGAACACGCCCTAAAATCCACAGTCTTCTTACCCTCAAGAATCTCTAAAGCATACTTCTTGACCATAACAAGGTCTAGAACCTCAATATCCTCAGCCATAGGACAAAGCGGATATTTCTTCAAAAACTCCTCTTTTTCTTCTTCCCAACTCATATTCTTAACTTTTATATCATTACTTGCAAAGATACACATTTTCCTTCAGATTACCAAATGTTTAGCCGGAAAGTTAGGGTACTACCATACAAGCAATACCCTTGCTTTTCGCTAAAAGCATTATTCGTTAAACTTATAAAGGAAATCACTTACAATTTAATACCCTTTAATACCCTTGCTATAGCTTTGGTTTCAGTTGGTGTAAACGTAAACCTTTGCCACATTCTAGGGGTACTACTCATAATGGAAATAGCCAACACTCCATCGCTCTCTAATTCTACATTAGTGCTTATATGTTGAATATCTTTTTTGCTTAGTACATCTTTGCTTGTCTTAATCATAACTATGTATTTTTTTATATTTTTCAAGAGTACTAAAATACTCACAGTTTAAGGTGTGTCCCACCGTCCTCGCTTACTTCAAGAAAACGCTACTTTTGCTTGCTCTTAGCATTCTTTTTGAAATCTCTTTCTAGCAAATAAAACATTGTATTCAAAGAAATAAGCTGAGCCATTTTTGTATAATCAATACCAGACACTTTTACAATATCCTTTGCTACAGGAAGGTCTTCAAGTACGTCTATCATACCAAGAGAGTTAGCACGAAACAACTCTATAACTTGGTATCCTTCCTTTACCCAACTCATACCATCACTAACAAAGCCATATTCGCCATCTACCTTTACGGTATTACCATCATACTCAAATCTATGACCTAATGGGATTAATACACTTGCCGATTGTTCCTTTTTGTTAATTTCAATCGTCACACCATCCATACTCCAAATGTCTTTATGTGGATAGATGATTACCTTCTCTTCATCCTCTGAAAAGATGTCGTAATACTCACGGCATTCTTTCATCATTGCTTTTCTTTCTTCGTTCATAATTGCAAATTTAAATTTATACCCTAATTAACTAACACATTGCAAAGATACAACTTTTTCCTCTGATTACCAAATATTTAGCAATAAAATATTGATGAGTTTTCCACATTTTTGTTGTAAACTAGAACCTTGGTTTGCTCACTCCCCTATTTGGGGGTATGAACAAAGCTACATTCTTATAGAAACAGCCTTGGAACACCCATAAAACAATACTCTCAGTCAATTTTATAGTGTGCAAATCAAAAAGTATAAACGGAAAGCCCCGTCCACCATATTGTAAGAGAGGATGGACAGGGCTTGTGTCACTTGCCCACTAGAGTGGAAAGATGGGCTTGTGGCAATTCTCCACGCTTGGAGCAAATGAAAAGTATATATATCTTTGGGCTTTGGGTGGCGGTCCTATGGGAGTTTATATTTCTGTCGTGTCCTTCTCACGACTTGCCACCTTATGCCCCTATATCTTCATATTACCATTGATAGCATTTCTTTTGATTGCATCTGAATCCATTGGCAACCATCCTTACGGAAATAGATGTCTGAATCAAACCTCTTGCCATCCACGATAATGTAATTACCCTTATACTCATATTTGTGGTTTCTTGTCAAAGGCACTAACAGGTACACCTCCATATTTTCTTTGTTAAGCACCAAGGTTAAATCAGTACCTAATATATGTGAAATAGTGTTGTCTTTGTCATCGCTCAACACGCCAAACTTATCATCGTATCTCACATAAAGATTATCCATCAAATTCTTATCCATATCGTTTCTAACTTTAAATCCAAAATATAATATATGTGCAGTTTAACGTGTGCGCTCACTTATCTAACTC
>ERZ1026862.1207-NODE-1207-length-15749-cov-21.561042_pt1 | contig 15749 bp, 12 predicted proteins | sample MGYA00380161_ERZ1026862 | MGnify/ENA primary metagenome ERZ1026862 (study PRJEB33269, sample SAMEA4719797) | human gut metagenome | biome: human-associated habitat; feature: organic feature; material: feces | place: Cameroon | collected 2013-10 ... | reverse complement strand
TCTAGAAAGCAATGAGTTACAATATTTTCAGCAGCACCGCTCCGGCGATGCCCAAACCCAGCAAAGGCACGGAATTCGTGAAATTCGCCATCTCGCAGGCATCAAAAGACATGCGAGAAGTGCTCATTCCGATGGCAATTCCGGCTTTGGCAGCCCATCTCACAGGCGTAAGATTCATGTATTCCGACAACAAATTCTATGAAATGTGCGGTCAGATGGGCCATTTGATAGGCCCTTCGGGTATCGGAAAGGCACAATTGGCTCATCTTGTAGAGGCCATCATGCGCACTTTCCGCAAGCATGATGAGACTGAGTTCAAGAAACTGGTGGATTGGCAGCGACAGATGAAGACCAAGGGCGCCAACAAGGAAAAGCCCGAGCGACCAGACGTGAGTTTCTGGTTTCCACCTGCAGATGTTACCAACCCAGCCTTCATACAGAATGCCATGGCATGCGAAAAACTGGGCAAGAGAACGCAATACCTCAACCTGCCCGAGGTGGAGATGGCAGATAGAATCTGCGGCGGCCACAAGCAGGTGAGCCAGATGGTGAGAAACATCTTCGACTGCCAGAGAGCTGGTGCCTTGCGCGCCACGGCTGATGGCGTAACGGGCAATCCCGTGCTCCGTGTGAACCTCACCTTCACTTCTACCCCAGAAGCAGCCCGCCTGTTCTACAAGAAAGACATCACCAATGGTTTCTTCGGACGCATTCCCTTTGCCTACAAGGCTCGTGGCGAGCGTAGCGGCAGGATTCCACGACAGGGTTCGTATGACGAGGAATTCCTGAAGAACCTAGACGCCTATCTGCTTCGCCTGGACAACTGCAAGGGTACCTTTGTGGTGAAACAGCTCAACAAAGTAGCCGACCAGCTGGCAGAAGAAATGGCAAGGCTTGCCGATCTTGCCGATGATGATACTCTTTGGGAGCTTTCCCACCGCAGCATCTTCTCGGCATGGAAGAAGGGGGCTGTGCTCTGGATTCTGAACGACCAAACGTGGACGCGCTCCATCGGCGAATTCGTAGTATGGTTCTGCTATTACGACCTGTGGTCGAAGGTGAAGGTGTTTGGCGACATGTTCAAGGGATATGATGCCCACGAAGAAGAGGTGCAGAGAAGTGGTCCTAAGAACATGCTCGACAGTCTTGAACATTCTTTCAACGAGCAGCAGCTGGAAGCACTTCGCCTGAGCCTTGGAAAGAGCAAGGAGGGCACCAAGCATCAAATCGACGTATGGAAGAACCGCAAGTTCATCACCTACAGCAACCAGACGGGACTTTACACCAAGACGCAGGAGTATCTTACGGGCACGCCGGCAGCAAAGGTTAAGGGTAAGGAAAAATGAGATTAAATTGGAGAAATATAAATTTTTGAAAATGAAATTTTATGGAGAAATATGAGATTCAGAAGCTGCGCGACCTGCCTATTGAGGGGGTCGCCGAGCAGCTGGGGATGGTGGTGAAGCGGCACAAGGCGCTCTGTCCCTTTCACGACGACCACCATGCCAGCCTCTCGTTCAATACGAGGAGGAACAGCTGCCGTTGCTATGTTTGCATGGGGGATTCCGTGGGCACCATCGACCTGGTGATGAAATACCTGGGGAAGGATTTCCTCTCGGCCTGCCGATGGCTGGCGGAGGTGAATGGGGTTTATCTGGAAGATTCGCATCCGAAGGTGGTTTCTTCCTCTTCACCCATCTCCCTATCCTCTTCCTCTTCGGAAGCATCTTCGGAAACTTCTTCGGAAAATTCTTCCGAAACTTCTTCGAAGGCATCTCCGGAGGCATCACTATCCTCCTCCTTCGATGCCGGGAAGTATGCGAGATTCTTTGAGCATCCCTGGCTCAACGGGGCGGCTAGAAGATTCCTTTTCGAGGAAAGAAGGATTGATGAGAGAGTGGCGAGATGGTGCAGATTGACTTCCTGGACGGATAGAAAGGGGGTGAACTGGCTGCAGATTCCATACTTCGACATGGAGGGGAATCTGATCGGGATTCAAAACAGAAATCTGGATTACAAGAAGATGCCCACGGAGGCGAAAGGGCTTGCTGCAGACAAATCGCCCACAGATTTCACAAATGACACAGATTTCACAAATGACTCAGATGATACAGGTTTCACAGATGACACTGGTTTCACAGATGACACAGATGCTCCTTCACACGGGGTGGAAGGTTCACATCAGACGGAGCCGATGGCTCCCCGCTTCCGCTTCCCTTATGGTGCCCGATGCAGCATCTATAATCTTCCTGTGGTGAAGATGCTGAAGCCGGGCGAGAGGCTTTTCATTACGGAGGGAAGCAGCGACTGCTGGGCGATGCTCTCTGCCGGGCACAAGGCAATAGCCATCCCTTCTGCTACGCTGCTGAAGCCGGAAGACAAGAAATGGCTGGCGGAAATAGGAGAAAAGCTCCACACGGAGTGGCACATGTTTCCCGACAGGGATGCGCCGGGCGAAAGCCTATTTCTGCAGCTCAAGGAGATTCTGCCCCAGCTGGTGCACCACCAGTTGCCGCCGGAGTGCAAGGACTTCAGCGAGTATTATCTGAAAGAGAAAAAATAGAGTTTAGTAATATTTAATGCAAATTGAAGGATTATGATGATAGAAGATTTCAAGATTCGTATGTACACCAAGAAGGAACTTGCCTTGATGTACTTTCCCGAGAGTTATCCTCGCACGGCTGTCAACCATCTGATGGTCTGGATTCGCCGCTGCACCCCGCTATGGGAGGAGCTGCAGATGATGGGATACTCAAAGACTAGCAAATCGTTTTCGCCCAAGCAGGTGAAGGCCATCGTTGATTATCTGGGGGAACCGGGATAGAGCTGAGAGTTTAGAGTTAATAGTTTAGAGTTTAGAGTTGATAGTTTAAAGTTATTAGCTTAAAATGTGCCGCTATCGCACGGCATCAGCCACCATCGCACAACTGATGGTGGCTGTTTTTGTATCTTTGCATCGTGATTCAGAAAGCGCTGGAAAATCACTTTCCTAGTTGGAGAAAAATATTTCTCCAGTTGGAAAAATGAAAAATGGCTTCTGGGGGAAAGACCAGATTGCTAGTATTAACAATTTAAAATCGTATTGCTTATGAAAGAGAACATGAAAGAGAACATGAAGGCATTCATCAAGTATCTCATCGTGGCCGTATGCTCTGCCATCGTCACCTTCCTCACCAGCTCGTGCACGGCGGGACTCGTGATTGGGAAGAACCAGCGGCAGCAGCAGGAGAACAATATCTCTACGCGGGCCGACTCTTCGCACTTCGTGCCTACTATCACCATTAGATAGTTTAGAGTTAAAAGTTTATAGTTTATAGTTTACAAAGTATTAACAATTTAAAATTCAAGGTATTATGGCAATTAATCTGAAGGCAAAGGAAACCCTCATCCAGGTGGGTGAGTTGAAAGGTAAGTATCGTTTCGTGCTCGGCACCGAACTTTACAGTAAGCTCTCTGAGAGCAAGGTGATTAAGGAGGCGGCGCTCCGTAGTGGTGTGAGCCGCGGCGTGATGCAGGCGTGCTGGGACGCGGCTGGCGAGGTGATCAAGGCGTGGGCCACCGAAGGCCACTCCGTAGCTATTCCTGGTTTGGGAACCATGAGATTCGGCGTGAGAGCCAAGAGCGTGGAAACCGTGACGGAGGTGGCTAGCGGGCTCATTACCGCCCGACGCGTAATCTTCACTCCTAACGTGGATATCAAGGACGAACTGCAGCGCACCGCTATCCAAATCACCTGCTACGACAAAGACGGAAATGTAATCAAGAAGGTTACTTCCGGCGACAAGGGCGACGTGGAGGAGCCTGATAATTCTCCAAGCGGCGGTGATAATCCGAGCGGCGGTGATACCCAGGGCGGTTCGGGCACCCAGGGCGGCGGAACCGGAAACCCGAGCGACGGAAATACCGACCAGGGTAATACCGACCAGGGCAAAACTGACACCGGCGGAAGCAACGGCGGCGGAAGCAACGGCGATAACGAGCACATCGTATTATAGCCCGAGCTGAGATTGATAACTCGAGCTGAGATTGATAATCCGCTCTAAAAAAGAAAAGATGCTACATGGCAAGCATTCCTCATGCACCATGCAGCATCTTTTTTTATTCTATCAGTAATATCCTATCATTAATATTCTATCCCTAATATTCAAACAGCAGCGGCAGGACAAACGTCATGACCACGCCGATGATGATCTGCAGCGGCAATCCTACCTTTACGTAATCCATAAACGTGTAGCCGCCGGCCTTCATCACCAGCGCATTAGGCGGGGTGGAGAACGGCGAGGCGAAGCACATGCTGGCACCCAGAGTCACGGCAAAGAGGAAGGAGTATGGACTCACGCCCACCTGCTGAGCTGCCACCAGGGCTATCGGTGCCATCAATACGGCGGTGGCGGTGTTGCTGATAAACATCGTCATCAGCGAGGTGGTGAAGTAAATGCCGGCAAGCAGAGCCGTTGGCCCCATCGCTCCCAGACTATCCACAAGCCCCTGAGATACCAAAGCCGAGGCTCCCGTCTTCTCCAGTGCCGTAGACATCGGCATCATGGCAGCTATCAGCACGATGCTCTCCCAGTTGATGGTCTTGTACGCCGCCTCCACGTTGCGGAAACAGCCGGCAAACACGGTGAGCAGTCCGGCTATGATTACCGCCGTCACGGGAGCCACGGGGATGAAATCGAACACCATCATGGCTATCATCAGGAGCATGATGGCTGCTGCCACGGGCGCCTTGTAATCCAGCAAAACCTTGTCGGCAGTCTTCTCGGGCTGATCCAAGACCACCCAGTTGATGGTGTCGGCGGTGAGATGCGCCAGGTTGGTCCATTCGCCCTGCACCAGCAACATGTCGCCCACGTGCAGTTTGGCGGCTATCAGATTATCCGTGATGTATTCGCTGCCGCCTCTGCCACCCTCAGAAGAAGAAGAAGAAGAGGATGATGAGCCTCGCTTCACGCCCAGCACGTTGATGCCAAATCGCTTGCGCAGGTTGGCCTCGCCTATGCGCAGACCGGCGAAATTGGAGGTTGGCATCACCACTATCTCGGTCAATCCCAGGTCGTAGAAATCTATCTTCACGTCCTTCATCTTCCGGAGTCCGTAGTCCCGGGCAAAGCGCTGCATCTTCTGCTCGTCACCTATTATATATAAGGTGTCGTGCACCTGGATGGTGCTGCTGCTCTTCGCCATGTTCTGGTTCACGTCCTTCACCAGTCCCAGTCGCGATTTCTTTTCGTTTCTAATCTCGATGATGCTCACGCCGTATTTCTTCTGTATGCTGAGTTCCTTCAAGGTCTTTCCCACGATGTCAAGCTGGTTGCCGTTTTCATCGCGGGCGGCGGAGGTGCGGCTGCCGGGCACGATGAATCGATGCAGATTGTCGAGCAGCCGGTATTCATCCACCAGGTCGTCGAGCGACTTGGCGTTTTTCTTTTTCTTGCTTCCCTGGCTTTTGCTGAGGAAGATTCTGCTCAGGGGCATGAGCACGATGATGCCGATGGCGATGACGATGATGCCCACGGGGAAGAAGCTGAAGAAGGCGAGCGGCTGATAGCCGGCTTCGGTAAGCACCTCGTCGATGACCAGGTTGGGCGGCGTACCGATGAGTGTGAGCATTCCGCCCAGGCTTCCGGCGAAGGCGAGGGGCATGAGGAATCGCGACGACTGCATGCCCGATCCGGCTGCGATGCTCATGATGATGGGCATCATGAGGGCCACGGTTCCGGTGTTGCTGACGAAGGCTCCGATGAAGGATGTAACGAGCATCACGAGGAGGAAGGTGACGGTTTCGTTGCCTCGCGAGAGTGCCATGAGCTTATTGCCCGTGAGCTTGGCGAGGCCCGTCTGCATGATGGCTCCTCCCACCACGAAGAGTCCTATCATCATGATGACGATGGGCGAAGAGAAGCCTGCCAGGGCTTCGGCAGGGGTAAGGATTCCGAGAACCAGCAGGGCTGCCAGGGCTGTGAGCGCCACGATGTCGGCCCTCACCCTGCCCCATATAAACATGGCAACCGTGATAACTAATATGATAAGGGTTATTGTCATGCTATATATTTTTTAAGATTTATATATTACTATTTTTTATTTTTCCGAGCTTCTGGCTTTTCCCCTGAAGCTGTTGCCAGCCAGGGCTGATTCGCAGTTCTGGCAGAGTTCTTCTGAAGCCGTGTGATGCTTGAAGCCATCTATCAGCGCCTGCGCCCGGGGCGAAGCGAGAATTTCTTCGAGAGATTGATGCAGAAGATTGCCCAGCACCACATCGCCATCGTGGTCGAGGCAGCAGGGCACGAGGCTTCCATCGGACAGGACACCTATCTGCTTGATCAGGGCCTTGCAGAAAAGCTGCTTCTTTTCTTTTTGGGAATCAGAAGAAGATTGCTCCTCCAATTCATCCTTCAGATTCTTTTCCGATTCCTCCCCTGCCGTAGGCCACTCGAATTTCCGGTCGAATTCCAGATAGAGATGGTCAGCGAGTCGGAATCCGTCGGGGCGTTCCTTCCAGGGTTTCGGCACGTATTGCTCTATGAGCCTCATCACCTCCTCGTTTTCCAGGTCTCTTCCGCCCTGGTTCCAGAGTCGGAGCACCATGCAGGTGCCCTTTTCGGCTGCCTGCATGGAGAAATTCATCACCTCCTGCATGTAGCTTGCCAATTCGCCCCGGGCATTACTTTCGTGTGAATGCAGCGAGAGCTGGATTTTATGGGGCAGGGCATCGAGCAGCGGCAGGCATCGATGGAGCAGGGTTCCATTGGATGTGAGCACCGTCTTGAACCCCTTTTCGTTAGCCATCCTCACGAACTGCGGCAGCAGCGGATGGAGCAGCGGCTCGCCCATCAGGTGGAAATAGAGGAAGCACACCTTGCCCCTCACCTTATCCGTGATGAGATTGAACTCCTCTGCACTCAACTGTCTCTTCCTGCGATGATGCTTGGGGCAGAAATCGCAATTCAGATTGCAGGTATTGGTTATTTCGATGTAACAGCGGTCTATCATAATTACTATTTTATTATTTTCTATATTCTTATTTAATTCTATATTCTGTTTTCTATTTTATCATTAACTCTAAATCTTCTTACCTGCAAAGATACGGCAAAAAATAGAAAAACGAGAAAATATTCAAGAAAAAAAACATCTTCCTACATTTTGTCACAAAATCAATCCCCTTTTCCTTCAAATTATTGCCATTTTTACCATTCCAATGCTAATAATCTCGAATTCAATGCTAATATTTCTAAATTTCATGAAGAATTTCATCAAAAACTACACTTTATCCATCAGTTTTCATTATCTTTGCAATCAGAAAAGCGACATTCGGCTATCGGGGAAGGCACTCTTCCACCTTATCCGATGGAACAATTCAATCAATCAATTCAAAAAAAGTTTAGAAGACTTAAATAACTGTTTAATAACTGTTAGTAATGGAACAAAACAATGTAAAGCCAGCTGAAGGTAAGCTGGGTATCATGGTCGTAGGTTGTGGAGCCGTAGCTACCACATTCATGACAGGTGTTTTCATGGCTCGCAAGGGACTTGCAAAGCCAGTAGGTTCAATGACTCAATACGATAAGATTCGCGTGGGCAAGGGTGCAGACAAGAAGTATCTGCACTACAAGGACATCGTGCCTATCGCCGACCTCAACGATATTGTTTTCGGCACTTGGGATGTTTATCCGCAGAATGCTTACCAGGCTGCCATGTATGCCGAGGTGCTGAAGGAGAAGGACATCAACCCTGTGCGCGAGGAACTGGAGAAGGTGGTGCCTATGAAGGCTGCCTTCGACAAGAACTACGCCAAGCGCCTGGACGGCGACAACGTGAAGGACTGCAAGACCCGCTGGGAGATGGTAGAGGCGCTGCGCCAGGACATCCGCGACTTCAAGGAGAAGAACGGCTGCGCACGCATCGTTGTAATCTGGGCTGCTTCTACTGAAATCTACGTACCTGTGGACATGGAAATCCACGGCACATTGGCTGCTCTCGAGGCTGCGATGAAGGCTGACGACCGCCAGCACATTGCCCCATCCATGTGCTACGCCTACGCTGCCCTTACCGAGGGTGCGCCTTTCATCATGGGTGCGCCTAACACCACAGTTGATATTCCTGCCATGTGGGAACTCGCAGAGAAGACCAAGATGCCTATCGCAGGCAAGGACTTCAAGACGGGTCAGACCCTGGTGAAGAGTGGTTTCGCTCCTATCATCGGCACCCGTTGCCTGGGCTTGAACGGATGGTTCTCAACCAACATTCTGGGCAACCGCGACGGTCTCGTTCTCGATGAGCCAGCCAACTTCCACACCAAGGAGGTGAGCAAGCTCTCTACCCTGGAGACTATCCTGAAGCCAGAGGATCAGCCAGACCTCTACGGTCACGGCAACGATGAGGACACCCAGTATTACCACAAGGTTCGCATCAACTACTATCCACCTCGCAACGATAACAAGGAGGGTTGGGACAACATCGACATCTTCGGATGGATGGGTTATCCTATGCAGATTAAGATTAACTTCCTCTGCCGCGACTCTATCCTTGCCGCTCCATTGCTGCTCGACCTCACTCTGCTGAGCGACCTTGCAGCGCGTGCTGGCCGTTACGGCACCCAGCGCTTCCTGAGCTTCTTCCTCAAGGCGCCAATGCACGACTACACCAAGGGCGAGGAGGCTGTAAACAACCTCTACCAGCAGTACACGATGCTGAAGAACGCCATCCGCGAGATGGGCGGTTACGAGGCTGATGAGGAAATCGACTAATTTTTTTTATTAGTAATACTCCCCTTTTTCCCGATAGAGACAGATACCTGTTCTTTATCGGGATTTTTTTTGCCCTTTCTTTGTTTAAAAGGAAATAAAAAAGAATGGAAAAATCTTGCATAATAAAGATTATTATACTAACTTTGCAAACAAAACAATAAATATTAGATTTTTAAATCATGACAAAGAAAGGTAAACATACGGTATTATTCATTTGCCTGGGCAACATCTGCCGCTCGCCTGCAGGCGAGGGCATCATGAAGAGCCTGGTGGAGAAGGCTGGACTGCAGGATGAGTTTGAAATTGATTCTGCGGGAATAGGCAACTGGCACGTGGGTCAGCTGCCTGATAGCCGCATGAGAAAATGCGGAGCTGAACATGGCTACAACTTCAACAGTCACGCCCGCCAATTCCAAAAATCAGACTTCAAGAAATTTGAAACTATCGTGGTGATGGACAACGAAAACTATCGCGCCATCACCTCTATGGCTTCCTGCCAGGCGGACAAGGATAAGGTGGTTCGCATGGCTGATTTCCTGACGACTCATCGTGAATACACCAGCGTTCCCGACCCGTACTACGGCGACTACAGCGACTTTGAACTCGTCATCACGCTGCTCGAAGATGCCTGCCAGGAGTTGCTGAATAGTATTAAAAGCGGAAGCTTACATCCACGCCACATTGGAATGGATTGCCTCGCTGGGCAAAGTATTCACGCTTGCCCGTAGCCGCATTATCCACGGCAAAGGTGTTATAATTGGTGTCCGTAAGGTTCTTGCCCCACAGATTCAGCTGCACCTTGCCCAAATCGAAGGCCACGTGCGCACCCAACACGGCATAAATATCCTGACCATAACTGTTGGCGTTATCCCAATAAATCTTGCCCTGCATGTTGACATTGGCACCCAGAACCAGGCTGCGCAAAAGGCTGGAATCAAACTGCAGGCGATAATCTGCCACGGCCGAGAGGGTGTGCTCCGGCACATAAGGCACCTTCTTATCCTTGTAGCTCACGGCATCATCGCCTTCGCCATCCGTGTATTCATCAAACTCAGCTCGGGTGTAACCATAATTCAGCATCCAGTCGAGTTTGCCGTTGGCAAGCTGTCCGCGCAGGGCAGCCTCGATGCCGCAGCTGTGACTCTTTCCGGCATTCACCATCATTCTTCCAAAACCATAGTTGCCAGCCATCACGGAGAGCTGCTGGTTCTTCACCTTCATGTAGAAAGCACCCAGGTCGAAATGGAGCGCATGGTCGAAGAGATTGAGATGTGCTCCCACCTCGTAGTTCCACGAAACTTCGGGCTTGTACGAAATCGTCTGGTTCACCTTTTCGTAATCTTCCGGCGTATGAGGCACGTCGTAATCGCCACGCATCGCCTGCTGGCGGTGGGCATTCAACTCCGTCTGCAGAATGTCGCTGAACATCTGAATATTGTATCCTCCGGCACGATAGCCCTTGCTCACAGTGGCGTAGAGATTGCTCTGCTGGTCGTCGAGCTGATAGGTGATTCCTATCTTCGGCAAGAGCTGGTTGTAATCATCTTTCGCCTTTCCATCCAGAGCACTCGTCAGGGTGAAGGTGGCCTTCTGCCCCATCATGTTTGCCGTCATCGCCATGAAGGCAGACGACTGATAATGGATGCTGGTGTGCATCAAGTCGTAGCGGATGCCGAGCGTAGCCACCAGTCGGGAGGTGAGGTTGAAATTGCTCTCGTGATAGAAGCCCAGGTTGGTTTGCGGCGTATGGTAAACGCCCGGAGCGCCCATGCTCACCGCCATGCTGATGCCGCCCGCCTTCTCTATCGCAGCCGCAGCAGCCGCCTTAGCCGCCGCCTCAGGCATTCCCTTTGCCATCATCGACTTCACCATCGAAGCATGGATGGCGGAATACATCTGCTGCTGAATGGCGTTGCCTATCGGCGTGGTCATCGCCTCATCAAAGAATACGGGACCATTGGTCTTCAACCATTGTCGGGAGAAGAAGCCACCCACGGCCCAATTCCAGAATCCGCCCACGGCACGATTGCTCTTGAAGGAGATTTCCTGGGTGAAGGAATTCTGAAGCTGCTCCTGCAGGATGCGCATGTAGGGAGCAGAGAGATAATCCTGATCCATGAGCATGCGGTCTTTCAGATACTGGTAGCTGGAGACGGACGAGAAGTCGAAGCCCCTGCCCGAATAGCCCAGCTTGAAACCCGAGATGAGGTTGTTTCTTCTATAGGTGCCGGGGAAGGTAGAGGCAGGCAAATCCGCCTTTCCGGTTTCCAGATTCAGCTTGCCATAAGGAAATCCATTCTGATCTACGTATTGGTAATTGGCAAGCACATCCATCTTCCAGCCCGAATTGAAACGAGCCTTGAGCAGCAGTTTGCCGCCAGCCTCATCGTATTGGTCGGAGCGTTCGCCCGTAAAGGTATTTCTGAAAAATCCCTTTTCTCCCTCGTAGAAGCCCGCCAGGGAAAGGGCGAGATGATTATTGAACTTATGATAATGGGCTGCCTCTACATTGCGATAATACTTGCTTCCGTAGCTGAGCTTTACCTCAGAGCCTTGATAATCAAAGGGATTGTGGGAATACATTTTTACCAATCCGCCCTCCGTATTCTGGCCGTAGAGGGTTCCCTGAGGACCGCGGAGCACATCCACCCTACTCAACTGGTAGTTGTGGAGATTGAAAGCCGACTTGCTCATCACGGGGATTCCATCGAGATAGAGTCCGATGGCAGGACTGTTGACACGGCTGCCGATGCCTCTTACGTAAACTGAAGAAGAGAGTCGGCTGCCGTAATTCGGCATCACGAAATTAGGAACAAAAAGTGAAAGGTCTCTCAAATCAGAGGCTCCCATTTTCTTCATCAGCGAGCTGCTCATCGAAGTGCTGCTGAGTGCCTGCTGGCGGAGTCGCATCACCTCCTTGGGTTGTGAAACAACCACCACTTCGTCAATATCAAATACCTTACTGCTATCCGAAAGGGTTGTATTTTCGGCATGGGCAGCAGTTGTTGCAGCATCAGCTTTAGCAGCTGTTGTTGCCGCATGGGCTGCATCAGCCACAGTTGCCTCATGAGCCGATACGGGCAAGACGATGCCGCAACCCGCCATCGCCATCATTACGATTCGATTCATAATATCCTGTTTTCTATTATCTTTTTTGTTATCATTCTAAAATCGGGTGCAAAGGTAATAAGAAAAAAAGAAATGGGGAATCCCCATTAATTAGGAAATCCCCATTTTTCGAAATTCAAGAAGAAAAAGCTTCACCGTAATCTCATTTAACTACCGTAATCTCACCTTATATTACACCGTAATCTCTCCCGAACCATAGCAGCGATGATGGTTCTCATCATACACTACGCAGAACTGACCGGGAGCCACGCCGTGAATCGCCTCCTCTGAATGAATCATCCATCTGCCATCTTCGAGCTTTTCGATAGTAGCAGGATGATACTCCGGCGTATGGCGAATCTTGAACGTTACCTTCTGCATCGCCACTTCACGGGTGAGGAAATGGAAATCCTGAAGCGGGAAATCCTGCTTGTACGCCGTCTGAGGGTCGTAGCCGTGACTCACGTAGAGAATATTCTTCTCCACATCCTTCTTGATTACGAACCATGGTCCGCCGCCGAAGCCCAGACCCTTGCGCTGGCCGATGGTGTGGAACCACAAACCCTTGTGCCCTCCGATGCGCTTGCCCGTCTCCATCTCTATCACGTCGCCCGGTTTCTCGCCCAGGTATCGGCGGATGTAATCGTTATAGTTGATCTGTCCCAGGAAGCAAATTCCTTGACTATCCTTGCGCTTGGCATTAATGAGACGTTCCTCTTCGGCTATCTCACGAATTTCATTTTTGATGTGATGACCGATAGGGAAAATCGCTTTTCTCAATTGCCAACTCTCTATCTGAGCCAGAAAATCGGTCTGATCCTTCACGGGGTCAGGACTCGTAACGAGCCATTTATCGCCGTTTTCATCCGTTTCGGTCTGCGCATAATGACCTGTAGCGATGAGGTCGTAGTTGTGCCCCATCTTCTCATCGAAGGCACCAAACTTGATGAGCCTGTTGCACATCACATCAGGGTTCGGGGTGAATCCAGCCTTCACCTTATCCATGGTGTAGCGAGTCACCTCGTTCCAGTATTCCTGATGGCAGTCAATTACCTGCAGCTTGCAGCCATACTTGCGTGCCACGGCAGTAGCCATCTCCAGGTCTTCCTCTGAAGAGCAGTCCCATTCCTCCTTTTCTTCCGGTCCTATCTTGATATAGAAGCAGTCAGGGTGCAGGCCCAGTCGGGCAAACTCCCACACCACTACCGAACTATCCACGCCGCCCGAAAGCAGCACGGCCACCCGCTTGTCCTTTACCTCAGCAAGGAAGAGCTCGTCTCTGGTCTCCAGTTCCTTCTCTCTTGGAGTATCCGTTATCATCTTATTGTTATTATCCATTGTCTATTCGCTATTATTCATTTGTGAAGGCAAAGTTACAACAAATTCTGCGAAAATCCGCCATCTTATGCCGAAAAATCTCATATTTCGCCTAAATGTTTTCTCCTGCGCTACATTCTCCCCGTTATCCGCTCCTTCTTCTATCGAAATTTTCAATAGCAGAAATCGACTCATTCCAACACCAATTCTTTTTTGCTTTCGATTTTATCCATACCTTTGCAATCGAAAATCAGAGAAATGCGGTTATAGTAAAAATCAATAACATAGTTTAATATAAGAACATGGATATCTTAAAAAATCTGTTTTATGGCTTCCCTGATCTATGGGGAGGCGGAGTAGCCCACTCCGTGCTGATCTTGGCGCTGGTCATCACCTTGGGTTTGAGTTTAGGAAAGTTGAGAGTAAAGGGAGTTTCTCTCGGATTAGCATGGATTCTTTTCATCGGCCTCATCTTCGGTCACTTCTCTCTCAATCTCGATGAGCATCTGCTCCACTTCCTCAAGGAGTTTGGATTGATTCTCTTCGTCTATTCCATCGGTCTGGAGGTAGGACCAGGTTTCTTCGCTTCGTTCAAGAACGGCGGCAAGAGCCTCAACCTGCTCAGCATCATCGTGGTGGCATTGAGCATCATCACCACCCTCGCCATCTTCTCGTTCTCGGGAACATCCATCACTTCTATGGCTGGTATTCTCTCGGGTGCCGTTACCAACACCCCGGGTCTCGGTGCTGCCCAGCAGGCATTCAGCGACCTGCGCCACATCGACGCCCCTTCTATCGCAGCCGGCTACGCCATCGCCTACCCTATGGGTGTGCTCGGCGTGATCCTCTCCTTTATTATATTAAGGTACGCGTTACGTATTAATAAGAGTGAGGAGGAAGAAGATGCCAAGCGCGGTATGGGACACCTGGAGGCGATGACCCTGAACACCTTCTCCGTGCAGGTGACCAACCAGATGGTTTTCGGCGACACCATCAAGCAGATGAGAGAAATATTGAAGCGCGACTTCATGGTTTCCAAGATTATCCGCAAGGATAGCGATAAGCACGATGAGGTGGTGAATGGTCAGACAAGGATTAACGAGGGCGATATTCTGCAGATTGTTGCCAACCCTACCGTGGTAGAGCCTGTCATTGCCCTGCTCGGCGAGAAGGTGCAGGTGAGCGAAGAGAAGTTTGGCGATGATTTGATTACCCGCCGCATCCGCATCACCAAACCAGGCATCAACGGTAAGAGCATCAGCCAGTTGCAGATTCGTTCAAGCCTCGGCGCCAACATCACCCGTGTCAACCGCAACGGTGTGGATCTGATTGCTACTCCACAGCTGAAGCTGCAGTTGGGCGACCGTGTTACCGTGGTGGGTACTGAGCTTGCCATCGCCCATACCGAGAAGGTTTTGGGTAACCAGATGAAGCGCCTCAACTACCCTAACCTGATTCCTATCTTCCTGGGCATCATGCTGGGTTGCATCGTGGCAAACATCCCATTCTTCATTCCAGGCATCAACGAGAACCTGCGTCTCGGATTAACCGGCGGTCCATTGGTAGTTGCCATCCTGATAGGTTACTTCGGTCCGAAGTACAACCTCGTTACCTACAACACCATTTCGGCCAACCTGATGCTGCGCGAAATAGGCATCTGCATCTTCCTGGCTTGCGTGGGACTGGGCACAGGCGAGCAGTTTATCCAGACCGTGGCTTCAGAAAGCGGAATGACCTGGATTCTCTACGGCGTTGCCATCACCATGATTCCAATCATCATAGGCGGCATCATCGGAAGATACGTGTTCCACATCAACTATTACACATTGCTCGGTGTATTGGCAGGCGCCAACACCAACCCATCTGCCCTGGCTTACGTACGTGAGCAGACTTCGGCAGATGCACCATCTGTGGGCTATGCGAATGTTTATCCATTTGCCATGTTCCTCAGAATCGTAACTATTCAGATTATCATTTTCGTATTCGGATAAATAAAATATATGGAAGAAAAAAACATGAAGACCTGCGATTGCGCAGAGAAAGGCATTAACAACTGCAACTGCAAGGAAATAGCAGAAACAGAACTGAGAAGAAAACTCGACTTGTTGTTACGCACCGGTAGCATTCTCATGGAGAGTGCTGCCGACACCTCGCGCATCATGAGAACAATGAAGCGTGCAGCAGCTTTCCTCGGACTCGACGAACGCTACATGCACCTTTACATCAACTGGAATGTGCTGATGGTGAACTATAGCGACGAGGTGCACTCCTTCTCCAAGTTCCAGCGCTGCGAGAAGCACGGCATCAACCTTACTTCTATTTCGATGCTGAGTAAGCTCACCTGGACAGCCATCAAGGAGAACTATTCGCTCGAACAGTATGAGCAGGCTCTGAACGACATCAAGGCTACCCCACGCAGCTTCACCCCATGGCAGGTGGCAATAGGCGGCGGATTTGCCTGCGGCGGATTCTGTATTCAGTTCGGTTGCGACTGGCCAGCGTTCTTCTTCTGTTCCCTGGCAGCCATCCTGGGCTTCCGCCTGAGAATGTTCCTGCCTACCAAGGGCTGCAACAACT
>ERZ1026862.1204-NODE-1204-length-15769-cov-5.009100_pt1 | contig 15769 bp, 16 predicted proteins | sample MGYA00380161_ERZ1026862 | MGnify/ENA primary metagenome ERZ1026862 (study PRJEB33269, sample SAMEA4719797) | human gut metagenome | biome: human-associated habitat; feature: organic feature; material: feces | place: Cameroon | collected 2013-10 ... | reverse complement strand
GCTGTGGTTCATGCCGGTAATTACGCCGCAGGTATCTTTCCAGACACCGCCGATAACTACGATCATGTCGCCCTCTGCGAAATCCACAACAACGTTCTCCGTCTTAATTCCAAGCGGTCTCATTTCAGCATCTGTGAGTGGCACCGGCTTGCTTCCCGGTCCAACGAACCCAGTCACGCCTCTCGTATTGCGGACAACGTACCATGTATCATCATTCATAATCATATGAATCAGAACATAGCCAGGGAACATCTTCTTGGAAACCTGTTTCTTCACTCCGTTCTTGACTTCTGTCACTTCCTCGAGAGGAACACGAACCTCAAGAATCTGGTCTTCAAGATGTCTGTTCTCAATTGTCTTATCAATATTCGCTTTGACTTTGTTCTCATAACCTGAGTAGGTATGAACTACATACCAATTCGCTTCTGCCATAATCACTTTGCCTCCGTTAAATGTTTAAACCAACAAGGAAATTCACGCCGTACTGAATCAGCCAATCCAATAACGCGATAATAAGACCGGTAACTACAGATACAGCAATTACCGCAATAGTCTGTCTGACAACTGATTTCTGATCCGGCCAAACGATCTTACGGAATTCAGCCTTCAAACCAGTGAACCAGCTTGTCTTTGGAGCCTTTTCAACGTTCTCTGTGTTTCCCATTTCGTAACTCCTTTACTCTGTCCTAGACTACTTTGTTTCCTTGTGCATTGTATGAGTCTTGCAGAATCTACAATACTTTTTGGTTTCCATTCTGTCCGGATGAGTCTTCTTGTCCTTTGTCATGTTGTAATTACGACGCTGACACTCTGTGCAGGCTAATGTAATCTTTGTGCGCACAACTTCCACCTCCGTTTTTATTCTTTGTGTTGTCTTGCCTAAAAAAAGGCATAAAAAAAAGACCTACTTCCAAGCTTTCATAGAATAGCACGATTTCACCGGTCCGTCAACAACTTTTTTCGCGAAAAAGCGCTTTTCTCAAGGGAAACGACGCTTTTTCCTACAGAATACACTATATATAGAAGAAAATAAAGTTTTTTTCACGCATCTAGCTATTGAATGCGGCAAATATGTTCGATATAATATATATGTATAAATGGATTTATTTTCAACACATATATTATGCCCGGTTTCACGGAGGAAAGGAGGGGTAATCTTATGGCACGTATCGATAGCGCATACAACTACTATATGTCAACGTATGCGAACAAAGAAGTCTCGCGCTACGACTCACACAAGAAGAGTGATCTGCGCAAGATCTACAACCAGATAGTCAAAAAGAATAAAGAAGCCCCTCTGTACAAGATTTCAGATCCGGAGGAAGCGAAGCGATACGCGATCGATATCAAGGAGAGCGCCAAGTCGATCCAGAACGTGGTTGCATCCCTGTCGGATCGTTACGGTTCGTTCAACGACTCCTTCCAGAAGAAGGTTGCAGTGTCCTCCGATGAAGATAAAGTGGGTGTCTCCTACATCGGTGACGGAAGCGAAGCCAATCAGGCAGAAAGCTTCTCCATCTCTGTTGAGCAGCTTGCGACACCGCAGGTGAATGAGGGCAATTACTTAAAGGATAACGGACATTCGCTCCGCCCGGGATCTTACTCTTTTGATCTCGATACGACGAGTGGAGCATACGAATTCCAATATAATGTAAATTCCGAGGAGACAAATCTGGATATTGAACAGAAGCTTGCGCGGCTTGTGAACAGTTCCAATCTTGGAATTACCGCAGAGATTCGCTCGGATGGCAAAGGCTCCAGCGCCTTAGCACTAACCTCTGTACAGACCGGACTCAGCGAGAATGAGAAGGCGCTTTTTACCATATCACCAGACGCGAGTGCGGGTTCTGTCGAATCCATGAAAATACTGGGCATCGACCAGATTGCGGAAGAAGCGCACAATTCCAGCTTCACACTGAATGGCAACGCGCACTCTTCCTTGTCGAATACCTTCTCGATTAATAACGCGTTCGAGCTCACGCTCAAAGGAACAACCGGAGACAAAGCGACACAGATCGGATTTAAAGCAAATACAGACGCGATCGCTGATAATATACAGACACTCGTGGATGCGTACAATCACATCCTGACAACAAGTGATCCGTATGCAGACACCGAAGGAAGCGGCGGCAGGCGCCTCACGAAGGACATTGCTTCGGTATCACGCTCCCAGCAGGCATCGCTGCAATACATCGGTCTCATGGTTGCCGATGATGGATCGATTTCCATTGACCGCGACATTCTCTCGAATGCCGTTGAGCCAAACCGTGCGGATCAGACATTCCAGACACTTGCGGATTTCCGTGATGCGCTTGGAAAGAAAGCGGAGAACATCGCGGTGGATCCGATGAATTATGTCAATAAAGTGGTGGTTGCTTACAAGAATCCGGGACACAATTTTGCGACACCTTATGTCAGCTCCATCTACTCAGGCATGATGATGGATCGATATGCATAAAGCTGCGTTACCTATGGATAGATATAGGAACGCAGCTTTTTTATAAATAAAGTGTGTTCGTGCATAAACTTTATCTTCGCGAGGCATCTCTGCCTCGCTTTATATCTTAGTTTCCCTTACTGCTGAGCGGATTGCTCCGTGTCTCGAAAAATTGATTGTTGTCGATCCGCGCACGATCATGGTCGTTGTACATACTGCTCTGGCGGATCGCCGGAATCTCATCGTCCTCCTCCGGGAAATACTTCGGTCCCGCCGTAAACGGATCCGCGTCCGTTCCTTTTAATAAAGAAATGTGTGTATTCGTCGTTTTCTTCTTGCTCATGACAGCCTCCTATCGTTTTATATAGTATATGGAGTTTTATTTTTTTCAGCCGTCACATTGTTTGTCATTTTGATATTGACATTTTATGTTGCATAAGTTATTCTATCTCCACAAACCCAAACAAGTGAACACCGATGAAATATATCGGTTAACAGATCATTTGGTGCATGATATTCCTGTGCACGAATACCCGAGTTTTTACAATTGAATAAAGACTTTACACTATGGTATAATATCACCAACGAAAGGCGGTGATGGAAAGTGAGCGAATACATGACTGGCAAAGAAGTTGTAAACCTTATCCGAAAGTTGAAAGAAAAGGGAATGAGCAGCGATGAAATACTTGAAATCATTGAGTATATTGAAACGCATGATCCCAAGGAATCAAATGAATAACCGTATAACCATATAACAACATCTAAGGTGTAAAGTCTTTGTTGAATTATCAAGACTTTACACCTTTTCTATTTTCGAGAAGCAATATGTCTCTGTCATCCGGAAGTACTATACGAACGGATTGTAGAATCGGCTGCCATCCGAAAACGTAATCAGCAGACTTACCACCGCAAATATCAGCGCGGCAACGATTACCGTAATATCCTTGCCGGTAAGTTTCTTACCCGAATACCAGGTTCTCTTTCGGTTCTTGCCGAAGCCGCGAAGTTCCATCGCATTACTGATCACATCGATGCGGTCCATACTGGTAAAAATAAGCGGAAACAAAATCGCCGACATGCTTTTGATCCGGTCCATAAGCCCAGACTTGGAACTCATCTCGATTCCGCGCGCCTCCTGCGCATGCTTGATTTTTGTAAAATCCGCCTGCACGTCCGGAATGTAGCGAAGTGCAATCGCGATGGAATAACTAATCTTATAGCTGACGCCGATCTTGTTCATAGATGCCGCAAACTCACTCGGATTCGTCGTCAGAATAAACATCAGAACCGCAGGAATAACGGTAAAGTACTTAATCATAATATTAAATTCGTAAAAAAGCTGCTCTGTCGTAATCGTATAATTCCCGGCAATATGTAACAAATCGTGCTGTGCTCCGTAAATTTTCACACCTTCATACGGCGAGAAGAGAAAGATTGCAAGCAGATTCAGACACAGGAAAAACAAGATAAACTTAAACACCGTCGAAATCTGCTTCCACTCAATCTGCGATACCCGGAAAATGATCAGGCTGCTTACCAGCATAAAGAGAAGGACTCTCGTATCATAAGTAATCATACTGACGATCGACCAGATCAGGAAAAAGACAAGCTTGGTCAGACCACTCAGACGATGGATCCACGTATCTTTCGGCTCATAGGTCAATAATCTAGACATCTCTTCCTACCTCCCTCTCATACTGAATAAAGCATTCTACGAAGGCAGTCGGATCCTCTATGCCGCATTGCAGCGCCAGATCATAGAGTGATGTCTTCTTCAGATAAGCACGGTCGGAAATCTCCTCATTCGTTAAAATATGAGCCGGCGTGTCGTCCGCAAGCATCTTTCCATCCGCGATCACAATTGCACGATCCGTATATTCCAGCATCAGGTGCATATCATGGGTAATCATGATAATGGTAATGCCCAGTTTTTCATGAATCTTGCGCAGGAACTCCATGATTTCCGTATAATGGCGGAAATCCTGTCCGGCGGTCGGTTCATCCAGAATTAACACTTCCGGATTCATCACAAGGATGGATGCAATCGTCACACGCTTTTTCTGCCCGAAACTGAGCGCCGATACCGGCCAGTTCCGGAACGGATAGAGCCCGCAGATTTTTAAGGTTTCAAACACGCGCTCCTTAATCTCTTCCTCTGCTGCCCCGCGCACACGAAGCCCCAATGCGACTTCGTCATAAATCATCGGCTTAGAGATCATCTGATTCGGGCTCTGCATCACAAGACCGATCTTCTCGCCGCGCTCCTTGATGGAATATCCCGCCAGATTATCCCCGTTTAAATAAATTTCGCCTTGATCCGGCTGCATAAAGCCACAGATCAGACTCGCAAGTGTCGATTTTCCGGCACCGTTCTTGCCGACGAGTGCCACCATCTCTCCCTTGGAAATAGAGAAATCTATATGTGAAAGAACAGGCTGCCCCGGCTTATAGGAGAAACTCAAGTCACGGATCTCTAAAGCCGGCTCCCTGTTCGGTGTTTTCTTCGTTAACTGAACCTTGTCATACCAGTTCTGTACCTTCTCTTTGTACGGCAAGAGATTCATGGAATCAATATGCTGCGGCAGATCCGCTTTATCGATCCGGCATCCCGCATATTTTAACGCCGTAATATAAAGAGGCTCACGGATTCCCTGCTCCTTTAGCACCGGTCCCGCCAAAAGCTCGTCCGGTCTGACATCGGCAACAATCCTTCCATCTCCCACCACAACAATCCGATCCACATCGCGGTATAGCGCATCCTCAAGGCGATGCTCAATGATCAGAATGGTCGTATTATTCTTCTTATGAATACGATCGATCAAGTCTATCGCGCGCTTACCGGTCGCCGGATCCAGATTTGCCAGCGGCTCATCAAACAGCAAAATATCTACATCATCGACAATAACGCCAGCCATAGAAACACGCTGCTTCTGCCCTCCCGACAATGCATTCGGCGCATGATCCAGCAAATCCGTGATATCCACCGTCTTTGCAACACGATCCACACGCTCAAACATCTCATCCTGCGCAATACAATCGTTTTCCATAGAAAAAGCGACATCCTCTGCCACCGTAAGTCCGATAAACTGACCATCCGTATCCTGCAGGACAGTTCCGACTAACTTGGACAGACCAAAAAGCCCAAGCTCCTTTGGCTCCTGTCCCTCGATTTTCAAACTTCCCGTGCTCTCACCGGTAAATGAAAATGGAACCAGCCCGTTGATACAATGGGCAAGCGTCGACTTGCCCGAACCGGATGGTCCCACAATCAAAACCTTCTCCCCCGGATAGATCGATAGATTGATATCCAGAAGAGTCGGTTCTACCTGTGATCGATATTTAAAAGAATAATCCTTAAATTCGATAATTGGTTCCATAAAATCTTAATCTTCCTTTGAAAGACTGGATGATTTCGCTCCAATCTTAGAATATGCTGCTGTCAAAATCGTTCCTAATACGCCCACTGCAATAATATTTGCTACAAAAGCTGCTGCACCCTGGGCAAATACTTTTTTTACAGGCTCTGCGTAAATCAGAATATCCAATACAGGCGCTACAACTACCCATGCAATCAGGTTTCCAATCACCTGAACCACATTAAACTTCACCATCTGCTTCTTGGTAAATCCGCCTTCTTTTACCGCAAACTGCTTTGCAAAAAGACCGATTGCAATGCCGAATACCGCATCCGGGAATACCCAGCTCCACCATACACTACCGTAGAAAAGTGCGTCTCCGATCGCATGTCCTGCAAGTCCCATGATTCCGCCAACCACCGGGCCAAACACCGCTGCGAAGAATGCAAGCAGAGCCGCTCTCGGCTGTAAAGATGTGTTTGGAATAATTCCAAGAGGAATCTGTACGTTTGTCAGCACGATAAACAACGCTGTACCGATACCGGTTGCAACAACTTCTTTGATACCAAATTTGTTTTTCATAATGTACTCCTTCCGCTGCCTGTGGCAGCTTTTACTCCGGGCTGTATACCTACAACCGCATGTTCCCATATATCATAAGCTATGAAGTGCGTTTTTTCAATATACAATTCCGGGGATTTGAAGCCGAGTTATATGCGGAACAAATCATCGATTGTATATAAAACCGCCCCTTCTTCTGCCGCACGTCGCTGGACCGATTCCGCATATCCGCTTTTACTGATAAAGATCAAATGCTTACGAATTGCTTCCGGAAATGCTTTGTCGGAAAAAGCGTTCAAATATCGCGGTATCCCACCAAGAATTCCAAAAGCAAGCAGTTGTTGCTCTATGCTAAAATTGGGAAAAAATTGTGCAGCATCCAAATAGTCAAACGGCAACACTTCCATCGATGCTGTCATGCGTCCGTACAACGGACTTTTATAGCCCATCACTTCATTGACCATAAAACTCACACTGGATCCGCAGAGAATCAACATCAAATTGCGCTCAGACCATTGATGATCGATCAAATGTTGCAAAATGCTTTTGACTGCAGGGTTCGCCTCCGCCAAAAATGGAAATTCGTCAATAATCACTATCGTCTTTTGTGTACCTGATTTGTTTGTCAGATAATCAAACGCATTCTCCCAAGATGGAAAATCAGATATAAATTGTCCGTTATAATGTATTTGGACAAGCTTCGAAAAATCCTCAAGATTTAAGGCATCATTTTTTTCCTGAGCAGAAAGCTCCGCTTTATCGGTCTCTTCACTATCATCTTGTCTACATCAATCGCCTTATAATTTGTATATTCAAAATTGCTCCGATTGCATTTTAAAAATCTATCCGATTTATTTTCTCGAATCCATCCGATTATGCTTGTCAAATCTTTCTGAATGAAGATAGATAATTACAAACCAAGAATTATTGATAAGACAATAGAGCTGTATTTAAGAAGTTTTGGAGCCATATGTATAGAGGGACCCAAATGGTGCGGCAAAACCTGGACCTCATCTTATCACTGTAATAGCGAGATTTATATCGGTGATCCTGCCGGCAATTTTCAAAACAGAATGCTTGCACAGATGTCTCCGGATTTGGTACTGAACGGCAATGTTCCACGACTGATCGATGAATGGCAGGAGGTTCCTCCTCTATGGGATGCAGTCCGATATAAAGTGGATCAGACAGGAGAGAAGGGACAATTCATATTGACCGGATCTGCTACACCAAACCATAAAGGAATTATGCATAGCGGTGCCGGAAGAATTGCGAGGCTAAGAATGCGCCCAATGTCACTTTACGAGTCGGGCGATTCGGCAGGAACCGTTTCATTGGAGAAGTTATGCAACGATGATATTTCTCCCGCTATGACAGGCGAAGTCCGATTGATGGATCTCATAGAATATATTATTCGAGGCGGATGGCCTAGAAATATCAATATTCCGATAGAGCAAGCCGCGTTATTGCCGATGCAATATATTGATGCAATCATTGATGATGATATATACCGAATAGATGGAATAAAGCGAAACAAAGATAAAATGCGCCTTTTCCTTCGGTCTCTTGCAAGAAACGAAGCAACTACAACTACAAATCGTTCTCTTGCAAAAGATATCAGAGAGAAGGATCAAGCAAGCTGAGAAACGACATTTTTGTGATCCGTCGCTTGCCTGTGCCTTATTGAACGCAACTCCGAAAATATTGATCAATGATTTGCAGACGCTAGGATTTCTGTTTGAGTCCCTCTGTGAACGGGATATGAAAATATACGCAGAGGCATTCGGAGCATCACTATATCACTATCAGGATTACGAGGGGAAGGAAATCGATGCTATCATTGCATTAGACAATGGTGATTGGTGTGCATTTGAAATCAAACTAGGAGCAAACCAAATCGATGCAGCCGCTCAGAATCTAATCGATATCAATCATAAGATTATGAATGATCCGAAAGGAAAGCCTGCAAAAGTGTTATGCGTAATTTGTGAACTCGCGAACGCTGCATATAAACGTTCGGACGGAGTATATGTGGTTCCAATTACCGCACTAAAAAATTAATCATTACCTTCTGCAATTTCTTATGGTCATTCGCATAGAGGCTTTCTCTTTACAGGTTTTCATCCGAATCAGCTCCATTCATTCGCAATATATCAATTAAATTTGATATGTTGCGAATCTAATTTCACCTATATGGGATTGACAGGCACAGACGGATACGCTATTCTGAACATACAAACTCAGACAAAACCAATATTGTCAATCGGTTCGACAAATCATTTGGTGCACGATAGTTCATGTGCACAGATACCCGAGTTTTCACAATTAAATACGAACTGTTTGTTTTGAATCCAAACAAGACTGTTTTTTGTTGTAAAACAGCCCTGTTATGATATACTTAAGAAAGGAAGAAACTACATGAAACAAACCAACGACAAGGCTTCCATGTCTGCGAATCCGACACAGGAAGAAAGCGTGGCACGTAGCACTGTGTTCGATGATGTATTCCGCACCATTGCACAGAAAATGCCACAACTGCTCATCCCGCTGATCAACGAAGTGTTTCACACAAATTACAGTGAGGACGAAGATTTTGAGCAGCTGAGAAACGAGCACTACGAGAAGTATGGCAAGATCATCACCGCTCTCTCCCGCAATATCACGAGGCAATCATCCGTTTCTCGGATGGACAACAGGTGCATTACCGAATACCGATCATTCACGCACAACACTATACCGTTAATGACATGTTCGAGAAAAAACTTCTTATTCTGCTACCCTATCATATCCTAAGATATGAACACTTTTTAAGAAGTAACAAAACAAATGAAAAGAAGTTGAACCAGCTTCTCGATGACTATCGAAGAATAAACGAACGGCTCACCGATACCTGTGAAAAAGAAAAGAAGTCAGAGTTTTACAAGGATATGATATGTCTCATCAAAGAAATTGCAGACCATGTCATTCCGAAAGAAAATGATGCTCGGAAAGGAGTGGATGAGATTATGGGTGGAAACATATTAACATTACCTTCAGATTTAATCAGAGAGGGACGTGCCGCCGGACGCGAGGAAGGACGCACCGACACTATTTTTTCATTTGTGCAGGATGGACTTATTCCGTTATCAGTAGGTGCAGATAGGGCAAATTTGTCCGTAGAAGCCTTCAAAGAAGAAATGATAAAAGCCGGTTATAAACTTCCGGATAATGTCTGACTTAAAACGAAATATTTGCAACGTAAAAACCGGCTGCCACTGCAGTCGAAGTGGTATGTCCGGATGGAGTCTATGTTGTGCCAATTACCGCACTAAAAAATTAATCATTTTGTACTTACATTTTTCATAGCCTTCCCGCTGCATTTTGGCAACCGGGGCTATGCATTCTTATTATTCTTTCAAATCGATTTGTCGTTTAAAGTCATGCCCTATGCTGGAAATCAAATGCAGGACTTCAGATTTAAGAGCCTCTGGAAAAGCCTTCAGCACAGGCGCAGTCTCAAAGCTTAGCACTCCATCAAACTGAATCTCCCTCAAGCCTCTGACAAAACCATCCCAGTCCGTGGATGACTTATTTTCTCTCGTTTTCGTGAATGTATATGGTATCTGGTGCAAATCACCAACACCATCATTATCATGTATATGTAACACCTTTAAACGTGATCCCAATGTTGTTATAAATTTTTCAAAATCAATGCCGATCAAATTGGCATGTCCCGTATCGAAGCAGAATCCCAAGACCTCCGCTCCGTACTCGGCATTTATGCGATCAATGCGCTCAACATTTTTCCGAGCATCGCATCCCGGTCCTTCCACAATATGTCCACCTACTGATTCATACAGATTTTCCATGCAGACAGTAATTCCGTATTCTTTCGCCATTGGCAGGATTGTATCAAGAAACTCTTGCGTTTTCTGCCACTCAGCTTCTTCCGTTCCCCAGAAACGCGAAAGCTTAAATCCGTGGATAACAATATTCGGGCACTCCAGGAAACGACAGATCTCCATACTTTTTGGCGCCACCTCATTCCACATGTAATCATTCAGCTTGTCTTTTCCATTCGGAATGTAAACAGGATATGGCATATGCATCTGGTTAATACGGATTCCATTCTTCTTTGCAGCGGTTTTATGCGCTGTAAAGAAAAGTTCCAATTCCTCAACCGACCGATCAAAGAAATTATTTTTATTTGCACGATAAATATCTGTGTTTTTCAGGTATCCATTTAAACTAAAATCACAGCAAGAGAATCCGGCCTCTCGCAACAGTCCAAAACCCTCGTATGGATTCCCGTCTGCTATTACATTTTGTGTCTGTACACCAATTTCAAGCATTACATTCCCCTTCACTCTGCACACTTACCCCACTGGCTCTCAATGCGCATTTACTTCAGTTTTCTCTCGCTGCCATCAAACCAATCCGTATACTTTAATGGCAAATATTCGTCATTAAACCATTCAATCGGATTATTCAATCCCATCGTCTCTATCTGCGTCTGAATCTCTTCATAATAAAGATTACAAATAAAAATTGCACAATCATCCGGCAAATATTTTAATTCTTCCGGATTCTTGATTACCAGACCCTCAAATTCCGTCTCCCAAAGATTAGAATTATTGTCACACGTAAAAAGCGGCGGATATTCTTTCCCATAGCATTTCATGTAGTTTCGGCACATATTTCCTGCTCCAAAAAGGACACGCTTGGGATACTTTTTAATCACCTTTTCCAACTCAATCTGAAATTCAAGATATTCTCCAATCTTTTTTTCATATTGCAAAAAATCTGTTTTCAACATTGTAGAAAGTACCGCCACGCTGTCACTTGCATCTACCAATAAAATCCCATCAAACTCTATTTTCCTCATGCCCCGAAAAAAGCTTAACCAATCCACTTTGGACTGTCCCTGTAACACACTGGAAAATGGGATTAACGAAGATAATATTTGCCCATCATTATCACTTACCCGGACACCTTTCATTCGTTCTCCCAATGCAACTGCAAATTCGTACATGCTCTGACCGCAGACATTGCAACACCGCATATCCATGAAAAAGCCAAAACGCTCACCTTCATATTCTTGTTCTTGATTTAACCGGTCAATCCACTGTGCGGCCTCTATCGCGTCACAACAAATTCCGCGATTATAATGTCCATTATAGTTTCGCGATATATTCATCAGTAAAATCTGTATTTCTGTCGATTGAGCCCTTTTATTTAATCCGCTATAAAAAGCTTCGTTATCCTTCCAGGAACCTGGCAAAGGAGGTACTACAATCGAATCAATTCCAAATTTACTACAGATTTTTATGCATGAATCCAAAAAAAATTCATAGCGCTTCAAATGTATCTGCGGTTCCGCACAGCTTGGCATAATTGCAATCGGCAAAGAAATCCCCATCGTCTTACAACTTTTAAGATACGATGTCACAAAATCTTCTATCTTTTCCGGCTTTTCCACCAATATCCATTCTACCATTTGAGATGCATATAGCTTCTTTTCCTGAATCTTGGATGTATCAAAAAGCCAGTCAAAACAGGACAAATCCAAACTGCCTGCTTTTAATCCCGATTTTGCAAATTTTTTTAATCCAAAACTCGGTCTCCACATATCGACCACACCGGACAACTGATAAACTACCTGCATCTATTTCACTCTCCTATGTCTTTTGATATCATCCTTATTCCTTTTCAATCCGCTTATCAATTGCAGCCTTCAGCATCGTTGAACTTGTGCTCTGTGTATATGGAAAAAATACCATGGAGGCACCATGTTTCTCTAAAAACGACTTCTCCTGTAGCCAGTTTGGATCCGTTTCATAGTCACTTCCGGAAAACTGCACATCAAAATGATATTTCCGAAATGCATCCCGTGTACCCGCATAACCAAACGGAATTTCCACTGCTTCATCCACATATTTACATGCGCGAATCATTTCAATCCGTTCCACAAATGGTACATAGGGTTCCACCTTCTTATTCATCCTGACACCTTCATCCGTTACCACTCCAACAATAAGATGATCACACATTTCTTTTGCACGGCGCAGCAAATTCAGATGCCCAATATGAAACAAATCAAATACACCTGCTATATACCCCACCTGATACGGCTTCCGTTCCTGATTTTCCGGCTGTCCCCCACAGACCAACCGTGTTCTTCTAGGATATTCCATATTAGGATCATACACAGATATCTTTTCCACACCAAGATTCTCTAATTGCTTCAAAACACCCGTATAATTTTTAATGCAAATAATTACCTTATACGTGTTTCCATCTAAATCCTGCAATTGTTGTGGCGAAATAATAGGCACCCCGTCCAACAATTGACCCCATCTATCCTTTGCATTATCCAGAATGCCAGCGATCTCATATTCACTATGATAAAGCGCCAGAAATTTTTTTGCAAAAGCTCCGGATCCAAACAAGAAAATTTTCTTTCCATCCAAATCATCAAAAATATCTACAAACAATCGCTGAAATTCATTATAAGAATAATTCATTCTCTGCCTGTTTGTATGTACTACTTCTAAATTTCTTCGATGCGCCTCCAAATAAGACCCTAATATATCTTCATTACGCAATTTTGTTCCGAATTTCCACAAATACGCTCTCCATTGGTCTCTCTTTTCGACCAATCTATAGCGTTCTTCAAAAAAGCTACGCGGAATCACCGATTCAAGTTTCAAATTGGAACTATATAAATCATCTACCAAACGCATTAAAAGAACTTTTACAGGCAGATTTTCTTCCATAAACTCTTGATCAATCAAGACAAACTCATCTTCTACAACCACACAATTGAGCAATGCAAGATCAGGATATCCTTCTTTAAGAAGAACCTCTCCGGACTCTTCCTCCCTAATCAAATCCGAGGACTGTAAAATCAATTGTTTAAAAGCATCGACCTTTTGGATAAACACGTCCCGATCTACGCTATCAATCAATTGCATAAAATATTGCGAAGCAACCACACCCTTCAAATAAGGCATCGTTATTTTTTCGTCATGTTCTTCCACCCATACCGTTTTAATGCCTCTGCCCCGCAAAGTATCCATATTGATTTTCAAGCGCTGAAGGGTTTGTTTGCCATCTTCAAATATCGCTATTTTCTCAACCACGTCATTTTCTTTTATGATCGTAGCGAGTGCTTTATCCTTATCTCGATTCAGCGAAATTGTTGCATGCATGGTTGCATCATAAGCCTTATCCAATGAACATTCGAACAAGAAGGAATTGGCCAACGAATGAAACAAGCCATTTTCTGCCAAATTCCCATACAAGTACTCTTCTTCCAAGAAAACCGTATCCGGATGTCCGTACATAGGGAAATAGCGTTCTGCAAGATTTTCATTCGGTAAACAGTCCTGCCTATAAATTAATTGCGGACACTCCAAGGAAGGCATAACCGAAAAAGTCCGAAAGTCGATAAATCCCGTCCTATCTAACAGCTTTTCTACAGCGGCTCTTCCAAGCATCTTACCGGATAAATTTTCCCGATCGCGCTCGCTGATTCTGCGATACTGCTCAATGCTATCAAAGTTGCGATCCGTGTATGGATCACGATCTCCACAAAAATAACGCAATCCATATGCATTATTCATACCCAAGAGAAGCGTGCCATTCTCCGCCATAACTGATTTGCAAAATTCCAATACCGATTTCTGGTTTTGATGTTTTTCAAGCAATTCAATCAAAATAACATACTCATATCCGTAGCCCGTCCATTCCGGAATCGAAGTTGAATCCATCTCACAAACTTTGATCTCGTACCCATGTTTTTGCAGATATTCCGGTATCCGATCAAACTTTGTATTCTCTTTCTCTTTTATCCAAAGAATCTTACTTCCTTTATCAAATCCATACCAGCATAACAAACCGATCGGCAGATTCCGGACAATCTCGGATTCTAAACAAGTGCTTTCCATATATATTCCTACTTTCCTATGAACCTCTTACAAATGATCCGTAAATAAAATTTCATCCGGTATTATAATATCTCGCTTATCAATTCCAAGTTTTTGCAGCTGATCCACAATTTCTGTCACATGATACTTATTTGCAATCACAATTTTATTCCTCTGAATTGGATTGAGCTGCAGTGGACTGACAATATCATATTCGTTGCATTTCGTATTTTGCATTACAACATTGTTATCCACAAAACACTCCATATGAATCCGATTTTCCCACATGAAATGCATCATTATTTTTCCATACGAACCACAGCCAAAAATAATCACCGGATTTCCATTGATTTTCAATTTCAAATCAGACTTCGCAGCATTATATTTTTGAGTCAACACATCCATATCCTGTTCAAAAAGGAATCTATCAGAAATCATTGTTCTAATTCTACCGGCAAACTTTTCGCCGGCCTCTTCCGGCTTCAAATTTCCTTTTTCCATTTCCTGCCCCAAGAAATTACGAATCCACTCCAAAGTGTCCGTCCATTCTTCCGTAATCTGAGCACCGCCGTAAACGCATTTTTGATACTCAATCAGGAAACAGACTGCAATCCGCCACACAATCGCACGATATTGTTGCAAATCCTTTTCCAAAAATCCACATTTTTCTATAAGGCGCTTATATTCCTGACAAAAAAAACGTACCGCCTTCAAGGAATTACTGGATGACAATTCATTATCTCTTCTATACCGATAATAAGAATCCGGCACATACATCATGCGTTCACTGTACCAAACCACCTGATGATGGAATCCAATATCCTGATAAGCAGCCCCCGCTGATTCATTAAACACGATTCTCTTTTCCATCAAAAAGGTCTTACGGAACAGTCCTTTCCACACACTGATATCGCAATAATGTAACTCAGGATTTGTCTTCCCATTTACAATTTGATAATATTGCGAACAATCACCATACATCTTTACCGTTTCAAAATGCTTTGTTCCATCCGTTTCCGAATAGACAAAATCATAATCCGCTTTTACCACATCAAGCCGATATTTTTCAGCAATCTCATACAATCTATGATACATTTCGCTTTCGATATAGTCATCCGTCTCAACAATTGCAACATACTTCGCATGAGCATATCGAATCCCCATGTTCACCTGATGTCCATAGCTTCGCATATCACTGTGTAAAATTTTTATTCTTGAATCTGAAATAGCACATTCCTGTAATATTTCCAATGTTCCATCCGTCGATCCCGCATCCACACATAAGATTTCTATATCTTGCAGCGTCTGATTTTGAACACTTTCTATGCATTGCTTTATGTAGGGTGCCACATTTAACGATGGCATGATGACAGATACAAGCGGCATATATTCCTTCACTACTTTTTTCTCATCCAAAAGCTGCCTCCGTGAATCGACCTCCCTGGAAACGGCCATGCACTTTCCATTTCATTTCGGTGTATTTTTTCCATCATATTTTGAAAATATAT
>ERZ1026862.1198-NODE-1198-length-15803-cov-24.366459_pt1 | contig 15803 bp, 20 predicted proteins | sample MGYA00380161_ERZ1026862 | MGnify/ENA primary metagenome ERZ1026862 (study PRJEB33269, sample SAMEA4719797) | human gut metagenome | biome: human-associated habitat; feature: organic feature; material: feces | place: Cameroon | collected 2013-10 ... | reverse complement strand
GCTAGGAGCTTTTGGGCCTTCAGCCCGTACTTGAACCACATGCGAAACTTCAGTTCACTAATAATTAATCACTAATAATTAATCACTATTCACTCATCACTTCCCCCTATATCCTCCCACGGCAGTACCCGGGTCGTAATCCTCACCTTCTCTCGGGAAGGAAGGGATGAACTTCATCTGATGCTCTATCTGGCGCTGGCGCTTCTTCATGTAGGCGCTAGGATGCAGGGAGCTGAACTTGCGGGGATTAGGCAGCGTGGCCGCTATCAGGGCACATTCGCCACGGAACAGATCCTGCGCCTTCTTGTCGAAATGATACTCCGCCACGGCATCCACACCATAGATTCCGGGACCCATCTCGATGCTGTTGAGATAAACCTCCATGATGCGCTGCTTGCTCCACATCAGTTCGATGAGGAAGGTGAAATATACCTCGAATCCCTTGCGCGTCCACGAACGGCCCGGCCAGAGGAACACGTTCTTCGCCGTCTGCTGACTGATGGTGCTGGCGCCATGCACCTTGCCACCATGGGCATTGTTTCTTGCCGCATGCTCAATGGCATCAAAGTCGAAACCATGATGCTTCAGAAAACGGGCATCCTCACTCGCCATCACCGCCACAGGCATGTGGGGCGAGATTTTCTCCATCGAAACCCAATGATGATGCAGTGTAATACTCTCGCCATCAGCCACTTGCTGAAAGCAGCGGATAATCATCAGCGGAGTGAGATACACCGGGATGAAACGGTAGGCTACTACAGCAAGAATGGTGGTGCTGAAAAACAGCACCACCACCCATTTGATTATATTTCTAACTTTTTTCAATACCATAGATTGAAAAACAAAAAATTTAAAGTCGATTTATTACTTCTTTCCTAACTTCGAAGCAAAGAAAGATTCTTACTTCAAAGTACCGTTGTTGGCAGCGTTAACCATTGCCTGGCTAGCATAGAGATAAACCTCTACACGGCGGTTCTGGGCACATGCAGCCTTGGTATCAACCACTGGGTTAGAAGAACCCAGACCCTGTACGCTCTTTACCTGACTTGCAGATACGCCGCAAGAAGAAAGATAGTTGTATACAGCCTTGGCACGGTTCTCACTCAGAGGAACGTTTACGGCGTCAGAACCTGTAGCATCAGTATAACCCTGGATAGCAACCTCGCAGTCGCTGTTGTTCTTCAACACCTGAGCAAACTTAGCCAAATCGTTCTTGGCATTGGCGTTGAGAGTAGAACCGTTCAATGGGAAGAGGATACCAGAATCGAAGGTCACCTTTACGGCAGTCAGTCCGTTGGCATCAGTTACTGTGGATACCTGTGCATTCTTCACAGCCGCAGCCTCTGCCTTTACCTTATCCATGTGCTTTCCAATCAAGTTACCCGCAGTACCACCCACGGCAGCGCCGATGGCAGCACCCACTGCAGCACCTGTTCCACGATGGCTATTGTTCAGCAAACCGCCAACGAGAGCACCCAAAGCAGCACCAGAACCAGCACCTACGGCAGTACCTGTCTGCTGATTGGTTCCACAACTACCAAGAACAAGCAGCATAGAGAGCGCTGCTGCAGTTAAATTCATCTTTTTCATTTTAAAATTCTCCTATAATTATGTTATAATTGTTCAATAAACCTATTTTTTGGTGCAAAGATACTTATTTTTCCCCAAAAATGATAGGTTTCTAATATTTTTTTTGTAATTTTGCATGCAAATTTACATGTATTTGCCGAATTAAGGCAGGGAAAATGCCTATTTCCATGTAGGAATTCCCCTAAATGGCACTATACATTATTATATATAAAGTGAAAATATAAAAAAAAAGAAATATAAATAGGAATATGGCTAAAGAACTTAAGAATTTGACCAAGCGCGCTGATAACTACAGTCAGTGGTACAACGACTTGGTTGTGAAGGCTGACCTCGCAGAGCTCTCGCCAGTTCGCGGATGTATGATCATCAAACCATACGGCTACGCTATCTGGGAGAAGATGCAGCAGCAGCTCGACAAGATGTTTAAGCAGACAGGTGTACAGAACGCATACTTCCCTCTCCTCATCCCGAAGAGCTTCTTCTCTCGTGAGGCTGAGCACGTGGCTGGTTTCGCCAAGGAGTGTGCCGTGGTTACACACTATCGCCTGCGCTCTACAGAGGATGGCACCGAGGTGGAGGTTGATCCGAATGCAAAGCTCGATGAGGAGCTCATCATCCGCCCTACTTCCGAGACCATCATCTGGAACACCTACAAGAACTGGATTCATTCCTGGCGCGACCTCCCTATCCTCTGCAACCAGTGGTGCAACGTGATGCGTTGGGAGATGCGTACCCGTCCGTTCCTCCGCACTTCAGAGTTCCTCTGGCAGGAGGGTCATACAGCCCACGCCACCAAGGAAGAGGCTGAAGCAAAGGCTCAGGAGATGCTGAAGGTATACGCTGAGTTCGCCGAGAAGTATATGGGCGTGCCTGTATTGCAGGGTGTGAAGAGCGAGACCGAGCGCTTCGCCGGTGCCCTGAACACTTATACCATCGAGGCAATGATGCAGGATGGAAAGGCACTGCAGAGTGGTACATCCCACTTCCTGGGCCAGAACTTCGCCAAGAGCTTCGACGTAACCTATCTGAACAAGGAGAACAAGCCAGAGTACGTTTGGGCTACTTCATGGGGCGTTTCTACCCGACTGATGGGTGCCCTCATCATGGTTCACAGCGATGACAACGGACTGGTATTGCCTCCAAAGCTGGCTCCTATCCAGGTGGTTATCATTCCTATCAACAAGGGCGATGAGCAGTTGGCTCAGATCACAGCCAAGTTGCAGCCGGTTATCGACCAGCTCCGCGAGTTGGGCATCAGCGTGAAGTATGATGACAACACCGCTAAGCGTCCTGGCTTCAAGTTTGCTGACTATGAGCTGAAGGGTGTTCCAGTGCGCCTCGCCATGGGTGGCCGCGACCTGGAGAACAACACCATCGAGATTATGCGTCGTGATACATTGGAGAAGGAGAACGTCAGCTTCGATGGCATTGTAGAGCGCGTAAAGGATATGCTGGAAGACATCCAGAAGAACATCTTCGAGAAAGCCCGTGCTTACCGTGATGCTCACGTATACGAGTGCGACAACTACGAGGAGTTCAAGGAGCGCGTGAAGGATGGCGGTTTCTTCCTCTGCCACTGGGACGGTACGGCCGAGACCGAGGCAAAGATCAAGGAGGAGACACAGGCAACTATCCGTTGCGTGCCATTCGCTTACGAGCAGACTCCTGGTGTAGATATGGTAAGCGGCAAGCCAGCCGTGGCCCGTGTCATCATAGCAAGAAGTTACTAAAGAATTATATAAAAAAAGTGGGTTTTCAAAATCATAATTTAGGTTTTGAATAAAATTTAGATTTAGGTAAGATGAAGCAGCTGGTGCGATACATTCTTTTGATTGTATCCATGGTCTTAATAGGTCATGGCGATGTATCGGCTGCTTCTAAATTTTCTGATTTTCAGGATTCTTACGCAAGTGCTGCTTGTCAAAAAGATGGACAGTACGCTTCCGAAGCCCTTCCGAAGAAGGATGGTTTGGCGAAGGTAGAGCACCACGACCAGCAGCAGGAAGCCCAGTTGGAGAATGCCTCGTCACAGGCCTACAGGGCATGCAGCGAGCGTCCTCAGCGATTATTGCCGAGTGGCAATATTCATGGTGGCAATCAGGCAGCAAGTAGATTGCTCTTACATAGTATCCGTTTATTATCCACCCTTTTATCCGCCCTTTATGGTGGCATGGAGCCTGTCCGCCAGGAGAGTGCCCCTATCCACTTTGATGTCGCCAGCAAATATTATGTCATTTGCCTGCGGCGTCTCCTCTGCTAGTTTCCTTTTTTTAAAAATTTATTGATGAGCATATATATCGTATATCCATCTGATATCTGGTATCTTAATTTGATATCTGATATCTGATTATAGGTATGCGATAAGGAATCGTACACCCCTATATCAAGTCAGAGGAATTCTTCTTATCCCCTGATTATCAAGAAAAAAAACAGTTCAATTATATATATACAAAACAATTTTAAATTAGAAAAGGAAACATTATTATGGCAAAGATAAATCATTTGGAAATGACAGAGAATTTGATGGCACTCAACGACATCGAGGTAAAGAAAGGCTTCATGGGTTGGACTATGAAACTTGTTTACAAGCCAACCAACAGCGTGCTTAAGGTGAAGGAACAGGAGTACACCATAGAGGATGGCAGAAAACTGGAGAACATCCTCGCTTCTGCCCCTGAGAACATGGAGGCAGCCATCAGTAAATTCCCCGTTTCTACAGTAGGTATGGGCAACATGAAGCTGGAGGCATGCATCTCGCAGGATGGCCAGTTTGTAGCCGCCCAGCTTTTGAGCTTCAAGGACTTCAGCTACCAGCCAGTCACCGAGATGAAGGTATATACCGGTAAGACAGCCGAGGCATTCGCCAAGCTGTTCTAAGAAAAAGTTGAGGAGGGTGTGTCTTGGACTTTTGACACACCCTCCTCTTTTTCGATTACACAATAGTAAGCCAGATGGCCTCATCCCGCTCCTTCGCTTCCGAAATGCGCTGCATCAGGCGATGCAGCCAGATGCGGGAATTCACAACCATTCCCTTCACCTTGTTCTCACCCACCAGAATACACCCCTGCGTATCCTTCGGCTCATTCCCCACATGAATCCGGATGCCCTCGAAACCGGGCACACCCTGCACATAGGGCAACCACTCCTTAAATCTCGGCGACTTGGTAACCAGCACGGGGTAAGTACCCTCGGGAATTGCCGTGGCGCCCTTCATCTTCTGCGCCTTCTTACCCGATACACGCCCCAATCGCACATTCTCCTCTTCGGGCTTCAACTCCACCCCCAGAAGATTGCGCCAAGTAGGCTCCAGGGTATCACAAAAATAGGTCTCCCCGTTCAGCAACCCGGGGTCGAAGGTACTTGTGAACCAACGCTTCAGATGCGGGTTCATCATGGCACAATTCACCTTTCTCGTCACCTCCCCATCCTTCAGGATATACAGATGCCCAATGGTATAGGCATCCTTCCTGGCAATACGCCTCAAAATGATTTCCATAAAAAAAATATAAACTATAAATTGTAAACTATAAACTATTTCTATACTTAAGCTTTCTAAAACTGTCACAACTGTAACTGTCACGCCCATCCTCGCCCTGCGGCTTGATCCGCTCGATATACTGTCGGTGAACCCACTGGCGGATGATGCCCTTGGTGCCCTTCTGCTCCAATCCATGTTCCAGACGGAGTGCCTCCAACTGCGACAGGGTGAACACATCGGGCAAAAGCTGCAGCAGATTCTCCGGACCTCGCTTCGAACTTCTCTCGGCACTGTTCATTTCCTTCGCAATCATATCACCAAAGAAACGCATCTTGCACCACAGGTCGTAACGCTCGCTCCAGCGGATAAAGTCATCAATCTCAGGCTCCCACTTGAAACCATTCGCCACATAGAGCACGCATGCCTTGAGATAGGCTATCACGTTGGCACGAAAACTGAAATTCTCGTAGATGCGGTTCTGGGAGGTGCGGGCAAACTCGGCATTCTCGTTCTTCAGCACCGTGGCAAGCTGGAAGGCTTCCGGACAATCTACAAGTCCCGTGGCCATGCAGAGGTTCTCGATGTAAGGCTTCAAAGCCGTGCGATAAGCCTCGTCGTAGGTGCCGTAAACAGGAATGTCCTCGCCTATCTCCCTTTCAGGAATGGTGCAGAAATTGATGCGGCTCAGCGGTCCGTCTATCAGCACCTTTGAGAAATAGCGCTGACCCTTGTCGATGGTGGAAGACGCATTCCAGTTGAACCGGATGGTAACTCTTTCCGTAACACTCTGAATACCAACACGCTGCTGACCAAAGGTATTTCCTGGGTCAAAGGCGAGGCACATGATGCGAAACTGCTGGTTTCCCATTCCCCTGAGGGCGTCAAACTGGTCGAGCTCGTTCATGGAAGTATAGAGAAAGTGCTCCTGCGCCTCGGCGGTACGCATCACGAAAGCCGGATTGGTCATATCGGCATCAATCTCCTGGATAATCAGGTTTTCCGGACGTTTGCGCTTGTCTTTATTGGCACCTTTTCGCACCATTTCATCCTTCCATTCCTTTTCACGGCGCATGTTTTCCTTATCACGCTTGCGGATATCCTCCATGATATAGTTGATGGGCATCTGCACGCACGATTTTCCGGCACCGGTACCGGCAAGCAGGCACACGGAAAGCGTTGCCTCATGCTCCACATTATCAATATATCTGAAGCGTGTTCGCCAGAGGTGCGTGGCGAGTGGCGGAAAGATGGCGCAAGCCACGGCAGGCTTGTAGATATCCGGAGTCTTGGATACCAGGAGTTCTACCAGCTTGGGCAGCTTCTCGGGCATGGGTGGCGGAGCAGGATATTCATCATCTTCACTTTGAACATCGGAATTAAAGCCCGCCAGGCGCCCCGGGGATTTGCAATCCCCGGCAAGCAAGCTGTACCCAGCATCGCCCATAACAGAACCACCAACCAAGCCGCTGGCAGCCTTCTCTGCCGTAGCATTGATACGGATTACATCACGAGAAAAAGGCTTCGAGCTGTCGCCATATTTCGCATAGAAATCATGGATCAGCTGATGGCAGTCTCGCTCCTCGTAATAGCTAGGCATCCTCTTCGCCACCACCTTCATCAGCTCGTCCTCTCCCATTACTCTAGAAGCTCCTGCGCTCATGATAGCGAGCAGTGAGGAATGTCTGGACCCCACGGTATCGATATCCATTCCCTGCAATCCCGCAGCCTCCTTGAAGAGTTCGAAAGCTATGAGATTCTTCTCACTTGCGGAATTTTCATTCATCGGATTTCCATTCATCGGATTTTCTTCATCATTTTTCTTCATCGGATTACACGGAGGAATCGGAACATTCTTGCTTCCCGGATTACGCACGGAATTTAAACGGATTTGGCCTTGCGGCCATTGGCTAGCGCCTTGAGTTCCTGTATCAGCCGAGCAGCCATCCGCATCAGCAGGGCCACTCCCCCCACCTAAGGCGGCTAAGGTTCCGTTTAAATTCTGCGGCGAATAGCCTTCCGATAAAGCGGCTAAGGTTCCGTTTTTTCCGCGTAATTCCGATGAAGAAAAAACAGATGAAGAAGAACCAGATGAAGAAAAACCAGATGAAGAAGCTCTTCCGTCAATCGTCAGCCCCCTCTTCACGAAGGCCTCTCTTCTCAACGAAATCTCCTCTGCGGGCAGCACCCCATACCACTCTTTAGAACGATAAATCTCGGAATCCTTATCCGTAATAAAAATCATTCTCTCAGGCGATATGCAGCTCTCATCATAAGGCACACCCAGCGCTTCGCAATACGCACGCTGCGTCTCCTCGATGGTCATCCCCACCGGCATGCGGATATCGATATGCAGCTTCTTTCGGGCGGAATACTCCAGATGCAGCAGCATCCCCTTCCAGATGGTGCCGCTGCAATTCAGCACCCTCGCCTTCTCTATCGCCAGCTCCACATACTCTTTGTCATCCACATCCACGGTAGTCTGAAAGAGGAAAGCCGTAGGATCAGCATTATCCTGCGCCCTTCGATTCTTCAGAAAACGATAGTAATGCGCACAACGGAAAGGCAACTGCCCCTTGATTCTCTGTTGCGCCTTGGCGATCTTGGCCTCATCAGCCCTGTCCACGCTGCGAATGGACTTCTCGCCACGAATCTGCAGCACCATCTCGTGCAGCCAGGGCAGCGAGATGGTCTTGTCATACTCCGAGAGCGGCTGGCAGCATGCGCTGCCCTTGTTGCCCCCTCGGAACCCATTGAATGCAATCAGATGTTGCATCGTTTCATTTTGTACACTCATGATTTTTAAATTTTCTTCATCGGATTACGCGGAGTTAACGGAACATTCTAGCTTCACGGATTACGCACGGAATTTAAACGGATTTGGCCTTGCGGCCATTGGGCTAGCGCCGTATAGGCTAGCTTGCGATTGCCCAGCAATGGCTGGCTTTTTCCAACCGAGCAGGTCAAAAATCTGCGAAATCTGCGTTATCTGCGTGACTTTCTTGATGAATTTAGGTCACGCAGATTTCGCAGATGACGCAGATTTTTCTTTGCTGCTTTTTCTTTAGATGTGACGCAGATTTTTGACCTGTTCGGTCTGGGATGACGCAGATTTCGCAGATATTCCTTGCTGTAGCATACTTATAAGAGAATCGCAAGAAAGATCTGCGTAATCCGACCGGATAGGTCTCATCTGCGGATAAGATGTGGTAGAAGGAAAAATCTGCGTCATCTGCGAAATCTGCGTGACCTAAAAAAACAATCCGCGAGTAATCCGATGAATAAGATGAATAATAAATGATTAATAATTTATCCCAGATTCTTCACCTCATACATTTCTGCGAGTTCCCAGAAACGATGCACCAGGTCGTGGATAAACTTTCTGCCCTTCTCCGTCCATACCAGATAAGTGCTCGTCACCACTCTACCCACCTCACGCTTCGTTCCGTCGCCCGCAGGCGTCATAAAGGCACGATACTTGGTTCGGCTCTTCGCCAACCCCATGTGCGCATACTCCGCATAGAGCATATACTGTCCACTCTGGTAATACTGCACATGCAGGGAACAGAGCGAGCGGTTCAGCTCCTGCGCCGTGATACCCAGCTCCTTCGCCACCTGGGTGGTGGTGAAGCACGAAACGGAATCCAGCACATTATCCGAATACATCGCCTTCGGCAGAAGTCCGTCCACCTGACGCTCCAGAGCCACCACATTCTGTCCCTGGATAGCCATGCGGACCATCTGGTCGTTCACCTCCTCATTAAGACGATGAATCTCCTCATCCTGTTCGCCGATGAGTTTCTTGTCGAGTCCCATCTGCACTTCCTGCTGATGCAGTTTTGATTTCTGCTCCTCCATCAGAATCTTCTGCTCCTCCAGCAGCTTCTTCTGTTTCTCCAGCAGGTTCTCCTTTTCCTTCAGGGTAGCACGGAGAATCTGTTCGGCATTGCGAATCATCTCCTCCTCGCTCTCCCCCTCATTCACCGGGATATAACCGCCCGTCTTGCGAATCTGAGGCAGCACCACCGAGGTAACCCAATCCTTAAACATCAGAGCCGATGGCAGTTTGGAACCCAGCACCAGGGCATAGAATCCGCTCTCGTTAACGAAGATCATCGGAGTCAAACGTTTGGCAGGAGTTCCATCCTTCTTCATGCCCACCTCTACCCATACGCACTGTTTTAGTGCATCATGTTGGTTAACATGCTGTCTTACAGCATTATCCGCTCTTTTATATCCCAGCACATCACACAAATCCTTAGCACAGAACCAAGGTTCGCCCTTCTCATCAGTAGCCATGCGAACCATTCCGAACTCCGGATTTTCAAACACACGCACCGGTGCCGCCTTCTTCTTATTCTTAGAAGACTGCGCACCACTCTTGGCAGAGCCAGCAGCCTTGCTGCCCTCTGCCTTCTGATTCATTGAATTGATCATAACGAATAAAAATTAAATGTAAATAAAAAATAGGAATATAAAAATGTATCAGCCTTGTCAAAGAACGATGGGCTGATACGCTGCGCCAACTACAACATAGCGCGAAATCTATGCCAGCACCCTGGCGATAGGAAACGGAAAAGCCCCGAATCCCAGAACACGGCTCGTTCTGAAATCCGGGGCAAAAGTACTGCGATTTTTCGAAATAAAAATAGTACGAACTAGTACACCATACTAGTACTAGTACTTGTTAATCTCCTTGTTATATTTCTTGGTTTGCTTGGTATTCTGACCATTCACAAACCCCATTCTCAACCTCTCTCTATTGATATTCCACAACTGGGAAAAGTCCACCCAGCAGCAAGAAAGATTCAGCTCATACTGAGCCTTCATAACGATGCAACCCATCTGAGCAACAGTCAGTTGAGGATCTGGCTGATAATTCTTATCCAACACTCCTGCATCCTGCATTTTATGAAGCCAGGCAATTCCCTGGGGCGTAGAAAGCTCCTTGGGAATGGCCGTAACCTTAGCGACCTCCTCCTTCGCAACCTCCTCTTTCGCGACCTCCTTCACCTTTTCTTCAGCGTCAGAATCCTCATCATCCACCATCTCGAAATCAGCCTCACAGACATCATCCTGAGAAGCCTGATTTTGAGCCAGATGAATAAACTCATTGAAATTATCAACATGGTCTATGCGAACCAGTTTAGACTGGTCATAGAAATTATAAGTATCATTTGTCTCCATCTTTCTCCTTCTTTTTATCGTTCAATATTTTAAAACGGTTATTATCACCTGGAATCTGCACGAGGATACTATGATCGCGCATATTCACGTTAACTACTACGACGATTAATCTCATCTGGGCAAGCTTAATCAGCACTTTAAAAATTAATTTAGCCATGATCTTTTTCTTTTGGATTGTTTGTTTGTAATGACTAAACTACTTGCCTCACTTTTTGGGGAGGAGGGGAGCCCTTACGTGTTTCGCAAGGTGACGGATGCTATAGGGGGCATGATACGGCATGTATGCTCAGACATACCCCCAAAGACATAATGAATGTTCCATCGTTTTTGATTTGTTGTTAATTGATATTAAAAAAAACTCATGTCGCTCATAGCTAGTATTAGTCGACATTTTTCTTGCTACTTATACAAATCACTATTTCAGTACTATCTGACGCAAGTCTTCTCCTTTATTAATCAGGTCGAAACATTTATCAGCTTTATAACCGAAGATATGCTTGTATTTCTCGATATTGTCATCAATGCCCTTCATCTTTTTCTTATAATCCGAAACGGTATCATTTCCCTCAAGATCCTTTTTATATTTCATCAGATAATAAGCTATGACATAAGGCATTTTTCCCAAAGTAGAAATCGAAATCTTAGGATCAGTCTTTCTCAATTTTGTTATTGTTTTCTGACTTATCTTAAAATCTGCTTCCACATGAGAAGGAACGATGATTTTAGCAACTACCAAGCTATCCAGGAAGTCTCCTATGCACTTGATACCTGCATCCTTCATCACGATTACATGATAATGATATTTATTTTCTATTTTACTTTCTGCACTCATGTTTAGAATTTTAATGTTGAGTGCAAATTAAGTAAAATATTTGATAAGTTCCAAATCGTGTACGACATATAGAAATTACCTATTTATTGAAATATTTAACGTTTTTATATTTTTATAACCATTAAAAGAGAAATTCAAGCAAAAAGAGAGAAAGTAAACATCGTTAACGAGTTACTTTCTCTCTCCATACTTTTATGGATGGGCAGGTATATTGCTGTAAAGATAAACAAATATATCGTAACAGAGGTTATCTGCACAACTATTAACGTTACTTTAACGTTGTCCATTATTAAATGTTTGTTAAATAACACAATAGATAGTATTATATTTAAGTTTTTCTTGTTATCTTTGCAATATGCAATAACGCTATACTTAAAATTATAATGGTATGATAAATAAAGAGAATTGCATAAAGCAACTGAAAGCATGTAAAGACCAGTTGATTAACAACTTTGGCGTCAGCTCAATGCTTCTGTTTGGTTCCGTTGCCCGAAATGAGCAGAAAGAATCAAGCGATGTTGACGTGTTTGTAGAAATGAAGCCCAATCTTCTCCTTCTTATTGAAGTAAAGCAATTTTTGGAGGAGAAATTAGGATGCACCGTTGATGTCATCAGAAATCATAGAAGAATAGATAGCTTTTTCAAACAACAAATACAAAAAGATGGGGTTGAAATTTTCAAATCATGAGATTATTTTGCACGCTCTTATGAAGATAGAGAAAGCAATTCTCACACTTCAAGAACGTACAAAGGTTATAAAATGCGCTGATGATTTCGCATTGACACCTGCTGGAACTGAAAAACTTGATGCAGCATGTATGTTACTTATTGTTATTGGGGAAAGTATAAAAAATTTAGACAGGATAACCAATAGGCAACTGCTGCCGACATATCCTTCCATAAAATGGAAGCAAGTAATGGGAGTTAGAGATATCATTGCCCATCATTATTTTGATGTTGACATAGATGTTATCTATCAAATTATCCATGACGATTTAACGCCTCTGCTTGAAGCCATCAGATTTTTTATCAAGGAGATAAGCGAACAAGGTGCTCAGTACAAAAACTAAAAAGAGGGAAAACTGCCTAGAAGGCGTTACGTTACAGATGTGACAGTTTTATTCGGAGGGGTAAACCTATTTTTTTGAACTTTCAATCTGTAAGTAATATAAATTAACTTATATATAAAATATATATAAGTTACTTCTATAAACTGGCTATAAGGGGGTTGCGATAAAAACTGTCACATCTGTAACGTAACGCTTTTTGGCAAGATGATGAATCCCTGCACCCCGAGTTGCTTACAGAAACTCATAGCTTTCGGAAGAACATCTCGTAGATTTCTCCCAAAAGAATCTATGAGTTTTTTTATTTAACGGGAAACGGCGCAAATGTTAATTCCGTTTAACACAACTGTGCAGGGTGATTTTTGGCGGTATCAGATAAAAGCCGTACCTTTGCACCCGTCATTCAGAGAAACCACCCACCCTGGTTTCTCGGGATGGCAAGAGTGAATCAATAATCATTAATCATTAATCAATAATCACTAAAAAGCTTATGGGACAGGGAAATATTAAGTATCGCAAAGTGAAGCGCACTCCCCAGACGGGCGAGAACGCAGGTAAGGAACTCTGGTATGCCACCGTGGTGACCGACCGAGAGATGAACTTCGAGGAGTTCGTGGACCACATTTCATCTCACAACTCGCCTTACAGCCGAGGCACCGTGCATGGTGTGATGATGGATATGCTCGACTGCCTGAAGGAGCTGATTCTCGACGGCAAGAGTGTTCGTCTGGGCGACCTGGGCCTCTTCTCCATCGGCATGAGTTCTCATGGCGAGGTGAGCCGCGACAAGGTTTCAGCAGCCAGCGTTGAGGGCATCCATTTGTTGGTAAAAAATACCAAAACTTGGAGCAATAACGAGCTGAAGAAGCTCTGCAAGATTACTGCCTACGACAGCTACGGAGCCGAGGAGACTGATGGCGGCGGAACCAATCCGGGCGGCGGTTCGGGCGACACCAGCCAGGGCGGCAGCGGCACCCAGGGCGGCGGAACCCAGGGCGGCGGAACCTCTGGCGGAACCGGCAGTGAGAACACGGGGCAGGGCGGCTCCGACTCAGGCACGACTGGCGGCGGAAGTGACGCCACCGGCGGCAACGAACACATCACGTTGTAGAGTTAGCCCCCTAGCGGGGCTTCTCTTCTATCCTATCACATCGCATCACTAAAAGTTAATCATTAATCACTAAAAAATAATCACTAATAAACCATCACTAAAAAAACAATGAAGAAAGAAACTTGGAAAACCGTGATTCAGATTATAATCAGCATTCTCACTGCCATTGGCACTACGCTGGGCGTAACGAGCTGCATGAGTTAAGAAAATGAGTTAAGAAAATGAGTTAAGGAAAAATGCAACGACATTAAAACTATAAGGGCTGCAAACGGCATCATGCCGTCTGCAGCCCTTTCTCATTTCACCTACTTTTCACCAGCGGCTATTCACATTCGCCCCCTCCGGGAACGGGAAGGATGGAAAACTAGGCTGCTTTTCCAACGTTCGGGGCAGATTAAAATTTATGCACCCCATCACAAAGCATGGCAAGTTCTTTTTGGAAAAAATCTATATCAGGAGAAACATCATCGGCAGTCTGCAATCTTCCATCAATTGATAAAAAGATTCCAGCATGTAACGGTAATCGCTTGCTTGGTTTTGGCAATAGCTCCACCCTTCTGTTGTTAAATTCATAATCCAGGTTTCGAACATCCAAAACATTCAGAAATGTAAATCCATATCGAGAGTCTCCTTTCGTTCTAGGACGAAAAACAGCTGATACAGAATCTAATTGATCTACATTATATCTCAATACTGAAATATAGTCTTCAGCACCACTCTTCAACTTTTCAAGTTTAAAAGCCTTCGGCGAAACACGCCCTTTATAGATATGAGAAGGCGAGAACAGGATTCTTGCAACCTTTTCATCGTCTGCTATTTCAGAAATCAGTTTATCCATGAGCTTTTTCTAATAATGACAATACTTCCTTTTCATCCAACTTATCAAAACTGAATTTTGACAAATGACCATCCCGTTTGATAAATGCTACAACCTGATGATTGGTTATAGTAACACCAGCTATATTATTGTCTTCCGTGTAATCTAAATATATACAACCTCGTGCATCAGGAAAAGCTACCCAATTTTGCAGACTAGTATCAGCAGCTAGCAGAATAATTCGCTTCACAAAATCCACGATATTTCTTGAGAGGGCAAGACTACCTTCACCATCCCAACCATCTGGAAGCTTTGACAATTCATCTAAACGATTCAAAAGTTCTTTCTTTACTGAAGATTGTAAAGTTTGCTTTTGACTTGACAAGAAAACCAAACAACTATACAAAGCATTCTGATCTGTTGTTGCATACACCGCATCCATCACATTATGGCGCAAGGTAACAATATCCGTATCAGGAGTAATACGGACTGCCATGGAATCAGAAACTATGCTAGTTTTTTCTTCCGGTAATTTATATGGCTTTACTTCACTCATACTTTTTTCTTTTTACTAAACATGTGCTGCAAAGATACGTTACTTTTTCGTAACTACCAAATTTTTCGAGAAGAAAACAATATAAACCACATTATTTTCCGATTCTGTCTGCGTATCTTTGCAAAAGAATAAAACGTATCAAGGCAAAGAAATCAAAACGTATCCTTGCAAAGGAATAAAATGAAATGTGTATGAGACAGATAGAAGAAAGATATATCAGCTTGCTGACCGACTTCGGCTTCAAGCGAATTTTTGGAACAGCAATGAACAAGGATTTGCTGATTTGTTTTCTCATCGCGACATCAAGAATTCTGTAGACACCGCCAAGCGTGAAGGTATTGCAGAAGGAATGGAAAAGAAAAGCCTTGAAATTGCCAAGAAGATGCTGGCAAAGGGCATGGACGAAGCGACAGTGAAGGAAATAACGGGACTGTCGGCGGAACTGATACAGAAGCTAAAAGCAAAGTGTATCTTCGCAGCAGAATAGCAATATTGTGTCCACGACCTTATAAAACATAAGAAGATGGCAAGATTTATAGATCCACGTGGAGGCAGAGTGTATGGATATATTTGATTGTTGGATTTATATAATGAAGAATATGAACATGTTTGAGCAGATGCCATTCAGCGAGAAGGGTATGTCTTGGACTCAAATCATACAGGCTACTGGATTAACAGAAGACCAGCTGAAGCAACTTCAGTCGTAGTGTATGTACATTATCTACTAGTCGTTTCTCTTAGCATAAGTTACCCGTCAGGTGTTTCTCTGGCTTTTAAATTGCCGGAGCGCCTGACGAGTAAAATCTTTCTACCGGAGTTGTGTTTCAACCTCAAGACCGAATAGGTTAATAATCTGTGTGTATCTGTGAAATCTGTGGGAAATAGAAAAATCAGCGAAGAAGATTTGCGAAATTCAAGACCGAGCAGGTCTAAAATCTGCGTAATCTGCGAAATCAGCGTGATTATCCTCCCATACCTCTTCTTTTTCTTCTTTTAAAAAGAAAATCCCATAATTTCTTGGCAGTTTCAATAAAAAAGTGTATCTTCGCAGCAGAAATGCAATATTGCGTCCACGACCTTATAAAACGTAAGAAGATGGCAAGATTTATAGATCCACGTGTCGATTGGGCTTTCAAGCGAATCTTTGGAAGCGAAGACACTAAAGAAT
>ERZ1026862.1184-NODE-1184-length-15985-cov-41.751726_pt1 | contig 15985 bp, 18 predicted proteins | sample MGYA00380161_ERZ1026862 | MGnify/ENA primary metagenome ERZ1026862 (study PRJEB33269, sample SAMEA4719797) | human gut metagenome | biome: human-associated habitat; feature: organic feature; material: feces | place: Cameroon | collected 2013-10 ... | reverse complement strand
TGTAACAGAACATACAGCAGATGATTTTATTTCGCGCCTGTAAAAGGCAGAATGTAAAAAAAATATCCCCATTCGAGTGGCGACGAGCGCAGAGCGATACTGCGGTGGGGAACAAAATACAGGTGAAAATAAGAATAATATGGAATGCCCATTGGCAATCCATCACCGATGAACAAACAGAATCTTATCATAAGCGTTTTTGTATGAGAGGCTCTCAATGCGCCAGCCGACAAACAATCGCAACTCTGTTGCGTAAACAATCATCGGCAGCCCCTTGTGGGCAAAGGCTCCGCTGACGATACCAAAACTCTGGCAGAGCTATAGCGTCGCCAGCTACATCCTCTCGTCCCTGAGGGAAGAGAGGCTTGGTGAGAAAGGTGGAGCCTTCCTTAACGGTAAGGAAGGACGGGTAGGTTTTCGAAAAATCTTATTATAAGAACATAAGTTAAATCAATGAATATAGTAAAAACAGACATAGAAGGTGTCCTCATTATAGAGCCACGCCTCTTCCGCGACTCTCGTGGCTACTTCTTCGAGAGTTTCAGCGAGCGAGAGTTTGAAGAGAAGGTTGCCCCAATCCTGGGACACAGTGTTCACTTCTGCCAAGACAACGAGTCTATGAGCAGCTATGGCGTGATGCGAGGCCTGCACTTCCAGCGCCCACCTTATACTCAAAGCAAATTGGTACGTTGCGTAAAAGGCAGAGTGCTTGATGTAGCAGTAGATATTCGCAAAGGCTCCCCTACTTATGGCAAGCATGTGGCTGTAGAACTGACAGAAGACAACCATGTCCAGTTCTTCATTCCAAAGGGCTTTGCCCATGGCTTCGCAGTTCTCTCAGAGACAGCCGTCTTCCAATACAAGTGTGATAACTTCTATCATCCAGAGGCAGATGGAGGCATCAGTATCCTTGATGATACCCTCGGTATCGATTGGAAAATCCCAACAGAACATGCCAATCTCTCAGAGAAAGATACAAAGCATGCGATGTTGAAGGACTTCGATTCTCCATTCGATATCAATGTAGATTTAAACTAGTATGGTTGAAGACGAAAAAACTCCCTCCAGCCAGTATTCATATACCAGCCAGAAGGAGTAAATAAAAGAGTTAATCAAGGTGATGATGAGCAGCCCAGCTGCCAGCATCCAAACACGGACACTCTTTGGGAGTAGTCCCCGGCAAATCCCGATGCCCCACGATTTTCGCTTTCGGAAAGAGAGTTTTCAGATTCCTGAACAGATCAACGAGTCTCGTTTCCTGCTCTACCGTCATGGTATTGCAAGGCTTGCCTTGCTCATCAAGCCCTCCCTCATAGCAGATGCCGATAGAGCATCTATTATAAGGTCTGGCATGAGCACCAACCTCCAGCAGCTTGCGATGCTGCGTCATCGTACCATCCTTTCGGATATAGAAGTGGTATCCTATATCACGAAATCCACGGGCTAGATGGTCACGTCTCAGCTGTTCCACGGAATAGTCCTGGTTACGTCTGGTAGCCGAGCAATGTAGCACCAGAAATCTCACAGAGTCGGCAGACATCATATATTTGCCGGCTTCAACTCCGGCGAGGAGTGTACGCTCTGAGCGTACCTTCTCCTCCCCGATGTTCATAGGAAATGTATCTTTTATCATAATAGGCTCTTTAAACTATAAACTGTTAACTATTAACTGACATAGTTTGCGCACGAGCTTACACCCAATGCCGTAAGTGCAGCAATCAGAGCTTGCACGATGGCATTCACAACTTGCACCCAAGAAATTTTCTTGGAACCATTAGAATCATTCATCATGAGAAATCAATTGAAAGGGTTTAACAATACGGTTTAGATTGTAACATCAGAGCTGTCTCCGTTCTCAGAACCGGTACCGCCCGTGTTCTCACTACCACCGGTGTTCTCACTACCACCAGCGTTCTCACCACCATTCGTTGAGTCCCCAGTGGTAGGCTTCTTCTCCTCATCGGTAGTACCGCCGGTAGTCGTATCCTTCTTCTCATCACCGTACTTGACGAGTTCGATGGAAACAGGAAGCAGGTTGTAGATACGGGCGCCATTCTGCAACTTGGTAAAAGAAGGACGGAAGGCAGGAACAAGACTCTTTACGAGTTTGGCGTTCGCCTTACTCTCATCTTCAACGGCTTTGCCGGTAATGAAGCGGATGAAGAGCTTGCCGAATCCAAGCAACTCGATGTCGTAACCCTTCTTCAGGTTCTCCTTTACGTAGTAGGCATAGCGGTCGAGTACCGCCTTTACGTCTGCAGGAGTAGCTGTTGACTCCACTGCGATTTGGTTAGCAACCTCCTCGGTGGTCAAGGTTCCGTAACTGTAAGGTCTAACAGTAAAAACTGTTTGTCCCTTCTTCTCACCCATGTTCATGGTTTTCTTTGACACTTTGTAACTCTTACTCATAATTTAAAACATTTAAAAGATTAATACTAAAGTTATGTCATCTTCAGCTCAAAGAGATTAGCAATCCCGGTTGTTCTGATTGACGTTGCAAAGATACAACATTGGAGAGGCGAAAACAAATGCCTTCACTGGCGTTCACCATCTGTTTACTACTCATTCACTATACGTTCACTTTTAATAGAAATCAAAGCAATGGAAGATACCAATAAGGCAAATATCGTCTTTAATATCTCTGGCGGCAACAATCAGATTCTGCCCAATGCTACAAAGGCTGAGCAGAATTTCTATGGCGACAAGTATATAGAGGAGATGATGAAGGCGAAGGCCAAAAGTCAAGAGCCTGTTCTCTCCCAAGAAACATCCCGTCTTTCCCTATATATTAATAATGTGGAAGCATTAGCAGAATATGTAGCCAAACTCTCAGCATGCACCAATGCCAAGGAATTGGCTCAGGTGGTGATGGATATGGTGAATGATACAGACGTAAAGGTTGACCAAGATATTATGGTGAAGCAGGAGTTCATCGAAGTCTTACAGCCCTTGGCTCCTCAGGTTACTACGGGTATCAGTAATATCCGCAAGTATATTAACGAAGCTTGGTATAAGTGGAAATGATCACCATTGAAGCAATATGAGAAAAATGCTGACAAAAGGCACTTTTTAGTACTCCAAAATTTCGGAATTTTCATTGAATCCAAATTCGTTTTGTAGAATCGAAAATACACTAATATTTTATAAGTGTCTAGAAATCAACAATATATGAAAATAGAAAATATGCTTGGTCTTTTCAAAATCTATAGTTGTACGACTATGACCCCTATAGTTGTACGACTATAACTCTAGAGTTGTACAACTATAGCATGTATAGTCGTACAACTGTAGCTTTACAGTCGTACAACTATAGAATTTTCAACTCGCAAAACTTGCGGATTGCGGTCAGTTGATGCTAAAATAAGGCTTTTATTGCTTCTAGATGGTTAAATTGGTATGGAGGATAAATATTTGTACATGATACGAAAGGCACAGGAGTTCATGAATGAGAACCACTTTGCCGACATCTCCCGTTTGCATTGTCTGCTACGCAAGATGATGCCCAAGGAATATCATGACCTCATTGATCAAATCAAGGAGTGCCAGGATCCTCATGTCATCTTCAATATTCACGGAGGTAACAATCTCATTGCGCCCAATGCCAGCCAGGCAGAACAGAAAGCGGTGGAGAAACCTGCTGACGAGTTAACAAACAAGATAAGGAACAATCAAGAAAGTAGACCTATGGACTTACAGGTACAACGATTTTCAGATATCGATCTCAATGATTCCTTTTTCGATTCATTGAGAGCCAGCTATCCGGAGTTTAATGAATGGTATAACAAGAAGGCTGCAGCAGGAGCCACAGCTTATTGCTATTATGTAGATAACGAGTTGAAAGACTTTCTTTATTTGAAGATAGAGGAAGAGGAACTTTCAGACCTGACACCAGTACTTCCTGCCAAGAAACGCCTGAAGGTGGGTACCTTCAAGGTGGACAATGAAGACCGACATACCACACGTGGTGAGCGATTCATGAAGAAAATCATGGATAAGGCAATTGCTGAGGATGTTGATGAAATCTATGTCACCATGTTCCCGACAAAGGAATTGCAGAAGTTGGTAACGATGTTCGAGAAATTCGGTTTCTCTCATATAGCAGACAAAAATCACAAAGATGGTAGTAGCGAGTATGTATTGGTCAAGGACATGAGAGTACAAGTCAACGACCTGATGCTAGACTATCCGTTTGTCCGAAAGGCAGGTTCCGGCAAGTATGTACTCTCCATCAATCCGGAATATCATACCAAACTGTTCCCGGACTCCATTTTGAAAACAGAACAGAAGTATGACCTCATACAGGATGTATCGGAGACCAACAGTATCTACAAGATATATATATGCTGGATGCGAGGGGTCAAGGATTTGAAGAAAGGAGATAAACTTGTCATTTATCGCACTTCCGACTATCTAGGACCAGCCACTTACCGCAGTGTATGTACATCAGTCTGTACCGTCTGCGAGGTAAAGACAATCAAGGACTTTGCCAACGAGGATGATTTCGTAAGATATACCAATCGCTATTCTGTTTTTAGCGAGAAAGAATTGAGAGGCTGGTATCGCACAAAGAACTACTTCACGGTGGTCAAGATGGTGTACAACATAGCTTTCACCAAGAAGGTCATCAATAAAGTGATGAAAGAGCAAGTTGGTCTATGCCCAAACTATTGGGGCTTCTTCAAGTTGACCGATGAGCAGTTTGACAAATTATTAGAATTAGGAGAAATTAATGAACGTTATATTGTCGATTAAACCAGAGTTTGTAGAGAAAATTTTTTCGGGTAAGAAGCAATATGAATACCGCAAGATTCTCTTTAAGCAAAAGGTAGATACCGTATATATTTACGCCAGCCGTCCTATCAGTAAGATAGTAGGTGAATTTAATATAGACGAAATCCTTTGTGATACTCCAGGGAATATCTGGAAAAAAACCAGAAAGCAGTCCGGTGTTACCCGGAAGTTCTTTGATAAATACTACAAGGGAAGGGAGAAGGCTGTAGCATTGAAGATAAAGGAGTGCAAGGAATATGAAGAAGGGATTAATCCCGAGTCTTTGATTCCTAATTTCAAGGTTCCCCAGTCGTTCATCTATATTAATAAAGCAATAAAAAACAAATGAATATAAATTCTTTTAAACAATGTAGGTTTTGTAAATGGATTGGACTATTCTTAATGAATATACCTGCGACTAAATAGAGAATAATATATAATATTTATGAGAGATAAAAATTTTCACGATGGCTCAACCCAGAAGCCATTCTCTGGGATACTTTACAAACTGAAAGTATCCCTCTGTGCCAATAAATTGGTAAATTGGTATTTTTCAAAGGCAACCCTGCCTTATTGGTGTATCTTCGCACTCGATAGTATCGCTATCGTAGTGGCAGGTATGATAGCTACCTATATCGCAGAGGGAGGAGAAGTGCTGGCTTCCCATTTCTGGAGCTACCTCCTCACATTCATTTGTAGCCTGCCGTTATTCGTAGTGGGTATGAGATTATTCCATACCTATTCCGGCATCATGCGTTTCTCGTCATTTGTCGACCTGCTCCGCATATCCGGTGCCCTCTTCATCGGTTTCATCCTGAACAGCCTTCTTCTCGTTGTACTGTCAGACAGGATCCCTTGCGAGATTACCACAGAGTCTATTGTTGTCATGTTGTTCATCTCCATGATAGAGATGTGGACGATGCGAATCCTGGTGAAGTATATGTACGATTCCAGTTTCTATACTGATACCAAAATCCCAGTCTTCATCCTCGGTGTACGTGAAGGCGGTATCTCCCTGGCAAAGTCCATGCGCAACGATCATCCTTCACAGTATATCGTGAAAGGATTTACAACGGAAGAAACCGCTATGATTGGACGCTTCCTGCTGGGTTGCGAAGTCTATTCATACGATGAAACCGTTTTGGCTGTCATGCACAAGATGAATGTCAAGACCCTTTTCGTGAGTCCGCTGGTCACAGAGAAGTTCCTGGAGAAACAGGATATGATTGACAAACTCACCGCTGAAGGTATCAAGATTATGATGATGCCAAAGGCACAAAGCTGGGACGGCAAGTCAAACCTCCGCCATCAGATGATGCGCGAGGTAGATATCGAAGACCTTCTTCCACGTGAGAAGATAGAAGTAGATATGGATGCCATTGGTAAACTCCTCAGCGGTCGCACCATTCTGATTACAGGTGCAGCCGGAAGTATCGGTTCCGAGATGGTGAAGCAGATTGCCATCTATAAGCCTGCACATCTGGTATTGGTAGATGAGGCTGAGACCCCAATGCACGATGTCCGTCTCTTCATGAACAAGAACTATGCGGATATCCCATGCGAAACCATCGTAACCAGCATCACCAATGCCACCCGTATGGAGCGCATCTTCTCTAAGTATCATCCAGACTATGTCTTTCATGCCGCAGCCTATAAACATGTACCGATGATGGAGGATAACCCATCAGAGGCAGTGCAGAATAATATATATGGTACGCGCGTGATAGCTGATATGGCAGTGAAGTACGGCACCAAGAAGTTTGTGATGATTTCTACCGATAAGGCAGTGAACCCAACCAACGTGATGGGGTGTAGCAAGCGAATCTGTGAAATCTATTGCCAGGCGTTGAACAAGGCGATTGTGGATGGCGAGGTAAAGGGCGTCACCCAGTTCGTAACCACACGATTCGGCAATGTCTTGGGAAGTAATGGTTCCGTTATCCCAATCTTTAAGAAGCAGATAGCGATGGGCGGTCCTATCACTGTCACCCATCCTGACATCATCCGTTTCTTCATGCTCATTCCAGAAGCCTGTAAGTTGGTATTGGAGGCAGGAACCATGGGTAAGGGAGGCGAGATCTTCGTCTTTGATATGGGTAAGCCAGTCCGCATCGCCGATTTGGCAAAGCGCATGATAGCCCTCTCTGGAGTTGAAGGCGTAGATATCAAGTATGTAGGACTTCGTGATGGAGAGAAACTCTTCGAGGAAGTCTTGAACGACAAGGAAGCCACGGTTCCTACCCACCATCCAAAGATTATGGTAGCCAAGGTTCGTGAGTATCCTTATGAGTTGGCACGCAAGAACGAGGAAGACCTCTATCAGCTCTCCTTCACCTATGATGATATGGCTGTAGTGAAGAAGATGAAGGAGATAGTTCCAGAGTACAAGAGCCAGCACTCAAAGTACAGCGAGCTTGATGCCAAATAACAAACAATCATTAATAAATAATCAATAGATAAAATGTTATTACTCATATTAATCCTATTCGGAGTCCTTTCCGTCCTCGCCCTCCTTATTATCCTTTGGGATTATTTCAAGCATGGTGGTGCTGCGGTTTGGGATTTTGAACATCCTGGTAGAATCATCACCATGAAGGAAGTCAAGAATAGACGCAAGAAATAAAAAATAATATTTGTAGGCGAAGCACCATTAGCATTTTTTATAAGCTACTTTTCGCTTTTGGTGTGGAGCCTACTTCTTTAATTAACGGTGAATAATGTATGATGATACTCAAATCATAATCATGGCTGGCGGTGTAGGCAGCCGTTTCTGGCCAATGTCAACCCCCGATTACCCAAAGCAGTTCATAGATGTGATGGGTGTCGGCCGTTCCCTCATTCAATTGACAGTAGATAGATTGAAGCCAATCTGTCCAGTTGAGAACATGTGGGTAGTGACAAACGAGAAATACATTCGCATTGTCAAGGAGCAAATCCCTGACATGCCAGTAGATAACATATTAGCAGAGCCGGAGGCTCGCAATACCGCTCCATGTATTGCTTATGCCTGCTGGAAGATCCAGAAGAAGCATCCTGATGCCAACATCGTGGTGACACCATCCGATGCCCTCGTCATTAATACCTCGGAGTATCAGCGAGTGCTCAGCAAGGCATTGAGCTATACTTCCGATAAGAACGCCATCGTTACTATCGGTATCAAGCCAAGCCGCCCGGAAACAGGCTATGGCTATATCGCCGCAGCAGAGCCAACATCCGTAGATGAAATCTACAAGGTTGAGGCTTTCAAGGAAAAGCCAAATCTGGAGACAGCCGAGCAATACCTTGCCGCTGGCAATTACTATTGGAATGCCGGAATCTTCGTATGGAACATTGATACCATCAGTAAGGCAATCCGAGCCTTCCTGCCAAACCTTGCCAACATCATGGACGAGATGGCACCTTCTTTCTATACCGAACAGGAGAAAGAGGTGGTCGGCAAACTCTTCCCAACCTGCGAGAAGATAAGCATCGACTATGCCGTGATGGAGAAGGCGAAGGAAATCTATACCTTACCAGCCGATTTCGGCTGGAGCGACTTAGGCAGCTGGGGCAGCCTCCGTACCTTACTTCCACAGGATGAGGCTGGTAATGCCAAGGTAGGCAAGGATATCCGATTGTATGAATGCAAGAACTGCGTAGTTCATGCAGCCGATGAAAGCAAGGTGGTAGTTCAAGGCTTGGATGGCTATATCGTAGCCGAGAAGAATGGACAATTTCTTGTGTGCTCTGAAAAGGAGGAACAAAGAATTAAAGATTTTCTTCAGGAAAATATAAAATAACATTTTAAGTCAATTATAAGAAGTAAAATAATGAATATTCTTATTACGGGTGGAGCTGGCTTTATTGGGTCTCATTTATCTAGAAAGTTACTAGATGAGGGCAATAAAGTTGTTGCTGTTGATAATCTTTCTCAGGGGAATCTTGATTTAATTAAAGATTTACTCGTTAAAGATGATTTTGTTTTTGTCGAGGCTGATGTGTTTGATGTTGTGAAGATGGAATCAATTTTCAAGCATAATCAGTTTGACTTGGTTTTTCAACTTATTGCAAATACAAGTGTATATAAAGGTGGTTATTCACCATTACTTGATATTCGTGAAACTTTATCTTCAACCTTAGAGGTTCTTGGATATGTAGCAAAATTCGGAATTAAAAAGTTCGCCTATTTATCTAGTTCTACCGTGTATGGTGTTATGGATGAGGTTATGAGAGAAACAACAGCTCATCTTCAGCCAATTTCTTTTTATGGTGCAGCTAAACTTGCAGGCGAGGCTTTTGCTAGTGCATACTCATCAATGTATGATATTCAGATGTGGGTATTCCGTTTAGGTAATGTTGTTGGTCCTGATGCAACACATGGTATTGTGCATGATATTAAAGAAAAACTTCTTTTGAATAAGAAAGAACTTCATTTGTTGGGTGATGGAACGCAAGCAAAGCCTTTTATCCATGTATCAGACGCTGTAGAAGGAATTATATTTGCATATAATAATTTAAATGATGCATATAATGTAATTCAGGTGGGAAATGAGGAGCAAATAACAATGAAAGAGGTTGCTGAAATAATACTCCATGAGTTGAAACTTAGCACGAAAATAATATTTAGCGATAGTTCTTCTACATGGGTAGGTGACGTTTCTCGTTATCGCTATGATGTGACAAAATTAAAATCCCTGGGCTGGCAACCTATGTGGAGTACAAAAGATGCAATTCGCCAATCAGTAAAATAATATATATAAATTTTTAAATACAAGAATTATGAAAAAAGCTTTGATTACAGGCATTACTGGTCAAGATGGTTCTTATCTTGCAGAGTTTTTAATAGAAAAAGGCTATGAAGTTCATGGCATTGTTCGTCGTGCTTCTACTTTTAATAGAGAGCGTATCGAACCTCTTTATTTGAAAGAGGTTCTGAAGGATTCAAGAAAGGAAGGTCACTTGAAACTTCACTATGGTGATATGACAGACTCTTCTTCTATTGAGCGTATTTTGATGTTGGTAAAGCCTGATGAAATTTACAATTTGGCAGCTCAGTCTCATGTTCAGGTATCTTTTGATGTCCCTGAATATACTGCAGAGACTGATGCTGTAGGAACCTTACGTTTGTTAGAAGCTGTGCGTATTTTGGGCATGGAAAAAACTTGCAGAATTTATCAGGCGTCAACATCTGAGTTGTTTGGTAAGGTTCAAGAGGTACCTCAGAAGGAGACCACACCTTTTTATCCACGTTCTCCATATGGAGTTGCTAAACAGTATGGTTTTTGGATTACCAAGAACTATCGTGAGTCTTATGGTATGTATGCTGTTAATGGTATTCTCTTCAATCATGAGTCTGAGCGTAGAGGTGAAAACTTTGTAACACGTAAGATTACTTTGGGCGTTGCTCGTATTCTTGCAGGTCAAAAGGATTGTGTTTATCTTGGTAATTTGAATTCTTTGCGTGATTGGGGATATGCAAAAGATTATGTAGAGTGTATGTGGCTTATCTTGCAGCATCCAACACCAGAGGATTTTGTTATTGCAACAGGTGAATATCATACAGTTCGTGACTTTGCTTATCATGCTTTTAAGGCCGCTGGCATAGAGATTAAGTTTGAGGGTGAAGGTGCCGAGGAGAAGGGTGTCTGCGTTGGTGGTCCAGAGGAGTTTATTGGTAAGACTTTAGTTGCAGTAGATCCTAAATTCTTCCGTCCTTGCGAGGTTGATCAGTTGCTTGGTGATCCTACAAAGGCTAAAACTTTGTTAGGTTGGAATCCGAGAAAGACATCTTTTGAGGAGTTGGTAAGTATCATGGTAAAACATGATATTGATTATGTAAAAACTCATTAAATATGATTTTTAGTACGAAGAAGGAATTGAAAGAAGTAATCAATGTTGAGCGAAGAATGAACGGTAAAGGTTTATCTAGTGCTCTTGTTGATAGCATTTTTCAACGACCTGCATATTTGATTACCAAGTATCTCAGACACCTGAGATACTTGGAATTCTATCAGATACGGGGGGGGGCAAAATTTCCAAATTGTTTTGGTTGTATCATTATTATCATAAGACCCGATTGTCCTATAAATTGGGTTATCAGATACCACCTGGAACATGTGGCAAAAACTTGATACTTTATCATTATTCTGGTGGTATTGTTATTAATGCACAAGCTAGATTAGGTGATAATTGTAAATTATACCCGGGACTTGTCGTAGGTTCTACACCAGAAGGAGTTCCAACTATCGGTAATAATGTATGGATAGGGCCTGGTGTTAAAATAGTGGGAAAGATTTTTATTGGTGATAATGTTATTATAGCCCCTAATTCTGTAGTACAAAAAAATATTCCATCAAATGTTATAGTTGGTGGCATTCCTGCCAAGGTAATTAAAGAAATTACTGCTGAAAACTATAGCAAATATCAAGATTATATTTTGCCTTTTTAAATTATGGAAAATATAGAACGTATATATAATGGTGAGGAATTGTTGAGTATCATCATTCGTGATAATTATCATGCAACTGGAATAACTTTTATCACTCCTGATGATTATCCTCATCAGTTAGGTTATATGAACCGTGAAAAAGATTATGTTATAGCACCGCATGTTCATAATAGAGTTCCTAGAACTGTAGATTTTACCCAGGAAACTCTTGTGGTAAAGAGTGGTGTTGTACGTGTGGATTTCTATACGCAGGAACAAAAGTATCTGGAGTCACGTATCATATATAAAGGTGATATCATTCTTCTTGCAGCAGGAGGTCATGGATTCAAGATGATACAACCTTCCGAGATGATAGAAATTAAGCAAGGTCCTTATGCTGGTGCTATGGACAAGGTTCGTTTTGAGCCAATTGAAGACGATAAAGTAATTTTAAAATAAAGAATATTATGGCATTTATTCCTGTTTGTGAGCCTATGCTCGCTGGTAATGAATTAAAATACGTAACAGAAGCTGTTTCCACTGGCTGGATATCATCTTCTGGAAAATATGTAACGGAGTTTGAAAACCAATTCGCTGAATATTGTGGTTGTAAGTATGGTATTGCTGTATGTAATGGTACTATAGCTCTTCATCTTGCTCTCATTGGATTGGGAATTGGTAAAGGTGACGAAGTTATTGTTCCTACATTCACGATGATTGCTTCTGCGTTTGCTGTATGTTATACTGGTGCTAAGCCAGTATTTGTTGATGCAGATAAAGATACTTGGAATATTGACGTGAAGAAGATAGAAGAAAAGATTACTTCTAAAACTAAAGCCATCATGCCTGTCCATATTTTCGGTAAGATGTGTGATATGGATGCTATACATGCTTTGGCCAAGAAATATAATCTTTATGTTCTGGAGGATGCAGCTGAGGCTCATGGTGCTAGTTATCATGGGGTTAAAGCAGGTGCTAGTTCTGATATTGCTGCTTTTAGCTTCTTTGCTAATAAGAATATAACAACTGGTGAGGGTGGTATGGTAGTTACCAATAATAAAGAATTCTACGATCGTGCTCGATATTTCAAGAATGTTTGTTTCCCTCTTGATGGTCCTCGTAACTATCAGCATGAAGATATCGGTTACAATTATCGTATGAGTAATGTCGTTGCAGCAATAGGACTTGCCCAAGTAGAGAAGGCTGACGATTATAAGGAGATGCGCATCCGTAATCATCAGCTCTATAAGAAGTATTTGTCTGATGTTCCTGGTATTCTTTTCCAGTCGGAGCCAGATAAGGATTGTGTAGATGTATGCTGGATGAATACTATTGTAATTGATCCTGCTAAATATGGTCATCATAAGGATGAATTGATTGCTCATTTGAAAGAAAATGAAATTGATACTCGTCTTCTTTTCACAGGTATGCATAAGCAGAAAGCTATGATGGATTATGGATGTGATTGCTCTGGCGAGTATCCTGTATGTGAATGGCTGACAGAGAATGGCTTTTATCTGCCTTCTTCAAGTAGCCTGACAGAAGAGCAGATTAAGTTTATTTGTGGTATCATTTCTAATTTTGCTAAATAAGGGATTATATGGCTAAATATAAGTCTGTTTATGTTAGAGAAGCTGGTGCAAACTGGATTCTTAAAATCTTGGGCGATGACATCTATAATGGATTGTCTCGCCTGGGATATGAATGCCGCAAGGGACCTTATGAGGATTATCAAGGTGAAGATATAAGCTTTCATATGTGGTGGCGCTTTGCGCAGCCTTACAAGGAAGCTAAAGTTAATGCTGTGTTTGTTACTCATACGGATGATGCAACGAAGGAGGAAGATTTGATGAGGATGAAGGATCAATTCGATTTCTTCGTTACGATGTCTCCTGAAGATGCACAATTCTTGATAGAGTTGGGATTTGATAAGAACAAAGTATTTGGCTTAAATCTGCCAGTTCGTAACAATTATATAAGACCGATGACGATGGGAATTTTTAGTGCTTGTTATGCAGACCATCGTAAGAACGATCATTGGCTTCAGGAGTATTGTTCCACCCATAACTTAGCTAAATTAGTAAATTTCGTATTCATAGGTAGTGGTTGGGGAGATTTTGTTTCTCAATTGGAAAAGGATGAATGTTCATTCCAATGGATAAACATTTCAAGAAAAATGCCTCATGAATATTTTTACCAGCAATTACTGCTGTCACATGTAGACTACTATATCTACATGGGTATGGATGGTGGTGCAATGGGTACGTATGATGCGTATGCAATGGGAGTAAAACTCTGCATTGCTGATGATGGTTACCACAAGAGCATTCCTGATATTGATAATAAATTTTCTACGAAAGAGGAATTTTTCAAGGAAATGGATAAAATTATTGCTAAACAGGCAAGAAGATTACAATTCTTTGAGGATAATAGTGTTATAAAGTATGTTGAGAAATTAGCATATGTTTTTGAAAATGCAACTTATCCAAATATTCAAGAGAAAGAAACATCTTATGATTATTCTGTAAAGGATAAAAGACGTTCGAATTATTTTAGTAATACCTTTGAACGTGCAAGACAACCATTTGTAGCAATGGTTATGAAATGGAAAGATCGCAAAAAGCTGAATAAAAAACGAAAATAATTAAACATGTCTGAAACAATAAACAGATTGTCAAAAAATACTCTTTTCTTGTATATTAGAATGATAGCTCTTATGGCTATCACTCTATATACAAGTAGAGTTTTGCTTGCCACTTTAGGAATCACGGATTTTGGAATTTACTCTGTTGTAGGCAGTGTTACTGCTACTTTTTATTCTTTACGTTCTGTCTTTGCTGAGGCAATTCAAAGATTTTTGAATTTTGAAAAGGGTAGAGATTGTAAGGAAGGTGAAAAACAGGTGTTTAATATTGCTGTTGTACTTCACTTAATCATTGCAGTTTTATTTATACTGATAGTCGAAATTGGAGGTTTGTGGTTGTTGGATAGCAAACTTGTTATAGAGCCAAGCCGAATGAGTGCAGCTTATTCTGTATTTCATCTTACAGTAGTTGCCTCAATGTTTTCAATACTAATCATTCCTTTTGATGCGCTTATCATAGCAAACGAGAGGATGCATGTTTATGCTTGGGTATCTATATTGGATGGTATCGCAAAATTGTTAGTAGTTTTGGCTTTGGTTTATATACCATATGATAATCTTGTTACATATGCTGTACTTTTGGCGATTATTCCATTCCTTAATCTACTGATTTATATGGTATATTGTAGAAAATTTCCTGAATGTAGATACAATTTTAGATTTGACCGAGCACGAATGAAAGAGATTTTTGCCTTCTCAGGTTGGAGTTTTGGAGGTAATTTGTTTTATACGATAGCCCATGAAGGATTAAATATTCTCATTAATATGTTTGGCGGCGTTGCTAACAATGCTGCAAGAAATATTGCCTATCAGATCCGAGCTGCAGTTAATCAGATTTCTAATAATACTTTGTTGGCAACGAAACCCTTCTTACTGCAGAATGCAGCGTCACTAAAACATGATGAGTATATTAGGCTTATTGGAAAAATAACCCGAGTTAATTTCTTTATCATGTTGATTACATGTATGCCTATTATTTGTTTTTGCCAGCAATTTCTGAGTATTTGGCTTGTAGATGTTCCTGATAAGGCGGTTATTTTTACTCAATTAATTACATTAAGTGTATTGATTCGCAGTATTCATGGACCATTAAGTCTATTCTATATGGGAGTTGGAAAAATAAAAAGAATGGTTTTTGTCGAATCTTTTATATTTGCTTTTATGCTTCCTGTTTGCTATTTAATATTAAAATGTGGCTTTCGAGAGTGGAGTGTTTATGCAATTCTTGTAATAGTTGAGGCATTGATAGTTCTTTCGCTAACTTTGAATATACAATATGAATTTAAGACTGGCGTTAAGGATTTCTTTACTCATTGTCTTTTGCCATGTACTCTTTTGCTTATCATTTCTTGCGCTATGGTTGTTACAATACAGATGGGGTCTCAGAAATTAAGTCTATTATATTTCTTGGGAGCTCTATTGTGTATGCTGATAGTTCAGGTTCTATTAGTATTCTTGTTTATGAATAAGGAAGAAAAAAAGCTACTTGGTAAGGTTGTATTAAAATTTTTAAAGAAATAATTATGTACGGATTTAATAGCTTTTATGTTCATCTCTATATATTTTATATTCTTTATGTAACTCTTGTATGCTGTTGCTTCAAACAATTAAAATACAAAAAGAATAAGATCGTTTTGTTGGGGTTACCATTAGTCTTTCTTTCTTCTTTGAGAGGAGATACTGTTGGAGGTGACTTAGAAAATTATCTTCCTAATTTTGATGCTTATTATTATATCAATAATTTAAAAGATCTTTTAGGTTATAATTCGCATGAACCTGGATATGTACTATTTACGAAACTTATAAGTCTTCTGTATCCTTCACATAGGTTTTATCTAATAGTTACCTCTATTTTTACTTTAATAGGACCGTTCTATCTTATTTATAAATATTCGAAGATGCCTGGACTTTCTTTTTTAATATATTATTCTCTAGGGTTCTATACTAATACAATGAATAATATTAGGCAGTCTTTAGCAATTAGTATTTGTTGTTTTGCAATTCCTTTTTTATTTAAAAGAGAATTTCGGCAATTTGTATTTATAGTGTTGTTGGCAACTGTTTTTCATTACAGTGCATTTACATTTATATTTATAGGATTATTTCATTATGTTAATTTTTCGCTCAAGAAAATATGTGCCATTTATGTTGTAAATTTTGCTGTA
>ERZ1026862.1181-NODE-1181-length-15993-cov-15.296273_pt1 | contig 15993 bp, 14 predicted proteins | sample MGYA00380161_ERZ1026862 | MGnify/ENA primary metagenome ERZ1026862 (study PRJEB33269, sample SAMEA4719797) | human gut metagenome | biome: human-associated habitat; feature: organic feature; material: feces | place: Cameroon | collected 2013-10 ... | reverse complement strand
CGTTTAATTGTACTACTTAAAATAAACGGTAGATTTTGAATATATTGCATGAATTCGGATAGCATCAGAAGAGCCAAAATCAAGGAAGTCATCGGCAAAGAAAATCTTTCCCCTACCAAATCCCTTTATCCTGTTTTCAATTTTATGAGCTATACTTTCCATGTCTAACCTTAATTTTGTCACAAAAATAGCAACTTTTTGTGACAAAACAAAGAAAAGGCTTAGAAAAGTAGCAATGTTTAACTAAAAATTACTGCAGATTGGTGTTTTTTATATTTCATCAAGTTGCTGGTTGTCATGTTTGTTTGTATTTATACGGTCATTATAATCTATGTGTAAATTGTAGTTATATGGAGCACGGATCCAAGATTCTTCATCCTGTGTTATGAAAAGGTCGATTGAACCATTTATTTCTCCTTCATCATTTGCAGAAATGAATGAAACAGATTCCTTTCCGTCCTTTGTTCCGACGTACATATCTTCAGAGTCAGAACCATATTTTTGAGACAGCAGATTTTTGACTTCAGAATACTCTTGCTCTGCTATATCTTCGGAAACACCGCTGACCACAGCTTTTGTCCTATAGACTATCTTTGTGTTGGTATCATAGTAAACATAGATGTCTACTTTATTTCCGACAAAAGTGCCCTTGAATGCTCTTGTTCCATTAGAAATAGATGCACTGGCAACACACCTCAATCCCATTCACCTCAAAAATACACACATCTCGAAGCTGCCGGATCTCGTTGGAGTCCAGCAGCTTCATTCGTCTTGTGCCTTTTGATAAGGCGGACTACGTCTCAGCATAACATTCAAGTGTTGCTTGATGTTCTGCCTTCAACTTGCACCGTCTTTGTAGAAGTCATATTTGAGGGAGATGCAGCGGTGCCAAGGATTGGATTTTTACATGGGATTAAATGAAAATAACATTTCTGCCTCATCTTTGCCATTTGCAAAAAATGTGGTAACTTTGCAGCCGCTTATATATAATAAGGTGGAAGAACATAGCCACCAATAATAGTTTTTAGGATATTGTTTCATACACACACACGAAAATGAAAAAAGGACTCTTTGCCCTTGCCTTAGGAACATTCACCCTTGGCATGACTGAATTTATTATCGAAGGTATTCTTACTGATGTTGCTCACGACATGAATGTTTCCATTCCGCAAGTGGGACATCTCATTTCTATTTATGCTTTGGGCGTATGTGCCGGAGCTTTCTCGTTGATACTAATGCATAAGTATCGACCAAAGAATATATTGATGTTCCTAACCTCTCTCGTCACAATTGGTGCGGCTATAGCATCTATAGCTCCAAGTTTTTGGCTCTTGCTATGTGCCAGATTTATCCAAGGTCTACCTCATGGAGCCTACTTTGGTACAGGTGCCATCGTTGCTGTCAAGATAGCCAATGAGGGCAAGGGAACAAGTGCGGTTGCTATGATGTGTGCAGGTATGCCATTTGCTAATTTGATTGGCGTTCCTTTTGGTACATTCTTAAGTCACAATCTCTCTTGGCGAGTACCATTTATGATGTCTATAGTGTTGGGGCTCCTCACCCTATATATGATATATCGTTGGGTGCCAAATGTGGCAGCCCTTGCCAATAATGGTATGAAAGCGCAGTTTCGTTTCTTGCGCAACCTTGCTCCATGGTTGATTATTTCTGCTACATTCTTGGGTAGTGCCGGCATGCTTTGTTGGTTTAGCTATATATCTCCATTACTCCAGATGGAAGGCGGATTTAGTGCCTCGAGCATATCGCTTCTAATGATTCTCGCAGGATTTGGCATGGTGGTAGGCAATCTTAGTAGCGGTCCGTTGGCAGATAGGTTCAAGCCTGGTCGCATCACCAGTTGCTATCTTCTAACCTCAGCTATATCCTTGTTGCTCACCTTCTTCTTCTCTGCCAATCCATGGGCTGTAGCCTTGTTGATGTTCCTCACCTGCGTTTGTCTCTTTGGCGTAGGTTCGCCAGAACAATACCTGATAGTAAAACATTCCGAAGGAGGCGAGATGCTTGGTGGCTGTTGCATCCAGGCAGCATTCAATTCCGGCAATGCCCTTGGTGCTTTGCTTGGTGGCATTCCTGTGTCGCTGAACTTAGGTTTCAACTATCCTGCCCTTATTGGTGTGCCATTGGTATTGGCTGGCGCCATCTGTCTGTGGATATTCCACAAGAAATACGAATAACAAAAAGGCTCTTTCGGTCGCAATATAAACGACAGAAAGAGCCTTTTTTAGTTTGTTTATCGCATAATAGAATGCCTTATTATTTCTTTTTTCTAGACTTCACAACTGTAAAGTTGGCTTTATGTGCATTCTCGATGCCTCCGTGCTTCTTGAAATAATCCATAGTTTCACTCTCCATAAAATTCTTACCAGAGAGCTTGTTTAATGTTGCAAAAGGAGCAAGCGACGAACGTAACATTCTCTTGTAGCTATCTTGTTTCAACACTTTACCGATTAGTAAATCGATGAATTCGTCTGCAAAGGCTACCTCGTCTTCGTCATTGGCTGCGTCGTTGGCTTCATGGTAATATTCTACCATCTGGTTCAATTTTGACGTGCGATCAATGAGCTCGTCCAGTACACTATGGTATCTGAAAGATGCAGGACCCGAAGGATTGATATATTTGGTTTCCATACATTTTTCGAGCATCAGATATTCATCAACAAGGCTTTGGTTGTCGAGTTCATAGACATGTGTGCGTGCGTCATTCCAGTCTGGTTGCTTAGCGTCCTCTTTCGGAGGCTTGACAGGAGTAACCTTTTTAATGCCGTATTTTGCATTTGTTTGGGTTCCGACAGGTGCAAAAAGAGCTGTGTGGTTTGCTCCAAACAAGGATGATGAAGAATTTGTCATTACCGGAAGCTTACCTTTCAGGCTTGAAGTGCCAACAGACTTGTTTTTAGGGGTGGTTTTAGACACTTCTTGTTTTACTTCCTGCTTTACTTTGTTAACAGCGCTTTTGAATCTATCCTTAAACGACTGCGCTGATGTGGTTTGAACTCCTCCCCAAAAGCCAACCAAGCTAAAGAGAATAATTGTACGTAGTTTCATAATACTTTATAATTCTGCAGCACTATTAATAAACAGTTAATATACACACTTGAATTACAACAGTTAAAACTTTTGTAAGTAGTAAAACATATTTGTTCAAGGTCTTTTGCCATATCAGCGGTTCCCAATATCTTAGTGCTGCCTTAAAATAAGGAAAACTCTGATAGGTATTTTTGAGAATGTGTAAAAGCATCTAAAATGCTAAACACAGCTTATCTTATGCAAAGATAATGCAAACGAGCGCAATGAAAGTTTACTCTCAGATTGCCGAGTGCAGCTTATCTTATGCAAAGATAAAAATAATTTCTGAATACCTGCTAATATGCTTTCCGAAAAAATGTCACTTGTGACACTTTTTCGGAGCAAAGACATTCCCATTATAATACTCTTTCTTACCTATTATAACATGCTTTTTTGCCGATACCGGCAAGAAAGTGGGTATTTTATGTATGATATTTGTAGTTTATGCCGCAAAACGGTATGAGGAATGTTTATTAGTTATTGTTTCCTACTTGTATAACAGAACCAACGAATACTACTTATATAATTAGGAAAACTAAAGATACACGTTGATGATATTTAATAGTTCTTTCGACTAACAGCTGTTAGTCGGTTGGAGAAGTTAATATACTTTGCGATTTATATTAATATACTTTACCGACTAACAGCTGTTAGTCGAAGAAGATAGTTTAATGGAAGGTTTTGGGAGAGTATTCGGGTAGTTCTAATAAGCCATTTAGGTAGTTTAAACAAGCCTTTTCGGCAGTTCTTCCAAGCGGTTAAACTCGCTTTCGCAAGCTGTTTTTGTCGTTTACGGTATTAGCCTCGGTCGCATTATGATAGCTATCAAATGTTCGTTTGCTTACTATCAAATCTATTTTTGCTTACTGTCAAATACTGCTTTGCTTGCTATCAAATATATTTTTATAACAGAACAAATTGGTGATTAAGGATAAAAGCATTATATTTGCATGTGGTTATTATTAACTCACGATTCTTTTCCCCCTATTGAAAGCGAATCTACCATCTTTATACAATATAGCTATGGATATAGAGCAAGTTAGAGAATTCACGTTGTCGCTATATGGCGTGACTGAAGATCAGCCTTTTGGCGATGACAACATAACCTTCAGAGTTGAGGGCAAAATATTCCTATGCCTTTGGTTGGGCAACGAGGAGCATAGCACTATAGACGGTATGCAAAAGTTTGCCTGCAAGCTGAGCCCTGATAGGAATGAAGAGTTGCGAGATAGATATGAAGCCGTAACGCCAGCTTTTCATTGGAACAAGAAACATTGGAGCGACGTGTATTTCGAGCAGATAGAAACCGAGGTGGTAATGGCATGGATAAGGGAATCGTATCAGCTTATCATAAGCAAGCTACCTAAGGCTACGAGGGCGAAATATCAAATGTGAATTCTTAATATTGCGCTATCTTTACATTTATTTTTTTAGCATATGAACACACAACTCGCCCAACTGATGAGGGCAATGATAAATTACGATAGTGGCGATGCGCCACGCATACAGCATTTTGTGAAAGTACACAACTTTGCAGCAACCATTGGTGTTGCAGAACACTTGGATGCAGAAACCCAATTCATCCTTGAAGCTGCAGCCATACTCCACGACATAGGCATTCATCCTGCGGAAGCCAAGTATGGAAATTGTAACGGCAAGGCACAAGAAGAACTGGGACCCAGCGAAGCGCGTAAATTATTAACAGAAGTTGGAGGCTTTACTGCTGCTCAGATAGAGCGCATTTGTTGGCTTATCGGTCATCATCACACATACAACAATGTGACAGCGGTCGACCATCGCATACTTCTCGAAGCTGATTTTCTCGTCAATTCCTTCGAAGACCAGCTATCCACACCAAGCATCATCGCTTTTAGGAATAATGTGTTCCGTTCTGCTTCTGCTATTGATATGCTGAACAAAATGTGGAGAATATAACAGACTATAGGTGTGAGTAGTCAACTATAAATATGACTAAATATTAAGATGGCTTTTTAAACCTATACACTCAAATACATCAGCGTATGAAAAGGCGTATGTTTTTAGGAGTATAATTATGTAGTTAATAAAAAGCGATCTAAATCAATGTTTACACAAAAACATCAAAACGAAATACCGCAAAAATACCAAACGAAATGCCACAAAAACACCAAACGAAATGCCACAAAAACACCAAACGAAATGCGTAATTCGCAAGAAATCAATGGTTTATGTTAGTATTTAATGTGTAGTATTTAATGTGTAGTGTTTAGTGTTTAATGTGTAGTGTTTAGTGTTTTTATATGTGAAAGAAATGGTTCAGTGGAAATTTTGTGGGGGATAGTCGCAACAACTAGCCTGGAAGGCTGTACACATCGCTTGCCGATGTAGGTAACCGCGTACATACTCGGAACGATAGTGACGAGGATGTGCGCGGTTTTGCTTGTAAGTAAGCAATAGCCTGGAGGGCTTTACCTTGGTCTTTCCATTATGCCGCACACGGTTACCTACATCGCAAGCGATGTGTATAACCAAAGGGCAAATCTTAGCTGTCCACCTGATTTCTCTCCCAAAAGACGAAGTCACTATTTCTATTTTTTAGTATATAAAACCAAAAGCCCAAAGTGGAATCTTATTTCCTGATGGATATTCGATATTATCTGCAGCAATATATGAATCATGTATATTTGCAATTTGTTTTCCATCCTTGCTTTTGCCACCAATCTCGATAGTGTATTTTTTATCAACTAAAAGGTCGCCAGTTTTGGTATATTCAACCTTGTGCTGATATGATAGTTGATTCACCACAAAAACTTCACGAATGGTACCGATATTACCACCTGTGAGCGACAATACATCAATCATATTTGGATTCTCAAGATATATTTTGTCTGGCTTTTGCATCTTTTTTACAGATTCATCACCAGAATACAGAAGATTCAGCAATCGTGCACGATGAAGTATCTGGAGATAAGAAAGTAGGGTGGTGCGAGCAATGCCCGCAGCAGCCGAAATCTTTGTCATGTCGACCTGCAGAGGCACCTTAGAGGCTAAAATCGTAAGAAGACTCCTAATCTTTCTGATATTACTGATGTCTACATTGCATAGTTGAGGCAATTCTACCTCAAGAATGAAATTAATAACATTTTCGATGCGAATAGGGTATTCCAGCTCTCCTTCAAGGATAAATGGATAATAACCCTGTTTTAGATATTCTTCGAAGTATGCCAAAGGGCGACATTGATTATTAATATTATCGCACAACGATTCTGGCGAAGTGAGAAGTTCTTCGAGTGTGATAATAGGAAGGTCTATTTTGTGAGCCATGGCAAGATATTCACGATACGACAATCCTTGCATCTCATAAGGAATGCAACGACGTGAAAGGTCGGCATCGGCATTTAGAATGTCGATGAGCGAACTGCCACTAATTACCAATTTCAAATCTGGATAACTGTCATAGATTTCCTTAATCTCATTGCTCCATCCTGGATATTTGTGTACTTCGTCCAAGAATAGGTGCTTACCTCCTTGTTGATAGAATTTCTCTACGAAGTCCAATAAAGAATGTCGAGTAAAATAATTGCTGTCTAAGCTAACATAAAGTTTGCTTTTGTAGTCAATATCATGAAGCTTGAGATATTGAAGCATGAGCGTGGTTTTTCCCACACCGCGAGCACCACGGATAGATATAAGATGACAATCCCAATTAATACGATTAGCTATGTCGCGAACGAAATCTGTCTTTGTAACAGAGATTAGTCTACGACACCTTGTGATTAATGTATCCATAATTCCTCATTTTTTTTTGCAAATATAGGCATTATTTTTATATTAATCAAACAAAAAACATAAAAATCGTTTTATGGGTGAAACGATTTTAATCAAAAAGTGTTTTATGAACGAAACGATTTTAGTCAAAAAGTGTTTTACGGGCGAAACGATTTTAGCCAAAAAGTGTTTCCCTATTTATGTGATTGATGCTGTAAATGGTACTCAATACCACAAAAATACCAAACGATTTGCCACAAAAACACCAAACGAAATGCCACAAAAATACCAAACGAAATGCCACAAAAACACCAAACGAAATGCCACAAAAATACCAAACGATTTGCGTAATTCGCAAGAAATCAGTAACTTTAGATAAGATAGACTGCGCTCAGGAATAAACACAAAAACTGCGTATTTTGTTTTGTTATTCCATTCACTTGCAGTATCTTTGCAAACGAATCATATAATAAACGATATGGAATATCTCAAAAGAACAGCCGATGAGCATTTAAGCTTGCTATTGGCTTCTTCTGGAGCTGTGCTCATAGAAGGTCCAAAATGGTGTGGCAAGACAACAACTGCAGAACAACAGGCAAACAGCACTATCAGTCTGCAGGATCCTGATATGCGTGACAAATATCAAGCTACTATTAGGGTGAAACCTTCGCTTCTTCTGCTTGGTGAAACGCCACGTCTTATAGATGAATGGCAGGAGGCACCAGTGTTATGGGATTCGGTACGAGCTATGGTTGATAAACGAAATGAGTTTGGACAATTCATTATGACTGGTTCAAATTCGATTGACCCAAATAAGAAAAGCGAATTTATCAAACATTCTGGTAGTGGACGAATTGCAAAGATGCAAATGCTTACTATGAGTCTGTATGAATCCTTGGAGTCTAATGGCAAGATTTCTCTAAAAGAATTGTTTGACAACAAGGATTTGGATATCGATGGCATAATGTCAGAAATGTCTATTGAAAAACTGATATTTGCAGCCTGCCGTGGTGGGTGGCCAGCATCATTGTATGCCAAGTTCGACAAAGCCAAACTACAAATAGCCAAGAACTATGTTAAAACAGTATGCAGTACTGATGTTTCGACAATAGATGGAGTCAAAAGAAATGAAAAGGTTGCAAGCACAATACTCCAAAGTTATGCACGCAATATCTCGACATTAGCTAAAAAGAGCGTGGTCTATCGAGATGTCAACGAGCACCTTGAAGGTGTCAGTTCCACTTCTTTCGACACATATATTGATGCATTTGAACGTTTGTTTGTCATTCAAGATATAGAAGCATGGAGCCCTGCTATCCGTTCTGCTTCAGCCATACGAAGAGGTTTGAAACGTGAGTTTGTTGACCCTTCTATTGCTGTAGCATCCTTAGGTTTGTCACCTGAAGCTCTTTATACAGATTTGAAAACATTTGGTTTCTTGTTCGAATGTATGGCAATTCGTGACCTGAAGGCTTATTCATTGTCCCTTGGTGGTTCTATATCATATTATCATGACAGATATGATTTGGAAGCAGATGCCGTCCTTCATCTTGATGATGGACGATACGCCCTAATCGAATTCAAACTGGGTAGTCGAGAGATTGAAGAAGGTGCAGAACATCTGAAAGAAATCAAAAGACTTGTGCAAGAGCATAACAAAACTGAAAAACAAATAAAGCTACGTGAGCCAGATTTACTTATGGTTATAACTGGAGGAGAAATGACCTACACACGCCCTGATGGTGTCAAAATTATACCGCTTGCTTGCTTAAAGGACTAAATTATAGGTATTATTTCTAGCGTAATTTACGTTCTTCTTAGGAATAGCAATAACAGTTCTTCGCTAAAAAGCAATGGTAGAGTTTGGTTATGATTTGCTTAAAATTTACTACCTTTGTGGTAGCAACAACAGTTTAGCAGAACACAACCATTCTGCCAAACCTGTTGTGATTTGCTTAAAATTTACTACCTTTGTGGTAGCAACAACAGTACCATAGTCTAGAAGTGGCTCAACATAATGTTGTGATTTGCTTAAAATTTACTACCTTTGTGGTAGCAACAACAGTCTATAGTAAAGGACATAGAATCTGGAATATGTTGTGATTTGCTTAAAATTTACTACCTTTGTGGTAGCAACAACAGTGAAATATTCGGATATACCGCCAAATGTGCGTTGTGATTTGCTTAAAATTTACTACCTTTGTGGTAGCAACAACAGTAGGTATTGCTCTTCCACCAACGATACCTAGTTGTGATTTGCTTAAAATTTACTACCTTTGTGGTAGCAACAACAATTTGTGCGAGTTCAGACGGTAAGACGGTACGTTGTGATTTGCTTAAAATTTACTACCTTTGTGGTAGCAACAACAGTTTAATTTTAATTAAAAATAAATTTTAATAGTTGTGATTTGCTTAAAATTTACTACCTTTGTGGTAGCAACAACAGTTATCGGCCATATCCTTACCCAGCTGCTCGCGTTGTGATTTGCTTAAAATTTACTACCTTTGTGGTAGCAACAACAGTTATGAAATACAAAATTGTACTCTAACCAGTGTTGTGATTTGCTTAAAATTTACTACCTTTGTGGTAGCAACAACAGTGGTTACTATGTAATGAGCTGCGCAAATTGTGTTGTGATTTGCTTAAAATTTACTACCTTTGTGGTAGCAACAACAGTGCATGGCACGGAATACAAGCATTTGCAAGCGTTGTGATTTGCTTAAAATTTACTACCTTTGTGGTAGCAACAACAGTATGAAGATGTACCAGAAGAAACTTCATTACGTTGTGATTTGCTTAAAATTTACTACCTTTGTGGTAGCAACAACAGTTTCTGCTTTGGGGCATACTTTTCCATCAGCGTTGTGATTTGCTTAAAATTTACTACCTTTGTGGTAGCAACAACAGTATAGTTTGTGTAATGTCCTGTAACATAATTGGTTATGTGGAATATTAGAAAATAAAAATACTGTTTTAAAAAAGAAGAATTCCGTACTTAGATACGGAATTCTTCTTTTTAGTTTTAGAGGGCTAAGGATACGAAGGAAGGCAATATAAGTTTTTTGTAGGTTAAAATATCTATAATACAGCTAATCTTTTTTAATAGATTAAAATAGTTCAAGTTGTTGCCCTGGAGCTTTCGGAGGTATTGGCTTTTTGCCATAAAACAAATCGATACTTCCAAATTGTTTGTCCGTTATACACATTATGCCGACCTTACCATATTCTGGAAGAAATGATTTGATTCGTTTTATATGCACTTCTGCATTTTCCATACTTGCACAGTGACGTACATAAATGGAAAACTGAAACATGGTGAAGCCGTCACGTTGAAGCCGCTTGCGGAACAACATATACTCCTTCTTGTCCTTCTTAGTTTCTGTGGGAAGGTCAAAAAATACAAGAATCCACATAATACGATATTCGCTAAAACGGTCCATATTATTATTTACTCTTATTAGGAGTCAAGACGTATTGGATATGCTATGCGTCTTAATTCGCCAGTGAAACATTTATAGAGAGATGCTGTGGTTTGTGTTACTGCTACCATCAGAGGACTATGTTTGCCATTTATTACTACATCAATAGTTGGTATACCAAGAAGGCGAAACTTTATCTCTTTGGAAAGTTGTAAGTCTTTGCAGCCAAACTCTCTAATAATGGTATATACGAGTTCGTCAACATATGGTCGATAAGGCTCCATGATGTCGTCGGCGAGGCAATAGGCGTTATACCTGTTGTGATGGTGTATGCCGAGTGTTGGCAGCATGCCGCTCGACACTAATGCTCGAGCTACGACAGCTCTGAGAATGGCATAACCATAGTTTAGAAGATTGTTGGGAGGCATGCCGTTTCTGTCGCGACTGAAGTCGCTGAGATTGGGAATGTTACTGAAAATATTCTTCCAATAGTATGCCGCCGCCCTGCCTTCGGCGTTTTCTGGGTCACCGCTTCTGACATTTGTCGACAGTCTTTCAAGAACCTTTATAGAAACACCGGTACATATGGATAATACAGCAGCCTGATTGTCAATCTTTGCTTTTATTGTCTGTTGCCACAACTGTTTGCGTAGCGGCAGCGAGGAATCCAGTTGTTCACGGAAGCGCTCGTTTTGCGTAGAATTGCCATAAAGTGGCAGCATCAATCCAACAGGCATGCTATGTCTGTCGCATGTTATCACGGCACAGTTGTTTTCTAACAATGCTTCAAGCAGTCCCTGGGTGATAGTTATGCGCTTGTTGTCGAGAATCACAATGCCAATATCCTCAATAGGCTTTGTCACTTCTGACTCCTGCTTCATACGCTCCGGAAGGTCAGGATTGCTTTCCACTTCAGGCAATTTGATAACCATTTGTCCCATGCGAAGCGATAGATAGGCAGGATTTCCAAAATAAAGTGTTTTTTTAATCATAGGCTTAGTTCTGTTAGTTATTAAACAAAAAGCCGAATAGTTTATCAAAAAAGATAAACTATTCGGCTGTTATTATTAACGCAATGTTATTTCTCCTATACGGTTTATAGATATAGGTATACAGATTTCTTTAATCATTTCGCCTGTCAATGCTCTTTGATTCTTTGACTGAGGACTTCCAAGACCAAATTCATTTTGTATAATAATATCTCCTTTGCAAAAAAATTCTGCTTCATCTTTTTTTAGGGAAAATATTAAAGTTGCAGCATTAGCTGGTGCGAAATTAGCAGTATTATCACAACCGTCAGTAAATCTATATATTCTCTCTTTATCTAAAGGCAAATTGATTTTATTCGCTTTTCTTTCCTCTTCTGTTGGTATATATACTAAATCGTTTGGTGAGAGCACGTATTTAGGACTGGCTCCATTTTCATCTTCAGGAGCAGGCGATAGACCACGTTTCTCTCTGTCGATGACGACTTTTAATGGTATTGTGTTATAGGTCCTTTTGAAGAAGACCTCTCCTGTCTTTTCATCTATCTGTTCTTCTGTGTAGATGGCGAAGAATAAGTTCGTACCCTTTGCTGCCTCTACGAATTTCTTTTTCTTGTTGCCTTGTAGACCAACTGCAAACTTGTCCGCTTTCACATATATGCGCACCTTTAGAATAGGCTGATGGAATTTACCATTATTTAGCTCAATGATGTTGCGGTTCATCTCATCAATACCATCTGGCGAAAAAGCTATTTCCGCCTTGTTGTCGTGGGCAGACAGATGGCTTAGCAGAATTTTCTGTATAGCAGTATCTGCCACTTGGGTCTTTATCTTCTTTTTGTCGAAGGAAGTGTCCAATGGCTTTCTTGTGGCAAAGAAACGTTCGTTGGTCTCTTTGGTGAAGAAATAAATACTTATTTTCTTAGGGTTTATGTCGCTCCATACATCTTTGTTCTCAACGAAGTATTGCTTTATCTTCTTTTCATTGTATTGCAATGCCATAAGTTCGATAATCTTTGCTTTCAGCTCTTTGTTGACAATATCCTTAGTTCGCTTCATAGCTTCCTTTAGCGAGACTTCTTTTATTCGTCTTAAATTAATCTCGCCAAATACTGTCTCCTTGTGCATAGACTTACGGATAGCCCATGAATCGCCTTTAGATTGAGGGGAGTAAACCTTCTTGCCATCCTTGAAATGTTGGTAATAGTTGGTGGTCTTGTTGATGACACGCAGATTCTGCTTGAAGCTTACCACAATGTCTCTCAGGGTGCGTTCCACGTCTGCGGTAAAACCTTCCCAAGGCATCTTGAATTCCTTTGCAACAGAAATCTGTTTACGCATGCCACCCTTTACAATCTCTATGGTCTCGTATCTGCGTAGTTTCTTTGATAACTGTATTCTATTGGCATTGTTCTTCGACATTGCAGCCTCGTTATTGAGCAGGTTCACATGGTCACGTGTGGCACATGCTATGACAATGGCGTCCATCGCGTGATGGCGGTGGTCAATGCGCTTCTTGTTGAATCCCTTCTGTAGCTCAAGAGGCATATCGGGGACTTCGTGACCCTCTTTGTTTGAAGTGGTAAACTTGTCAGTTCCAGTTAGCTCATTCAGTCTTCTGAAACGAGGCAGAATGATATGGTTCCACACGTTGTTTATTCCCCAGTCTTTTTTCAGTCTGTCTGTGATGCTGCCATTGCAGCTGATTACGTTTTTAGAGGTTGCCTCTTCCTCTCCTTCTTCCCGCACGATATTGGAGAGAAGGGAAATGATTAGCTTGCTTATGTATCTGCTGTCGTTTAGCTGTCTGTTTATGAATTCATCAGGAATGTCATCCATTAGGAGCTTGCACATCTTCGCTTTGTTGTTCTTGTATTGAGATTCCACATGGCGCACGTATTCCTCGGGGGAGAGGATTTCTACAGTGCCTCCCATGCTGAGCGACACCTTTTCGCCATTATGCTGCTTGATGAACTCATATCCTAGCATACGGTCTTTAAGCTTGTTCACCTCAGCCTCGCAAATGACTTTATTCAATAAAGAGTCGTCGAAATAGCGCGACTGTGGTATAACGTGCTCTATCTCGTATGCTGGAGTGAAGAGTTTGGCAAGTGGAATCATCTGTCCGGTATATGGTGAACGGTAGTTCTGCTCAAGCCATAGGATATAGCGCTTTACTTCAGACGCCGTAGGCTGCTTCTTGACATCTACTTGAGACAGCCGGCTCATGATGTCGGAAATGTCATCGTCAATTTCGCTGCCGGCATTGCTGATTGCACCATCCTCGTATATCCTCAACAGCTCCTGCTGGCTTGGCGAATAAGAACGTACGTTCTCTATACCGAACTCTGGATTCATGAATTCGGTGAGAAGAAGTTTGGCACGCATGTTTGCATTCTCGTTCTCGAGCATACGGCGGTTCATCTTGTTACGCTTGTCTGCAGGATTCTTCATCTCGCGTCCCAACTCCACATGGATTTCGCTTATTTCGCCATATTTCTTCCATATATCGCGTACTGTTCGCAAAGTCTCTGTGACAACCTGTTCAACTATAGGATTGCGGAGAGAGTGCTGCTTGAAGTCGCTTAGGTATTTGTCGATGTCTTCAGGAGAAGACCATCTGCCAGAGTCTGCCCTTTCGCTGTGGCGATCGTAAACGATGTAGCACGCAAGCCAGAGTGGAAGTCCTTGGAATTGAGATGCAGAAGTGAGAGCCATCGCCTTTTCTCTGACGCGGATTCGTATGTTCTCGTCATATTCCCCGTTTATTATTTTGGCGATACGTTCCTGGGTAGCCAGGGCAATGTCGTCATAGTTCCAGTATTTTCCCAAACGCATCAGTGGCAACAATTTCTTCAATGCCTTGGCAGAGTATGCTCCATATTCTTTCTTGTATGGCTCTATGTCGGCAATGGCTTCTGTGAAAGCGTCGTCAAGTCCGTTCTTCGCAGCGAAACGGGCAAGTGCTTTTCTTAAATCTCCTTTGTCTTCAACAGAATAAAGAATGTGCCATAATGATTCTTCATTGCCGTTGGTAGACATGAAATCTGCAGATAGTCCAGCCTTGTTCAGTTTAGCTAGTATCTTTCCTCTTGTCTCATTGCATGGGTACCCTTTGTCTTCTACATAGTTCCATCTGTATGGATACACACTGTCTTTGCCCTTAGGTTTCTTCATATTGAAGAATTCTTTGAGCAATACGTCTTGTTTTATTTCCGTCTTGTCGTTGAGGTAATCAAAAAGTGCTTCTCGCCTGTCATCCGTAGGCAGAAACTCATCTGTGACATCAACGTCAAGTTTCACTTTGTCGCCGACCTGCTTCTGGCGTTGGTAGATACGGAGGTTTGTGATGAACTGCCATAGTCTGAATTCTTGATATAGAGGATGCGACTTGGCTATGCACTTCACCGGCGCTTTGTGTACCTCGCCGTCTTTTGTGTATGCCAGACTCTCGTATGGACAATTGTCAATCAAGGATTTCTTGCTTTTCAGAGGTCTTTGATAGAATATGATATTGTCTACGAAGAGATAGGTGAAATCATTTCTTGTGGATATGGAGTTGCGATAGGCTTCGTTGCTCTGGTATAACTCTTTTATGCATTTTTCGTATAGCACAGAGTCGGAAAGTTGCGGGATGAAGCGCTTTTGTGATTCCAATATCTTTTGAAGCTCGTTTTTGTAGTATTTGCGTTCTACTACCCTTACGAGTTTTCCCTTGATTTTCTGTTTCGGATTGTGAAGCAGCGCATTATAGATGTATTCTCCGACAGTCATGCCGGATTCGTCGATATCCTTCTCCGCTTTCTTTTTCTGTAGATTCCAGTCGTTTTCATTTGGCATTCTGAAAGACATCTTGATGTTTCCCTCCTTGTCTTTCTTAGGATTTCCGTCTTTGTCGAGTTGGGTAGTGACGATGAATTCTTTTGTTTTGCCAATCCAGTCTGGCTTTATTTCAGCAGAGCGATGATATACCATGCCGTTTTCAAGCACGATGTCAAACCATGTGCTTTTGCCTTTCTTCTCACCTGTGTCTATTACGTCAACGACCTTCTGCGCAAGATATTCTTCACATTTGCTGTTGTCGGCTTCACCTTCTTCTTCGCCGCGAAGCTGATAATAGCCTCGTTTTTGATTGAAATTTAGTATTATCCATGCCAGTTCGAATGGTGTGACGGTTTCTCTTAGGGCTTTCTTCCTGAGATAATACAATGTCCAGTCGTATGGTACTTTCATACCTCTTTTTAGAAGTTCCGGTTGGACAGAACGGAACTCTTCTATCATTTCATTGAATGAATCTGCAAAGAGAAAGTGCATTTTTCCTTCGTTATCTTTCCTCCATGCTATTTTTGGCTCCTCGTCCGCATCTTTGAACTTCCCATATCTTGTTAGTGCGTTTGAAAAGTGCTGTGGTAGAAATCCCATAATGTCGAGAATTCTTAACAGTCGCTCACGGCGCAGCAGACAGCGTTCGCGTAGTCGGCGAACGCCCCTGAATTGTGTACGGTCTTTTGTTTGTGATATGGTGTTTCCTTTTGCAAAATCACCAAGTTGTGCTGCGTCCATAGGGATGATTCTGCTTCCAGCTCCTAATATTTGTTTTATTAAGATATTACTCTCATTATATTTTTCTTGAACTACAGCCCACCCTATACTGTTAGTCCCAAGGTCAAATCCTAAGACATTTTTCATATGTAATCAGTTTCTGTCTCTTATACACATCTGACGCTGCCGACGATCTACTCTGTGTAGATCT
>ERZ1026862.1178-NODE-1178-length-16034-cov-8.690594_pt1 | contig 16034 bp, 12 predicted proteins | sample MGYA00380161_ERZ1026862 | MGnify/ENA primary metagenome ERZ1026862 (study PRJEB33269, sample SAMEA4719797) | human gut metagenome | biome: human-associated habitat; feature: organic feature; material: feces | place: Cameroon | collected 2013-10 ... | reverse complement strand
GATAAAATCCTCACGCTCGGAATAATAAACAAGCTTATTCTTCTCTCGCTTAATCGGATTTTTAGGGGAGACGGGAGAGGGGGTCCGAAATGAGGACCAGTTTGTCTGTATCTTGAGAGTCCTGTTGGAAGTTCTGCTAATTGTATTTTTATACAATTACGCCGTACATCTCCTGTATAAAAAATCATGAGATGGATATAATTTTTATTGCATGTTGAAGCAAGTAGAAATAGATGTCCAATCAACTTCAAATAGAAAGTTACCGAATTTCTATGAGAAAGTTACGGACTTTCTATTGGAAAGTTACCGAATTTCTAAATGATGACAAAATCACCTGTTTACAGAGACCTGCCGCATTTGCCATATATGGCGTATATTGACGCGCTGAATGATGTGGTTATTTATGCAGGCGAATTGATTATTTATGCAAAAAATGGATTGACAAACAAAACATTTTTTGAACACTTTATTTGTCGTAGAGACCCACTGACCAATGGGAAGTAAAGCCAAATCCGTGGAAGATTAAACCCAAATCGGTCGTTAGGGCTTGCTTGGATTTTGGATTTTTAGAAGAGTGGATTTTGTTTGGCTTTTAATGAGTAATAGCGAGCTATTGCGAATTAAAAACGAGCAAAAGACAACTTATAAAAACCAAAAGGCTGCAAGCAGTTATAAAATAATACAGAAAACGGCCTAATGAACGATTTGGGTTAAATAAGCTGTTGTAAAAAATCACATCATACTACCTAATGACCGTTGGGGGTTAAAATACGTAGACAAGCAAACTGACTCTTGAAAGGCCTCTGAAAATCTTGCAAAAATCTTGCATTTACCATTTTATCGCGAATGCAAGATTTTTGCAAGATTATTTTTTATCACACAAACGCCCATTTTATCTATCTTTGCCGCAAACTCTTATACAAATTATTAAAATATGGAAAAGAAAAAAGAAATGCTGATAGCAGCTATTCTATTTGCTACTACAGCAAATGCAGCAACAGAAGTAAAAATCTATGAAACGGGATCACGTCCAGGTACACATAATTATACCATCCCGATTGTAAGTTCCGACGGCGACGATGTAACCATCAAGTCCGACAGTACCATAACCGATATGACCGTTGTCATTCGCGACCAGTATGGTAACGTTATGCACCAGTCCACCCAGACCGTCGGTCCGGCAGAGACAACGCTCTACGTTCCTGATACAGACGGTGACAGCGAAAAGACAACCATCGACCTGTATTATGATAGGAGACATCTGAGCGGAACGTTTGAAGAGTAAACTTTAAAAAAGTTTAGTTAACGTCCCGATTGGAACCAGTTCTGTCGGGACATATTTAATAACCCGTAATTTTTCGCTTATGAAAAAACTACTATTCCTTTTATTAGTATCCTTGTTCGTGCCATTACAAGGAATCAGAGGAAACGAGGTGATAACCCTTTCCTTTTCAAAAAGAGATTTCTCCTTTTACAGGGACTCTTTGGGCAGAGTAGAAGTGGTATCCCAACGGAAATCAGTAACGTTTGCCCCAGACACGAGACAGCCTGGATTACCTAAAATTCCTGTCAACGTAGCTGTACCTAATGGTATCAGCTACAAAAGTGTAAGTTATACTGTTTCCAAGAAGCTTGTCACCAGAGGTGTTGTTGCTCCTAACCCCCAGTCTTATCCAACAGACTCCACCGGCGTACAATCTTCATCAGTTCCCGTCAACTATGAGAATACGACATATCCAGACTCCAATGTAAAATATGTTTGCACAAGTGTGGTTAACGGTGCCAACATCATACGACTTGAAGTTTGCCCTTTTATCTATGACCACGAAAAAGGTGAACTTTACCTTATAGAGAGACTTGATTTGAATATCGAAACGTACAGAACATCTTCTGTACTTGCTAGTCCTGGTAAAATCCCAAATTCTGAACTTCTTAATATTTTGGGTAGTCAGATAACAAATAATGACAGCTTCCTTAAGACTGGAGAATCGTTAAAAGCCTATTCGGATTTAGTCGAATACCTTATAATAACCAATAGTAGTTTGTATAGAGAATTCAACACATTGGTATCGTGGAAAAAAACAAAAGGTGTTAGGACAAGAGTGCTTACCATTGAAAGCATAGATAAAAAATATCCAGGCAAGACAAGGCAGGAAAAGATAAAAAGGTGCATATATGACTTATACCAGAACAATGGACTGAAATATGTCATGCTTGGCGGCGACGACACTATAGTACCTGTACAATATTGTTATAGCAACATGGGCAGGAATGACAACATGCTTCCAACAGATTTATATTATGCATGTTTTGGAGGATGTTTTGATTGGGATGGAAATGGTAATAATATTTGTGGCGAAACAACAGATAATATTGATTTCACCCCTTCTGTATTCCTTACCCGACTTCCTGTCAGAACAGCTGAAGACATCGTATCTTATGTTGGTAAGTTGATGTCTTATGAACAGAATCCCGTTCAAGGAGGATGGAAAAACAATATGCTTTCTGAAGGCTTCCGCTTGTCTGACAATGAGAATTCCACGGATGCAGAAGAAAAGTCTGACATCATTTACAATAATTATATAAGGGAAAAGTGGAATGGAGACCGGTTCAAGTTCTTCAACGGCAGCAATAACCTCCCCAATGGGGCAGGCTATGAATTCAATACAGCCAATATCCAAGAGCAATTCTCCAAAGGCTACTCCTTTATCGATTATCTGTCACATGGAGCGCAAGACGGTTGGGGTACAAGATATGATTACATGTATTCCTGTAATGAGTCAGACAAGTTGAAAAGCAACGGCCTGTCAATAATAACAACGAACTCATGTCATACGAATGCATTTGACTGTACAGAAACGTTAAGCAAAGATCCATGTCTGAGTGAAAGCTTTATAAGAAATCCGAATAGTGGGGTTATAGCATATCTCGGATGTTCAAGAGAAGGATGGACCTGTTATTCAAACAACTTAGGAACATCAGAACAGTATACAGCACAGTTCTACAGTAATCTTTTTTCAAATGAAATTAAGGACAAGAACTTTGGTGTTGTCGCAGCTTTGGCAAAATCATATTTTATAGGCAGCAGTAAATATTACAATTCAGTAAGATGGGTGCAGCTCGGACTTAACCCGATTGGGGACCCAGAAATGCAAATATACACGGATATGCCTAAAGAATTCTCAAATGCAAAGGTTGAAGTCGTAGGTATAAATAAAATAAAGGTCAGTACCGGTGTTGATGATGCAAAGGTCTGTGTCATGAGTTGCAATGATGATGGAAAGACATATTATTCTGTTATTGAGAATGTGTGTGATACATTGTTCACCAATGTAGAACCATCTGTAACCATCTGCCTTACGAAACAGAATTATAGACCTAAGGTGTTTACTATAAAATCAACACATCTTCAAAACACAAGTGTAGCGGACGGAATGTCAATCAGCAGTGATGTGATTTATGTGGGGTCTTCTGTTACAGGTAAAGAACAGAACGGTCCTGTAGAGTTTAAATCCGCGAATGCGAAGCTCAAGGCAAAGGCAATATTCCTTCAGCCTGATATAAATATAAGTAGAGACAGTAACGTAGAATTGTATAACATTAAATAAACAGAATTATGAAAAAGCAAATATTTTTATTAGTGGCAATGTTTATATTTGTAGCTAACAGTGCAATGGCACAAATAAAATATTCAGGAGGAAACATCAATATAAATGATGCCTCAAAAAACACGTTCTATGGTTTGGCAGTAGATAAATGGCCAGGAATGTATTGGACTTGTAAAGACAACAACTTTTTTCAATTAGATGTAACACCTAGCAGCCCAAGACTTGCAGGTACTGGAAATGAGATTGTTTTCTTTAATACAGAGACAGGCACATTCAATAGTATACAGGTTGGAAAAATCTACAACTATTCAGATGAAAGGGCAAAAGAAAACGTTCATACCATAAATAATGGATTAAGCACAATATCAAGTCTGAAGCCAATATCGTATAATTGGAAAGCCGGTCCATATTCAACAGATTCAATAAGCGGGTCTATACCAACCGGACCTGCAGATAAGGGAACTATAGAATATGGCTTTTCTGCACAAGAAGTAGAGAAAATCCTGCCAAATATTGTAAAGACGGATGATAGTGGAATAAAGTTGGTAAACTATACAGCGATTATACCTTTCCTTGTAAAGGCAGTACAGGAAATGAAGAAGGAAATGGAAAAACAATCTGTAATTATAGAAAAGTTATTGAAAAGTTCTCAGTCTGGAAAACTAACGACAGACAATAAAATAATAAGTTGCGTTCCTGACAAATCATGTAGTCAACTTACTGTTACAACACAGTTGGATGAAAAGGCCAATGATGCGAGACTGGTTATTTCGTCAATGACTGGTGAGCAGGAAAGATCAATACCAGTTTCCACCTCAAATCCGACAGTAACAGAAAATATATCAACATTACAGAATGGTGTACACATTGTTGGATTGTATGTTGATAACAGTCTGACAGACTCTAAAAACTGGATGAAAGAATAAAAAACATCCGATATCAAGTACAACTTGTAATTAATATTCGTATATTTGCAACAAAGAACTATAAACATATAGCGTATGAGATGCATTTTGCCACTTTTGCTTTTGCTTCTTTCCATGAATGCGAAAGCACAGGATTATCTTCCGGTTCTTACAGAAGGTAAAGTATGGAATTGCCTGTACAAGGATCTTTCCCTGTCGGGTAATGATCCGATAAAGTTTCAGATCAGCGTTGCTGGCAATGCTGTAGTGGATAACAAAAACTGCAAGAAACTGCTCTTCCATTATCCTGGCGGTGAACGTAAAGACTATACCGTCAATGCCTATGAGGAAGGCAAGAAGCTCTATGCCTACTATTATGACGGTGGCGAGGCTCCGACCTTGCTGATAGACTTCAACCTTAAGAAAGGTGACGAGAGGCAGGATGACGAACAGTGGTATAAGGTGCTGGATGTAGACTCCGTCACTGCAGGCGACAACGTAAAGCGTCTTCGTCTGAAGATAGACGGTGGAAGCAACACAGAGAAATGCACATACTGGATAGAGGGCGTCGGTGCTACGGAGGACAACTGGGTGACGCAAGTCCCCCGTCCTACAAACGGTGAGACCAAAATGCTTGAGTCCTGCTATTACAATGGAGTGTGCATATTCCAGAACGACAAGCTTCCTGACTACATGAAGTCCGGCATAACGTCTGTACGTACAACGAAGGCTATGGACGGCAAGGAATATGACCTTTCCGGTTGTGCCATAAGTGGAAGCCGACATGCCGGAGTGGTAATAAAGAACGGTAAGAAAATTCTGAAATAAGACTGTTCGTTTTTCATAAGCGAAGGAAATGTGACAGATATTGAATAAGGTATGGTGGTCCGCCTGGGTTCTGCATTGGTGTGTGGGACTTGGGCGGACTGCTTTATATAAATATTAATAAAAAAACAGACTTTGCTTTTCATATTAAAAATTATTATTACCTTTGTATAAGCTAAGCGGCACCTCAGGATAAGAAATAAAAAAAATTATTTCGTTCTCCATTCGGTTTGCATTACCTTTGTATAAGGTAAGCGGCACCGCAGGATAAGAAATAAAAAATTTTATTTCGTTCTCCACTCGGTTTGCATTACCTTTGTATAAGGTAAGCGGCACCGCAGCATAACAAATACAGTAATAACTATGAAACTTTCCTTTAAACAGACCAGAATAATTCTAATAACAGCATTATTTATTATTGTAGTATTCTATTTATACAAACACAGCGAAACACGAAGCCACGAATACCCTAAAGAACTGACGGAAACAGATTTGCTATGCGAAAGGAATACAGACAGCGCGAAAATCATAATAAAAGGAATAGCAAACAACAAGATACAAGGCAACGATGCAAAATGGTATTTCAGATTTCTGAAACTGAAATGCAAGGTAAAATCCAACGAAAGCATCTCGGATGACTCCGAGATAAAGGAACTGCTCAGACACTATGAACATTCCGACGAAAAGAATATCCTGTCGCAAGTATATTATTGCGCAGGATGTATATACGGTGCTCTCGGAGACCAGCCACAGGCAATAGATTATTTTTACAAGACACTGGAAACCATACAGGATGACAAAGAGAACAGGCTAAAGGCACTGTGCTATTATCAATTAGGCAACAGGTATTCATTGCAGGACTTATATGCAGAAGCTCTTCCGTGGCAGGAGAAATCGCTAAAGGAACACATGAAAAGCAACAATCTGATTCGCAGCATATACGACTATGAAGAACTGGCATGGACAGAAGGAAACCTGGGAAATACGGAACGGGCACTAAGATATATTCTTGAAGCAAAGAAAACAGCACTTTCCATCAACGACACTACCATCCTTCCGGAAATTGAAGGACAGATAGCCATCCATTATCTGAAATCCAACTCGCATAAGCTCGCAAAGAAACATATTGACAATGCGCTACGGTGGAAGAAAGAGAACAATAATGAACTCTTCAATATAGCTCTGGAAATATATTCTCATCTTGGCATAGAAGACAAGTCCAAAGAGTATTGTGACTCCATATTAAAATGCGGAAACATATTCGGGAAGGAATATGCATACTGGTGGCTTGCAAAACACTATATCCAAAACAACGACTATAAAGCTGCACTAAGCGCAATAGAACAGCACAAGATATATTCCGACTCCACAAAAAAGAGAACGGCAACAGAGGCGTCTGCAAAGACTAACGCCCTATACAACTACGGACTGAGAGATAAAGAGAATATGCTGCTTCAGAAGAAAAACGCTACGACAATGATATATCTTACCATTGCCGTATCTTCATTTATCGTATGTCTTTTGCTCTTTATCCTATTCTTTTTTAGAGCAAAGAACAAGAAAGAGCAGATGGAAAGCAGATGTCATCTGCTGGATGAAATACTGAAAAAGGAGCAAGAGAACAACGAGAATGTCATCCGAAGAAAGGAAGAAGAAATAACAAACATCAAGAAGCAGCTGTCGGAGATTAAAGAAAAAAACGAACAGAAACGCATAGAGCTCGAAAAGAAATTAACATACAAAGAATATGGTTTGCAGAATATCGCCTTCGACAACAAGCAGAAAGAACTCTGCGAATACGAACTGCTGAACTCAAGACTCTACAAAGAAGCAAGAATATGTGCAAGAGATGACTCCGAGAGGAAATTCAAGAACTGGAACGAGTTTGAAAGAATGATTTACAATATATATCCCGGCTTTGAAGAGAAGCTGCAACATTTCAGGAAAATGAACGATATCGAACTGAAGGTGTGTCTGCTGATACGTGCCGGCTTTAACTCTTCTGCCATTGCCAATATAACATTCAGATCACAAAACACGATATATTCCATCTGCAAACGACTGTATAAAAAGAACTTCGACCAGGATGTTGCATCAAGCGAATGGGAGAACTTGATAAGATCGATTTATTAGTTCTATATAACATTCACAAGGAAAACACATACCTGTTTATATATATACCTATTATTATATATATACCGCAAGAGGATAGATTTTTATTAAGTCGGAGCCTTTCGCTTTGTCATGTCATAAAAATCCACTAACTTTGTCCGTCCTATTAAGAACACGGAACAATTGTAAACCGATATATACATTATGGCATTAATAAAATCAATAAAGGGTCTTACTCCGAAATGGGGCAAAGACTGCTATTTCAGCGAGAACGCCACTATCGTGGGCGAAGTGACAATGGGCGACGAATGCTCTATATGGTTTAACGCTGTGCTCAGAGGCGACGTGGCTCCGATTACCCTCGGCAACAGGGTGAACGTGCAGGACGGCTCCTGCATACACGTTACCAACAAGATTGGCCCTACCGTGATTGAAGACGACGTGACGATTGGTCACAACGCCACTGTACATGCCTGCACCATACGTAAAGGCGCACTCATCGGCATGGGCTCTACGGTGCTCGACAATGCCGTCGTAGGGGAAGGTGCCGTAGTGGCTGCCGGAGCTCTCGTTCTCGGAGGCACCATAATAGGAGAACACGAGATATGGGGCGGCGTACCTGCCAAGTTCATCAAAAAGACCAAGCCAAACCAGGCGGAGAGCTTCGCACAGCACTATGTGGAGTACTCCAAGTGGTATCTGGAAGAAGACGAGAAATAAAAAAACGGGGAAAAAGACAAGCACATGGAAAAGACTCTGTATATAGACATTATACTGCCGCTGCCGCTGAACAGCCTGTTTACCTATTCCGTGCCCAAGGGCATGGAACAGGAGGCGGAGAGCGGATGCCGTGTGCTTGTGCCTTTCGGAAAGTCGAAGTTTACGGTGGGACTTATCGTAAGGAGCCACGACCGTAAGCCGGACTTCAACGTGAAGAACATCGAGAGGGTGCTCGACAAGGAACCGGTGGTGACACAAGGTCAGCTGAAGCTTTGGCAATGGGTGGCGGAATACTACATGTCGCCGATTGGCGATGTGTTCAACGCTGCACTGCCTGCCGGACTGAAATCGGAGGACGGATACAGGGCGAAAACAGAAACATACGTCACGCTGCCTGAGAACCTTCGCCATGAGCAGTCGCTGCATGTAGCCTTCGGCATATTGAAGAGGGCATTGGCGCAACAGAAGACCTTTGCCACATATCTGAACATGTCGCATTGGGACACTATAGTGGGCGACTGTCCTGACGAGAAGATTGTGGAGGTGACAAAAGACGAGCTCATGAACGAGGCTCATGCCACGGCAGGAGTGATGCGCCAGCTTTTCGAAAAGAAATTCCTCGTCACCTACGAGAAAGAGGTGGGCAGGCTGAACCGCGGCGGAGAGCCTCATCTCGACAACATAAAGACTCTGTCGGAAGCGCAGCAGGAGGCTTACAACCAGATCCTGTTCCAGTTTCTGAAGAAAAAGGTGGTTCTCCTGAGGGGAGTCACCTCAAGCGGAAAGACAGAGATATACATCCATCTCATAAAGCAGGCTCTCGAACGCCACGAACAGGTGTTGTATCTCCTGCCGGAGATTGCTCTCACGGTGCAGATAAGACAAAGGCTGCAACGTGTGTTCGGCGACCGCCTCGGAATATATCATTCCAAATATTCGGATGCCGAAAGGGTGGAGATATGGAAGAAACAGCTCTCCCCCACTCCATACGACGTTATCCTCGGAGCACGCTCCGCCGTGCTGCTGCCGTTCAACAACCTCGGACTCGTAATCATCGACGAGGAGCATGAGACATCGTTCAAGCAGCAAGACCCTGCACCACGCTACCATGCCCGCAGCGTGGCGATAATGCTTGCCCAGCAGTTCGGAGCCAAGACTCTGCTCGGCTCGGCAACGCCGTCGGCGGAGAGCTGGAACAATGCAGAAACCGGGAAATACGGACTGGTGGAACTCGACCAACGCTTCAAGGGTATTGAACTGCCTGAGATAAAGGTGGTGGACGTGAAGGACATGCAGAGGCGCAAGATGATGTACGGTCCTATATCACCGCTGCTGCTTGAGACCATGCAACAGGCACTGGCTGAGGGCGAACAGGTGATACTGTTTCAGAACCGTCGTGGCTTTGCTCCGATGATTGAATGCAGAGTGTGCGGATGGGTTCCGAAATGCGAGAACTGCGATGTCAGCCTGACACTGCACAAGAACATGAATCTGCTGACGTGTCACTACTGCGGATATACCTACCCCGTGCCGAAACAATGTCCCAACTGCGAAAGCGACGACATTCGCCCATACGGCTATGGCACGGAGAAGATAGAGGAGAAGATTATGGAACTGTTCCCCGGTGTGCCCGTAGCACGAATGGATCTCGACACCACCCGTTCACGCAATGCCTATGAGAGGATAATAAATGACTTCTCTGCCGGAAGGACAAAGATTCTTATCGGCACGCAGATGATAAGCAAAGGACTGGACTTCGACCACGTCCGTGTGGTGGGAATACTGAATGCCGACTCTATGCTCAACGTCCCTGACTTCAGGGCTTATGAGCATGCCTTCACCATGATGTCGCAGGTGGCAGGCAGAGCAGGAAGGAAGGGAAAGCGCGGACTCGTCATCCTGCAGACAAAAGACGTGGAGCAGCCGGTGATAAGACAGGTGGTGGACAACAACTGGCGCGACTTCTATTCCCTGATGCTCGCCGAACGCAGTCTGTTTCACTATCCCCCATTCTACCGATTAATATATGTATATCTGAAGCATAAGGACGATGACCGTGTTGACACTGCCGCCTTGGAGATGGGTGGACGACTGAGACAGTGGTTTGGAGCGAGAGTGCTTGGTCCCGACAAGCCGTCGGTATCTAAAGTGCGCACTCTCTTCATCCGCAAGATAATGTTGAAGTTGGAAACAGGCATAGACATAAGGAAGGTTCATCAGTGTCTGCATGCCGCCCAGCAGCAGATGGAAGAGGACAAACGATATTCCTCCCTGCAGATATACTACGACGTAGACCCAAGCTAACCTTCCAACCTACCTCTGACAAACAGAAATTTACAGGACAGCAATAATACGCTATATTAGCGATGCAGGTATATATACCTAAAGATATCGCTCAAATTCTTATTCTTGAGCGATATCTTTTCCATTTCTCTAACTGCAAGTCTATGCGCTTATCGAATTATGTTCTTGGCAACATTGCAGTTGTCTTATTAATGACATCAGATACATACTCAAGGAAGTTGATGCCATACAGTCTGCAATTTACTTATGAATTTTTCACTTTACTATCTTGCAAGTTTTTCCGTCTTTAACAACGATATTCACACCATGACGAAGTTGTGTAAGCTTGCGCCCTGAGAGATCAAATATTTGCATAGGAGTCTTAACAGATGCCTTCACATTATCAATACCAAGAGTGATGCCTGTAAAATCTGCAGCAGTAATTGCGGCAGAGTTAGCCACTTCACACTTTGTCTTATCCTCTGCATCATAATCATGAACGAAAGCCAGGATACCAAGGTTATCCATCACATAATCTTGATTGTATGGGATACTACATTCGTAGGTGTAGTCATCACCATTCCACTCTATCACATCACCCCACGTACTATTCACACGGCGACCTACATTATAGTGAATGTATGGGATATCAGCACTTGCACCAGCCTGACTGATGGCATCCAGATTAGTTTCGGTCAGAACCACTGTGATTCGCGCTGGATTACGGGTAAAATCCTTTTTTGCCCTCGAACCTGAAACCTTAACATCTATCTTTTGATTCTCGGTATCGACATGAGCTGTAATCTTCAGACTTACAAAGGCTGTCTGGCGTAAAGCTTTTCTTACTATTTCGTAAACCTGTCTTTTTACACTTGGACATGATACCGCCGTAGCATTTCCCTCATCAGCTGTTCTGTCGTACATCACGCCTGGAGCATATACATTGTCAAAAAACCATAGCCAATCATTGTGAAAGGTTGTTGTAAAAGAGTCGGTATAGTATCCTGCATGATTCTCCATTGTGTGCAAACGGCCTTCAAATTCCGGGTCGTTCATAACATCATGTACAAAACTTGCAACACGTGGACAATTAGTACACTTCTCGGTAGTAAACTCCTCAAGCAAAACCTGACGTTCATAACTGTGCAATGTTATGTTGAATAATCCAGTCTTAGAGTTGTCGCTCATTCTCTCATCTTTGCCCTCAGCAAGATTGTCAATCGTGACTGTAATATTGCGCTTTGCAGGATCCATGGTTTGAATAGCCTTAGGCTCTATCGTCACATCAAACGATTTTTCCTCGTTGTAAGCTATAGGTCCTGTAATATGCGCAGTGTATTTCTCATCTATTCCCTCAATAGAGCATACTGCATCAAAACTACTGATGGTCACGGTAGCGTTGTTGCGTACAAGAAGCGTAAGATTAAGTTTTCCATTATCTATAACATAATTATCTTGTACACTCATATTTTGAAGTGCAAGGTCATATTTCGGTAGATTATCACCATACACAACAGCCTCAACACAGGTGGTTAGGTTTTCACTCTTGTCGGTCCATTCTCCGTCACCCGAACACATGAAGCAAGAATAGCCTGGTACGCCTATAGAAAGTGTAGCCAAAGCTTTGCACGTGCTCTTTTGGTGATATGAGTAGCCTACATACAGACTTTTCATATCGGATGTAATGTCAACCGCTTTTTTAAGTGCCACGGTGTTCCATTCTTTTTTCATTGTCGTTATGGTATCAGCTGAAAGAACTTTTCCATCGAGACTTTCACTCACCCATACCACCAGCGAATCTACATTTAGCTTTGATGCCAATGCGGCATTTATTTCACGAATCTGATTGCCGGCAAGAGTCTTCAAGCGGTCTTCCGAGAGCAGTATAGCACTTTTTGTCCATGTATTTTTCTTTGTAGAAGCATTGGCAAAATAGTCATCTGACGTAGAGGGATAAGTACCATTGAGACCATTGCAATAGCCTATATTCATTCCCGAAACCTGTGCATTGCCCGCTTGTGTAAGAGCGAACAATGCAAGGAGTGATATTATTATCTTCTTCATATACGATTATATTTAACTTTCCAGATATTCATTTCTAAAAAATGTCATCTATTATCTTAAGACCTTGCGAACAACGACATTGCCATTCTCGTCTTGTGTACGTACGATGTTTATACCATGCGACAGACTGTTGGTCTTTTGTCCACCAAGATTGAAATACTGTGCGGTGTTGCCTGGTACATTTGCCTTGACAGTAGAGATGGCGTTGTAAGCACTATTTGTCATAACATTAACATCATCAAGTCGAAGGATGTACTGACCAGTACAGTCGTGATGACGGAAACTTATGACAACATCCTTACCAGCAAACTCAATTAGATCAAACGTACGTAGTGACCAACCGTCCTTAGCACCATTTTCTTCTGCAAGAGTTTCTGAGAATACAGGTGTTGTATCAACGACATTTTCGACAGAGAAATTATCACCATCACAAGGAGTAACATACATACTATAATGCTCTTCCCATTTATCAGGATGGAAGGCTGCAACATAATATGTAAGCTTTGCACCATCGGCAGGTATAGTAATGATTGGCGACATTGCCCAATTATCAGGAGTAACAGCTCCGAGATCGTTACTATATGATATAGAAGTAAGACACTGGCTACCACTATGACAATACTCTGGTCGGTCACCCCATAGGTTGCTACCGAGATTCCATGTTTCACCATCATGGTCTCTGTCTACAGTACCCCAACCATATGCATCGTCTTCAAAATCGCCATAGTATACATATCCGTCATCGGCTGCATTCTTAGCTACGCCATGACATTTTACACTTACCACACCTGCACTCGTATTCAAAATTACATCACCACTAAAATCACCACTTTCTGATGGATAGAACCACAGAGTTACCTGTATGTTCTTGTTAAAACTTGCTACATCTTTTGTATCAATGCCATAGAAAGGAGCATCAGCACTGATGCTTTCTACTGTAAGGTTCTCTGAACCTGTGTTGCGCAGAGTAACTGTTGCAGTCTTATATCGTTGCGGACCGAAATATGTAGGTTCAAACTCTACTTCAGGAGTTAATAGCTCCACACCTTTAGCACTAAAGTCGATAACGTGAATCTTTATGTTTGAAATTTCTACATAGTCACCTTCAGGCACAGTACCATCACCATTGTGGGTATACCCCCACTTGAAATAGTGGCTACCAGGGATACAAGCAATATAGTCTGCCCAGGAATCATCTGCCTCAACTGCTGTAGAGCCAGCATCTACGTCATGGCCGTAGAATCCCAATGTACCATTAGTCATAGGATGATTCATCTCTACAGAAGCATAGCTTGAATAGTAATGGGTATAGTTGACGTTATCTTCTGGACGACCGTAACTGCGTCCTTCCCAAGAAACATAAGCCAACTTACCTTCAGGAATTGCAAGATTCATTTTGAACCAAGAGGTTTGTGACACAGAATTGTCACCAGCATCCTTGTTTACAGCCTTTCCGTCCTTAATAATGAATGGAGCATCTGTGTTTATCTCCCAGTCTGTAATGTATTCAGCACCTTCAGTTACGAGACTACTAAAGTCTGGCATCTGCATTACCGAAGCTTTTACGATAGCTGTAAATGTGCCTGCCGATGTTTCTATTGTATAAGTGGCTGATTTGTTGCCAGTGGTCTTTGTTTCCAAAGTTACAGGAATACTTATTTTATCCAAAGTAGCAGTAGCGTGTAGTCCGCTAATATCAGCTGTAAACTCTGCATCGTCGCTTGTCACCTTCTTTACCACAAGATTGTTAACTCCAGCGTTTTTCAGAGTGATGACACCAGTCTTAGTAACAGTACCACCAACTGCAAGTACACCATTACCAAGATCAACTGTAGGAGTAACTACCACGGCAGAATCTGCAGCAAGTTCCTTCTCTGAATATTCTATATCGTAAACATACAAGCGGTTAGCTTCCAATCCTGTGTATGCTTCTCCGTCATATTGGTAACGGATAAAGTGCTTACCAGGGGCAAACTCATAACTACCCGACATATCCTCATTGGCACCTGTATATGAAGCTTGGGCACCATCGAGTGTATCAACGAAATAACCACCAGCATTCTGATTCCAGTAACTGCTGTTGTTACATACACCCTTCCACTTTACAGTGGCAAGTACGCCTTCAGGAACAGTAAATTCAAGGTTGAGCCATGAACTGCCATATTTTCCATGTGTTCCCGACTGAGCCACTTGTGTGCCATCTTCGAGAGTTGCCATCTCAAATGGGAAGTCGATGCCTGTAGTAACATTGAAGTTACCACTCTTTATGACAGCAGAATAGTCAGGATAGTTTTTTGCCGAAGCAGCAAGGTCTATGACAAATGTTTTATCTTCCGTTCCACCATCGTAGGTCAGTGTAGCAATACCCTCATAAACGCCTTCTTTAGTTGCTTTGAAAGTGAATGGCAGCGTATATGAACTGTGAGCAGGTATTGTACCAGTCATTGCCGTTGTAGAGAACACATCATCGTCAGATTCCAGCTCCATGGCATACTCTGCATCCATGCCACCTTCGTTGAAAAGGGTAATTTCCTTTGTAGTTTCAGTGTTGATAAATCCTTCACCAAAGTCTATAGATTCACCAAACGACTTCAAAGTTGCCTCGCCCTGCCTTGGTATATTAGCTGTAAACGATTTGTATGAACGTATAGTTCCATACTCATATCTTATCACCATATTCTTGTGTGCGGTAATAGTTTCAATATTACCGTCTGCATCTGTTGTAACATCGAACACCAACTCGTTATCCGGTGTAAATGAGCCACCCTGTGTGACAGTACCTCCAAGAAGGAGCACATCATAATAGCCACAATAGTCACCACAAACGATACCTTCCTTGGTTGTCGGAATAGTTATAGTTTTTGCATCTGGGTCATACACACCGTCAACGGGCTTATCGTAAGAACGCAACGAAGACGAAGCCGATTGGTTGTACATATCGAACAGATTGGTGAGTGTAACCTTGGTCCCATTAAGCGCCATGCCTATATTATAACTGTAGACATCACCTCCTGCATAATTAAACGTATAGTTAGAGTGGAACGACTGTGCAACAGCAAAATACTGTATGGTGTCAGTCACAGCCTCATCGCGTCGCGGCAACTGTTTCACGCTTGCCACTCTTTTTATTTTCTGCTTACCTACTGAAGGGATGATACCATCCACTTTGTTTTCTGGTACAGCAAGAAAAGAAACATCATTCGGATTAAGAGTAGCCTTCAGCTCTGCAGCATTCACCTTCTGTTTTCTGTCTATCTTAACAGAAGACTGCGCAAATGTGGATACTAACGCAAAAAGCGAAACAACCAACATAAGTGATAATTTCTTCATAAATCTACATTTTATATTAAACAATGAAAAATAACTCTGTTGCAAAATTAACGAATTAATAGCGAAACGACCATTTTAGAGCATTTTATCAATACAATTTCAAGAAATTGAATTAAATCTATTTATTTTTATTACCTTTGCACTATAAAAACAACTAAAACTGTCTCTTATACACATCTCCGAGCCC
>ERZ1026862.1177-NODE-1177-length-16042-cov-14.896916_pt1 | contig 16042 bp, 14 predicted proteins | sample MGYA00380161_ERZ1026862 | MGnify/ENA primary metagenome ERZ1026862 (study PRJEB33269, sample SAMEA4719797) | human gut metagenome | biome: human-associated habitat; feature: organic feature; material: feces | place: Cameroon | collected 2013-10 ... | reverse complement strand
TTGCGTATCTGTCTTCACATGCAACTAATCGCTATTTTATCCCGAACTGGGGTAGCATTTAAAAGCTCAACACCATTATAACAAACATTATATCTTATATCTTCTTTTTTGTCATTCAATTGATAATCCACGATAATGGCATCTGGATGTATTTTATCGATTTCATTCAGCATTTCTTTGATGGTAGAAGCAGGAAATGCACATACTCTTTCCGCCTCAGGCCAATTCGCTTCAAAATGATCTTTGAATATATCATGCTGAGTAGACTCTTCATCTATAAATAAAACTTTATAGCTCATAATTTCTTTTATATTTAATTGGGAATATAATTTGAATACCAAATCCAATCGTTGGAGTTAGCAATACTACACGAGCATCATTATCCTCAGAAATAAGTTTTACAAGCCACATTCCCAAACCAGTTCCTATCTCTTCTCCTGTACTTGTACTACGTTTGGTAGTGAAAAGGGGTTGAAATATATCATTAGGATTAGCTATATCTTCTGAAAGTCCAGGTCCACTGTCTCGATATGTACATATGATAGCCCTTTCTGTTGTCTCTACAGATACAACAATTTCACGCTCACGTTCTTCCCTTAAACGAACGAAAGCTTCTATTGAATTAGAAATCAGATTATAGAATATGCTGTCAAAATCTATTTCAAAAGCTCTCAAGAAAGCCTTGTCATCTACATTAGAATGATCAAAATGAATATTACGTTCAAGAAAGAGTCCTGACCAGACATCTTCAAGCTTATTAAAATAAGGCGCAAAACAAATTGCCTTTCTCTTACGTTTGTCCTTCTTAACTATGTCTGTAGAGAAGTTTAGCCAACGTTGCATTTTCAGATCATTTTCCTTTGCTTGTTTAAGTAAAAGAAATGGATTCTTTCTTCTTTCTTCTGGAAAATCTTCTTCTGAAATCTTATCATTAAGAAGATTTATAATTTTATCATATCGATAATCTAGAGAATCATTAAGTTTACTTAGATCATGTGCAAAAGAAGCCAACATTAAACCACTACTAGCTAAAGCACGTAATATTTTTTGTTCCTCACGCAAGAGTTTTATCTCTTCTGTTTTCTGTTCATTAACAACAGCTAACAGATGTAATTTATAATCAGTAGAATTTTCATCTGTAGATTTTTCAAGTGTACTTTTGCTATTTTCTATTATCTTGTTGGCAAGCTCTTCCGCACGTTCCCTATCCCTTGCGGCACCATTACGTAATTCATCATCAGCAACAAATTCTCTTGCAATCAAAGAACGATCATCTTCAAATATTTTAATAATACTGACAATCAACTGTTTGAAGACTGAGAAAGTTTTATTTTCTTGTAAACCTTCTCGACTTGACTTATCATCAAAATCGATATTAGAAACTCTAGATATAAGGATAGAACCAGCAATATTCTCTGCTTCCACACGATAACCGCCAGACTTCTTAGCAATACCTGCCGGACTATTGTTCTTACGCATACCAAGCCCTAGCCAATCAAAAGAAGAATCTCCCTTCTCTCCATAAGGTCGAACTCTAAATTTGTCACGGAACAATTTTATGCCACAATACTTGTCCAACCAACTTTTTCTAAGATTATATGGACATTGGCGATAAAAAAAACGAGCATCATCTTTTTTTGTCGCCGAACGTTTCAAGTAATAAAAAGAGAATTCAAAAGCACCTATTCTTGCCAATATACCATCAGTATCTGTATCACGGAAACCAGGAATCAATTGTGAAAAAGTACGAGTTGTGTCCCAATACCCGCGCATAAAATCCTCTCTTTTATATGGATAATTCTTCTGATTTTCACGTTCAAAGAAGGAAGGAGGAATAGCTTCTATATTATATTCTTGTCTATAAATGCGAATATTAACATTTTGATTAATATCAGCATGTGCAACTACCTTATAATCAAAATCATCACAGAACAGACTCTCTACTTTACCATACTTTGTCGGATTATCAAGAGACTGAAGATAAATTGAGAAATCATGGTTTTCTGATGGAGGAACCAAAACTCCCAAATCTTCAAAAACACGACTTATAGCATCATCATCCCATATATCACGTAACTGCGAAATTTTCAATATTGTACCATGACATATCGGTTTGGCAGCAACTATTTGTTTAAGAGAAGCAGGCAAGTCTATATTATTTAAACAATTCATATAAGTACTTCCTTTTATTCCTTCCAATTCTGCTCCGATTTTGTCTATTGTTGCTTCATCTTTCTCAAAATCATTCCAGTCTACGCTCCAGAAATAGCCTTCATACGGAGTTTGATTACCATCTTTGTCTTCATCTACATAAACTTCCTTATTAAAGAATGTAAGCATTTCACAGTGTTCACCTAACTTGTCTAGAGCAAAACGTCCAATACCTTTGGCACCTGCTTTAACCCTTCCCCCATGTGATACAAAATTACTATGCTTATTATCTGTACCTATAGTCATCCAGTAATTACGTATTATATCGCCAGTCATACCTTCACCAGCATCGATAATATAAAGAACGGTATTTTTCCGTAACTGTTGCTTTAAATATCCAATTTGCTCTATATTGACGTTGTTTTTTTCGATATATATATCATCACTTATTTGATATATAGAATTAAGCATGTTTTGTTCAATCCCTAATTCTAGGAGTTTTTCATAGTCATCCTTACTAAGTTTGTTATGATATACTCCATACCTATTATCTATAAGTACGATACAGAACGGACTATCTGCATCATATCCATTTTTAACGAGCTCTATGATTGCACCTTTAGAAGTTGCAACATTTTCGCGACCAATAAGGCGAGCTGTTCGTGCAGAAACTTTAAATGGTATTGTTTTTGTCATAATTATAAGATTTAAGAAGTTGAACTGTACAAAAAATTAACAGATTCCCAAAGGTACTTACTAAAAAAGATCAAGCAATTGGATATCATTTAAATTCATATACAGTATATTGCCATTAACTTTACATAAGTCTTGATATCCTTGTAAAAAAATAGGATTCTTAGGATAACATACAACATGATATGTTTGGTCATTCAAATCCATTATATTTGTTCTATCTAGAGAAATAAAGCCTTTTCTAGCCATACTCATAAAAGAGGTAAGATATGAGATTTGTGCATTTTGGTCGTTACCAAACTGCTGATTAAGAAAAACTTTATTTACAACAATATCTTCTTCACCAAATATATAGTCCGAATCAAATACACGCTTTTGTAGATTACGTAATTTTTCTCTATCATTGATAGCGTCTGGCAATAATCCACCAGCCGATGCCACATGACAAATCACGCTACCTATTATACAGAACCAATCAATATCTTTCGAATGCAGATAAGCCTCATCATACTTCATAAATTAGGAAATATAGCTTTACAATTATCACAATATGGAAAAACTTGCATAGTCCTTGGTCTCACAGCTTCCATAAAATACAAGTTACCAATATTGTTTTCATGAAAATTATTCATATAGTTATTACCAGCATGTTGTTCGGCACAATTCCCAATAACATATCGTTTACCAATTTTAGATCGTTTACCAATATCACCGAGCTTCTGCATTTCTCGTTTCAAGAAACTGTGCCAGTTGGTACCATTAGGACGATGAGCATACCCTTTTGCAAATTTATTACGAGTTTTATCATGACATATTGTAGCCATTGCAGGTAAATCCCAAAACTTTGACTTTGTCTTTTTGTCAAAACGTAATACTTCTATCTGTTTTTTGCATATATCTTTACAATACTTTCTTATTCGACTATCCATAGCTTTAATTGACCAATATTTCCATAATAGAAATGAGTTACAATTATTACATATATTGTTTCCATCTCACTCACATCCGTGCATTTCTGCGTCATCTGCGGGAGACTTATGTAGTGAGTAGTTTGTAGTGAGTAGTGATTAATTGATATGGGCGAATGGGAAGGGCGAAGCCCTACTAATCATTAATCATTAATCATTAATCATTAATCACTACCCATTATCATTAATCACTAATCTCTCAGGCTCTGCTGATACCACTCATAGAGTTTCTCTACGCCGTCTTCGATTTCCACTTTGTGTGTCCATCCGAGACTGTGGAGCTTGTCCACGCTGATGAGCTTTCTTGGAGTGCCGTCGGGTTTGCTGGCGTCAAACTCCACCGTGCCCTCGAAGCCTACTGCCTTTACCACGAGCTCTGAGAGCTGGCGGATAGTCAGCTCCTTGCCGGTGCCGACGTTGATGTGGCAGTTGCGGATCTCGCCGAGGGATGGGATGGCTCCACCTCTGCCCTCTGAGTTGTTTCTGTCCACAGCACCGTCCACCTTCGCACCATAGAATACTGATGAGTATTTCTCGATACCGATGATATCCTTGAAGTCTACGTTCAGGAGAACGTGGACGCTGGCGTCTGCCATGTCCTCGCTCCAGAGGAACTCACGCAGCGGAGTGCCTGTTCCCCAGAGCACCACCTTGTTGTCGTAGATGCCGTAGAACTCCAATGCTTTCAGGATGCGCTCATGAGAATTGCTGCCGTCCACATTGCCCTCGCCGATGATGGCGCGGAGCTTGTCATCGGGGTTGATAGGACGCTTGTTCATGTCTACCTCAATGCTGTGCCAGTCGCCGTCGTGGATGAGCTTGGCGAGATAAATCTTGCGCATCATTGCCGGCATAACATGACTGTTCTCCAGATGGAAGTTGTCGTTAGGACCATAGAGGTTCGTCGGCATCACGGCTATATAGTTGGTGCCATACTGAAGGTTATAGCTCTCGCACATCTTCAGTCCCGCAATCTTTGCAATGGCATACTCCTCATTGGTATATTCTAAAGGAGAAGTGAGGAGCACGTCCTCTTTCATAGGCTGGGGAGCATCCTTGGGATAGATGCAGGTGGAACCGAGGAAGAGCAGCTTCTTCACGCCATGAGAGTAAGCATTGCTGATGACGTTACACTGCATCTTCATATTCTGCATGATGAAGTCAGCACGATAGAGCGAGTTAGCCATAATGCCACCCACGAAGGCAGCAGCCAGAACCACAGCATCAGGACGCTCCTCATCGAAGAACTTCTCCACAGCATACTGGTCAGTAAGGTCAAGCTCCTTATGCGAACGACCCACCAGATTGTTATACCCTCTCTTCTTAAGGTTATTCCATATAGCAGAACCCACCAGTCCATGGTGTCCCGCAATATAAATCTTTGAATCAGTTTTCAACATACTACTTAACGATTACTTTACAATACCTTTTTCGAGATATTCTGCAAGATTGCAGCGAACCTTCTGACCGGCATCCTCTGCTGCAACCTTTGCCATGTCACTCTCCACCATAATCTTCACGAGATCCTCGAAGCTTGTGGTGTTAGGATTCCATCCGAGCTTTGCCTTAGCCTTTGTCGGGTCACCCCAGAGATTCACCACGTCGGTGGGGCGATAGAAGTCGGGCGATACCTCCACGAGCGTCTTGCCGATGAGTTCCTCAGGCCCCTCAATGCAGACACCCTTCTCGTTCTCGTCCTTGCCTTCCCACTTCAGCTCGATGCCAACATAGTGGAAAGCCAGCTGAGCGAACTCGCGAACCGAATGCTGCTTGCCGGTGGCAATTACGAAGTCCTCCGGCTTCTCAGCCTGAAGGATGAGCCACATACACTCCACGTAGTCCTTGGCGTAGCCCCAGTCACGGAGCGAGTCAAGATTGCCGAGATACAGCTTGTCCTGCTTGCCCTGCTTAATGCGAGCTGCAGCAAGCGTAATCTTACGAGTCACGAAAGTCTCGCCACGGCGCTCACTCTCATGGTTGAAAAGGATACCTGAGCAGCAGAACATGTCATAAGCCTCACGATACTCCTTCACAATCCAGAAGCCGTACTGCTTTGCAACAGCGTAGGGAGAATAAGGATGGAACGGAGTGTTCTCATTCTGCGGAACCTCCTCCACCTTGCCGTAAAGCTCCGAAGTGGAAGCCTGATACATACGGCAAGTCTGGGCCAGTCCACACTGGCGGATTGCCTCAAGGATGCGGAGCACACCAGTGGCATCCACATCAGCAGTAAACTCAGGAGAGTCGAAGCTAACCTGCACATGACTCTGAGCAGCAAGGTTATACACCTCAGTAGGCTTCACCTTGTTCATCACCTGAATAATACTCATCGAGTCGCCGAGATCGGCATAATGAAGGTGGAAGTTGGGGCGACCCTCCAGATGAGCGATGCGCTCACGATAATCAACGGACGAACGACGGATTGTTCCGTGCACGTCATAACCTTTCTCCAACAACAGCTCAGCCAAATAAGAGCCATCCTGTCCAGTAATGCCCGTAATAAGGGCAACATTTCTTTTTACCATAGATAACTGTGTGTTTTGTTAAAAATAAACTTAGTTTTGAAGATTGATTATTTAGTTTGATTAGCTCGTTCTATGTTGTTTGTATCCTTACTTTAGATACTAAAATTGCATCCATACCGTAGATAATATCAAATCGCAAAATGCGAATGGATTGCTTCATCATAGCGTTTTAAATACTTATCAACGATTTGTGTAGATAAGTTATCAAGATGAGAACATCTATTATAAATATTTTTCAATTGCATATTCCGTAGTTGCTCTATATCATCAACAGTATCAACTATAGCTGTAGACAGATTCTCTATATTTTTATCGCTTGTATTATCTGTTTGACAAGTCGTTAGCTTCATAGGCTTTATCTGCTTTAACAATTGTCTGCAAGACATATAAGGCTTGTTTTGAGCCAACCATTGATAAACGACAATAAGGCACAACATCTGCTGACTCTCTCTCTCATCAAGTTGTTTAATCTCAATGACATCAACATAATCATCAAAGACTTGGTGAAACAAGCTCTGCATTTTTTTCATCGTATCCTGTGCATCAGACAACAACATCGTCATTCTTTGTATCTCATTGATAAACCCCAATGAAGGTTGGTAACATTGTCTGAAGAAGATTGTCAAATAAGTAGAATAATGTGAATACAAGGAGTTTAATTCCTTCAAATTATCTTTTGAACTTTTACCATCATCCTTATCCTCTTTGCGTTTTTCATAACCTAATCCAAATCTATTTATTTCAGATGCAGGTAACTCTATGTTAACATTTAAAATCTTATCACACACATTCTTACAAGCAAGGTCCATTTTTACATTGTGCGCCTTGTCTACTTTATGAATCTCATCTACTGCTTGCCAATATTCTTTTATAACATCAACAAAAAGTTTACGCAAAGTAATCAATTGATCACAATAAGCCTTTCTGGAAGGAAGAACATAGCCTCTTTCATATAGATGCACCATCATTATGCGCAGCTCTTTCATCTCTTCAAGCGGTAGGTTTATCCTACTTATATGCTTTTCAAAAGGCAAATCTATATCTTCAAAGATGTCATCTTTTATAATTTCAGAATGATATACATCTACATTAGGAAAGGCTTTTCTCAGCAAATCAATATGACGCATATTAATGTTATGCATAATATCGCCATTTTCTTTCCCATATTGTTCCCCCGTAGTAAAATAATCTAAAAAAGTAAGACATTTGACTTCATTATCACAAATATCAAACTCCAAGATATTGTTTTGGATTCGAAATTGCTTAACAAAGTTTTCTTCCAAGTAATTATAAGTGGTAGAATCGTAACCAGCCAGTTTCAGACCAAGAAGTACATCTGCCATCTCATCCAAATCATCAGGAATTTTAGCCTCTATTCTAAAGTCAGAGAAATCTGGCTTGTAAGATAGTTGCAAATTACATATTGTTAAGAATTTTGCCAGCCAACAATAGTCACGCCACTTTATAGGCTTCTCCAAGGAAATAGAACTATCAAGCCATCTACATAAATAAGTAAAGACTTCAGTCTGCGAAGTAAATCTTTTCCTTATATCATTCATGGTAATACCTATATGTATTCCTAACAATTCATCTACAGACTCATCAAGTTCGATTTCCGTAAAGTTAATTGGCACTAAGAACTGCCAACATTGGGGTGCAGTTTGCCTTAACCAATCAAACTCTGCTTGATTATTTTCAATATAATGATTGACTCCACACCACACTAAAGTCTTTGCCACTATATACGCTTGTATAGAGTTTATCTTCTTCCCATCCAATTCACTTAAAAGAGAATCTGGCGTATATTTACCTTCATCTAAAAGGGTCATTAGAAACAAAGGACTAGTGTTTCCATTTATATGCTCGAACAATTCCATACCAATCTCCCATAACCCTTTTCTATCATTTCTAAATATCTCTTCAACAATGATATGAGTTCTAATGGGGTGAACATCAGAAAAATCCTCACCATTAAATTCAAAGAATTCACCTTTCATTTGCCCTATACACCGAGACAATATCATAGGGGAAAGATGACACAAGTTCCGAATGGCATCCTCAGAAATATTTCCCTGTAAAAGGTTTGATACAGATACATACTGAAGAAGTGAGGCATTTACACTATCCAGACTGTCTATCTGTTCTGAGATTCTTGCTCTTAGAGGAACACCCTGTGTCAAGAAATACACATATTCAAGTAATGTTTGAGGGTGTCCACATTCATTCCAAGCATCTTCAAATATTTCAAAACGGCATAAACCTCTTTCACACAGATGATCAAAAATATCCTTAGCCTCAAATTCAGTTAAATCTACAGCAAGAGTAGAATAATGGAGATTTGTGTTAACCTTGTTGAAACACCTATTCCAATCATCCTGCCGGATTGTAACTATGCATTTGACATAGGGAGTATTCTCTATTTCATTTATCAGTTGAACCCATGAAGTATCGTATGGCTGCACATCTAAATAAACAAAAGCTTCACTCTTCAAGCCTTTAGAAATATCTTTGATAGTAGCAATAATCTGCGATATGTTATTCTGATTTAAATATTTAATCTCATAGCGTAAAGGTGTACCACAAATCTTCAAAAACCGATAAGCCAAACTACTTTTACCAGAACCTGATATACCCGTTATGAAAACGAGATTATTGTCTTTCAGCTTCTCATACAGTTGTTGCAACTTTTCTTCCCTTACGACATCATAATTTTTAGCAATATGTATTTCCTTTGCAGATACACCCTGATAATAGGATGTTTCAGTATTAGCATCTTCTTGATAATCTGACTGAAAAAGTGGAATTACAGTTAGTCCAAATTGAGAGAAGAATTCCTTCTGGCGCACAGTAAACTCAATAATCCGCCCTATCTGACAGCATAAATCGTCATAAGTAGCAGACTTTTTATTTATCACAAGATAACATACCCACTGAACCAAGTAATTCTTTACTATAGAAGGATCTATTGATGGAAACCTATTCTTTAATGCAGTTTCTACAAAATTGTCCAACTCTGCTTCAGATTTAGATTGCCACATTATTTTAGAAGCAAGTTTCTTGGAGGAAACATAATCCAAATGCAGAGAATCCTCTTTTTTAAGCATCTTTACAAGAGAGGAATCCTTGGTCAGTTTATCAGAAATAATTCCTTTGTCATTACCATGCCCAACCGCCACAAACGAGATTTTAACATCAGAATTCTCATCTAAACTATCCTTACCTCGAGAAAACAAAGAAGTGGATTTTGCCTTAGAAAATAGATCAGAATACCCGATTGTCCCAGAATAACACTTCACTTGTACGGTTTCAATAATTTGGTCACAATAATATATGTCTAAATCTTCTCTTCCTTCTGGCACGAAGACCTCTTTAGAATCAGCTGATTCCAACATCCTATACAATGTATAGAGATATTGAACATGGTAACCATATAATGTTGACGCTACAGACATAACTATAATTCTTTTTAACAGATTCGTTAGTACTCAATTTAGAGTCTCAATCCGACTCCTTCATAGAAATAATGATGATACAAATGGAGCAATTGGTAAACGACATTGAAAGCACATGTCGGCACGGCGATTTCCCTTGCATCATCTGGAAGTTATACAACATTACTACACTGCAAGTCAACATTCCGCTTGAGCCATTTCTGCAACCGATGATTATAGAGAGGATTATTCAGAATGGCAGGAGTCGGGTGAAGTTCCACCGCAATGCCATTTATCATAAGCTCAATATGGTTAAGACTTTCTTTCCCAACGTCCACCTTGCCGTTCGCAAGCTGCTGCGCAAGTCTACGGATGTCATCCCGTTCCGCATCCACCCATATATCTATATCCCCGGGAGTCCTTGAGAAATGATTAGGATACAACAGCGCATTGCCCTGACCTTTCAATATGCAACACCGGAATCCCATTGTTCCTATATCCCTATATATGTGTGCAGCAGCTTCGTTCAAGAGAAGATTCCTTTGATAGATTCTTGGGCTCTGCCCTAACCAAGCCATCAGCAAGTCCTGACCCGGAGCATATTTCTTCGGCAATCGCCGGATTCCCTCGAAAAAGACACCTGTCAAGGTCTGTTTCTTTGCAAAACGATAAAAGTCGTTCCAGTCAAAGTCCGCCAGAGTCTCCCTCGACAAGAAATCCCTGCCATCATAAAGTCCTAAGGAAAACTGTAGAAAACGGAAATAGATATCAGCCATCACTCCCTCGTCATATTCCAGAGGAACAGTGCGTTTCCAATGATATATCTTCTCCACATGCGCTTCGGCTCTTTCAGCAAGCGGTAGAGCCATTCCAGGCCATGACGCTGCCACCACATCGGGGCACGTTCCACGGTTCCAGCGAAGAAATCGAAGACGGCACCGATTGTTCCTACATGGCAATGGATGTTCAGTTCCTTCCAATGCGAGTAGGTCCACTTCTCCTGCTTCGGTGCAGTCATGCCAATCCACAGAAGGTCGGGATCAGCAGCGTTAATGGCATCAATGATAGCCTTATTATCCTCATTCGAAAACTCCGGCTTATAAGGAGGCGAATAAGTCACCACCTTAAGATGGGGATAATCTTTAGCGGCACGCTTCACTATCAAGTCAAGCACCTTCTGCGAACTGCCCATAAACATTACCGTGCCACCTTTCTTTTCCAAATTGCCCATCTCAAACTCGAACAAATCCCATCCTGCAATACGCTCCTTAGGTTGGCTCTTTGCCTTAATCCTTCGGCACGCCTTCACGATGCTCACTCCGTCAGGAATAAGAGCATCGCCATTGGTCAACGCCTCCGCAAAGAGCTTGTCCTTCTTTGCCGTATTAAAAGAATGAGCATTAATCGTATTAATGAGCAATTTACCCTCTGGCAGCGAGGCAAGTTCCGCCTTACTACCAAGAATAGTTAAATCCTTTAATCGAAACATATCAATAATAAAGTTTAAGAATTATAGTCATTTAAATTGTAAAAGATTATTTGAAAAGGTGGTAAGAGAGAAACCCTTACCACCATAACCATTTACATCCATCGTTCGACACAGCTACTAGAGGGACTGGTTTAAGCATCAAAGTATTGATACTAAAATTGCATCCATACCGTAGATTATATCTAATCGCAAAATGCGAATGGATGCCTCGGAGAACCACTCTCCTATAAATCAAAATCTTTTCGTCTATCTGAAGAGATTGAAAACTTTTTGCAAAAAGAATCAATTCTCCTTTTGTCGTTCTTGGTATGGAAGCTAAACTCCCACACCACATCATCACCTACTTTTTCGTTTATTTTTTCAAAATACGGCATATCTACCTTGGCTAAAGAATGTCCAATTACTGTAATCTTCTTAAGATTAGATAAGGAATCAAAAAAATATTCATTGGCAGCTATTATGCTTTTGGTAGGTTTCATATTAATAGCATAATAATCTTCAAATCCTCCTAACGCTTCTTGCACAGCATGATATCTGATCGGTAATCTCCAATTACCCTTTGTTTCATCTTCCAGAAAATAAGCAAGATACGCAAGTTTGTCATTCGCGAAATATCGTCCCTTCCTATCCTTAAGATTAGGACGATACCTCCGACGATGTTCATTTCTCTTTATCCATGACTCTAAATTCGCCTTGTCGTCCGCACTATGTCCGATTATCAAACTTCCAAATCTATCATGCCTACTTCCATGTATATAATTGATTTGGTCATTAGGTATACCATACACAGACTCCAAAAAATCTGTATAGTTGAATGTCAAGAAACGAGCATGTCTATCTATATCAAGCAGATGCTTTTTAAAACCTTTCTTATACTGCAAAGTATTTATCCATCTATGAAGTTGGTACCTCATCTCAAAAGTACACGTATTCAGCATAGCCGAAATATTGTCTATCCCTAAATAATAGTCACTACATCTGAAATTATCAGAATCCTCATCGCAGTCAGGCAAGACAATATCAAGAATATCAAACACCTTCTCCCTATTCAGGTCAGCCAGATGTTCTTCAAAACTATACCACAATTCTTTCTCAGCCCATGTTGTCTTCGGGTAAACACCATCAAACGAGCAATCCCATGAAATCTCGAAACATTTCATAAAATCTTTGAAACTCTCGAAGCTGTTTTTCAACGATCTCGGTCCAAAATACAAATCGAAAGTAGCCAAAACATAAGGTTTGTGTCTCAACAAGTAATTTCTAAAATCAGAGTAAGAACATTTAGCCCCATGATAGCAATCAAAGCCATTACCAATGATATATAGGTGTTCAGATTTCATCATTCTAAAGAAGTGCTTTTACTTTTTCATCTATACCACTAGCAAATTAGCATAAAGCAAAGGTATAGTATCCGATTATATTCTTTATTTTAGCATTCTATAGATATTCTCAAGTCTGCCTGTCACTTCTTCTACAGAAAAAATTCCTTTTGCTAATTCTGATGACTCCTTCGCAATGTCTATTCTCAATGTTTCTGATGACATCATCTTATCCATTTGCTCAGCAAGTTTGTTTGTATCACCAGGATTAAACAACAAGCAGTTCTTTCCATCCTTTGCAATATCAGGAATTCCACCTACCGGTGTAGTGATTACCGGCAAGCCGTACGCCCATGCATCAAGAACTCCCATCGGAAAACCTTCTGCATAACTGGGAAGACAGAATATAGAAGCCTCCTTAAAGGCTTTATCCTTGTCATCCCCCCTTACCCATCCAAGGAAAACTGTCTGCTTATCAATGCCGAGACGTGAAGCCAAAGCTTTACCTTCTTCTATTTCACCATTGCCAGCAAACACAATACTCCAATCACGATGCTTGTCTGCAACCCTAGCAAAAGCATTGATCATATCTGCATATCCCTTACGAGCATTTACTGTACCAGCATACAGAATTCCTTTTTTCTTCGGATACACTTTATTAGAGACCTCTGTAGTACAAGGATTATAAAGCACCTTTACCTTGTCCTCATTAAAACCAAAGGTGTCGCACAATTCATCCTGCCAATACTTTGACAGCACCAAAACACAATCTGCCTTTCCAAAGAGATATCTATATACCCACTGATACTTGCTATTTATAGTAGTATCCACAGAGAAAGAATGGAAATGCACAATCACTTTCTTTCCCAACAACTTCGACACTGCCATAAACAACACCTTACGCAAAGCTGAAGGGGGCTCGCTGGTATGAATATGCACGATACTATAGAAAGGTACGTTAAGCAAGAACAGCAAGAAACCTTCCAGCAAATAAGAAAGTTTGGTAAAAGTTCCTCCGTCTCGATGCGTCTCTATCCACTTACAGCGAAACTTATTCCACAAAGGGCTATTCTCGTATGCCTTTACTACAGACGTGATACCACCACGTGTCTTGCGTGAAGTGGCAATAACTAATACTTTTGAATTCATAGGCTTTAATCTCCAACAACAGTAACAGAATTAGCAATTCTCTTCTCACCATCAATCTCCGTAGTATAATATCTTTGATTCATGCCATTTAAAAGTTCTGTTAGTTCTTTCTCACTGTTGATATTAAACATTTGGGTATCTTTATCAAACAACGTTGGACAATACTTACCTACATACGATGGTAATAGTTGTTTTTTTTCTTCCGAAAAAGATTCATACTTCATCAATGCTTCCTTGATTTTTCTTCTGTTAGGGATTCTAACCTTATCTATTCCGAAATCAGTCCCTAAATTAATCATTTCCATATCAAATAAAGTTTGAACTTCTTCGTCTGTAGCTTCATTATACAATTCATTGATACCATTAAATATAGACGTAATACTGCTTAAATTACGAAAATACAGCTTATTTTCAGCCTTTATATAATAACAATCTGGTAAATTCTTAAGAACCAATATATTCTCATTATTTACAAGACTCGCTTGATCGGTGTTTGTAACACCTGCAATACCTAATTCAATAGGACCAAAAGAAATAAACTTTTGCTTAGATAATAAAAGTGAAGATGTTACATTTTGAAAAATATAAATCACATTGCCCTCTTCATCTTCCTGAACAGAAATAACGTATGCAATCTTTCTATAAAGATGTTTGGACAAATTAGAGTATGCGGTTGCATCAAAATTGTTTTTCAATACATCCAAGCAATATGATTTGGTACTAAATTCATCCACTACAAACCATTCTCCATCTTGCAACTTATAATCATCATTGTAGGCTCGAGCATTACTAAAATCAGGTACGCAATCAAAAACTGTTTCGTCTGATAAAACCATAGATAGCCCACCATTTCTTCCCTTTATTTTTGCCAATAAATAATCCATATACTAATCGTCATTTAAATCTATAAAACTAAAATCATTAATTTTCTTCAGCCTTGTAAAATCCTTCTTATGTCCTAATTGAAAAACATACTTACTCATTACCAATATCTTAGAGTCACTTTTCATTTCAACATAATAGAAACGATACTGAAAAATATAGAAGAGAGGATTATACAAATACATTTCTGAACATAGACAAAAGATACCTAATGCTACATACACAAAAAACAAAGATGTCCAATTGTTTATACTCAACCCTAAGAACACGTATGCAAAAAATGTAGGAAGGAAGCTTTCACTTGCTGGATATATTTTGTCAATGTTCTCAGACTTAACCTCTATACTATCTTTTAGTGACGGAACCCACAACAGCATCAATTTACTTGTAACCAAAACTATCAAAAGATAAACTGTATATGAAATCCAATTAGGCAAATCAGGCAATGCAACTTGGTCATATAAGAATCCCAATTCTTTCAATATTGTGCCTATAGTTATAGAATGATTAAGAAGGTAAATGAATATAAGCAAAAGATACGACTGTAATATAAAAACAAGCCTGAATAATCCCATATCTATTCCTCCTTATGCATCTCTCCTTCTAATTTTTCTATTCTTTCTTTAACTTTTTGTATATATCCCGGCATATCGCTATCTACATATTTGATAAAATCCTCAAATTGGTACTGGTTACCATCATAGATAGTAGCCAAAACATAATGGTTTGCTGTCAATGCCCTCTTTAAATATTCAGCATGGGAAAACATATTGTGATTAGCATGTTCCCTATCTTTCTTTAACCTGGAATAATTTGACTTGTCTCTTTCCTCTATGTACATTTTATAATGTCCCTCTAATACGGGGAGAGTTCTTTTTAACGTTTCTAATTCAGATAACTCTATCATATTATTAAATATTTAAAATTCTTTCATGTTTCTCTATTTCTACAGGAGTAAATCTCATCTTCAACACTTTTGCAGGAACACCGCCAATGATTGAATATGGTGGACATGATTTAGTAACCACAGCCCCTGCAGCAACAACAGAACCTCTTCCTATCGTTACACCTTTAAGTATAGTAACATTAGCACCTATCCAAACGTCGTCTTCTATAACAACAGCAGCATCATTCTCTGGTAATTTATCATTGGAATCCATGATGTATTTACCAACAACATCTATACGATGATCACCTGTAATAATAGTAGGACGAGGACCAAAGATAACTTTCTTGCCAATGATCAAAGGTGCCTCCGTACAATAGAAAACACTGCCTTTAGGAATACTTGTATAATCTCCAACACTTAGATTCCAAAGACCTTTAAAATCAGAACTTGACGGACGAAGATATACATGTTTGCCACAGTACTTCATAGCTCCTCTATAAAAAACAGCAAGAAGCTTATCATAAAGATAAGCTGGAAGGAGAGTCA
>ERZ1026862.1164-NODE-1164-length-16133-cov-12.276029_pt1 | contig 16133 bp, 12 predicted proteins | sample MGYA00380161_ERZ1026862 | MGnify/ENA primary metagenome ERZ1026862 (study PRJEB33269, sample SAMEA4719797) | human gut metagenome | biome: human-associated habitat; feature: organic feature; material: feces | place: Cameroon | collected 2013-10 ... | reverse complement strand
ACCTAGTGATTAGCAGAAAAACAGAACTATTGCTTAATTTATAGCAGTTATCAAATTTGAAGATATATAATAGCAAGAAAAGGAATTTTGTGATTAAACAGCATAAAACACTCGGAATTTTGTGATAAAACAGTTAAAAACATCAGGAATTTTGTGATTTTAAGACTGAAAACCTTGGGAATTTTGTGATAAAGCACTATCTTTGCACCATAAACAAACCCACAAAATTATTGATTATGAAGCTATTACGAAGAAAGATAGATAAATATCTAAAGAATTGGAAAGAAGACGAGAACAGAATGCCACTTATCGTGAAAGGAGCACGACAGGTTGGAAAGACAGCTTCTATCATGCAATTCGCCTACGACAACTACAAAAATGTGGTTGCTATCAACTTCGTATTGCAACAAAAGTACAAGGCTATTTTTGAGGATGGTTATGATGTAGATAGCATCATCAGAAACCTTACTCTCATCGACCCTTCTATAAAGATTGAGGCAAATAACACACTATTCTTCTTCGACGAAATGCAAGATTGTCCTGCTTGCGCTACAAGCCTAAAAGCATTCAAAATAGATGGCAGATACGATGTAATTTGCTCAGGTTCGCTTATGGGCATCAACTATCGAGAGATAGAATCGAATAGTGTGGGATATAAAGAAGACTACACCATGCACTCTATGGACTTTGAAGAGTTTTTGTGGGCTAAAGGGTATGATGAGGATTTCATAGAACGGCTATACGAAAAGATGGTTACAGTCACACCTCTTTGCAATATAGAAATGGATGTGTTAGGAGGACTGTTTCGCGAGTATATGACAATAGGCGGAATGCCTGCTGTGGTAAATATGTTTGTAAACAACGATAACTTTAGTGGCACGCTAAAAATGCAACGCCAACTACTTCTTGACTACGAGGAAGACATTACGAAATATGCACAAGGTTTAGACAAAGGCAAAATCAAGAATGTTTATGACCACATATCTGTATTCTTGGGACAAGACAACAAGAAGTTTCTTATTAGCAAAATTGCGCGTGGAGCACGAAATAGAGAATATATGGGAACCGTGGAATGGCTTCGCGATGCTGGCATCATCAACGTTTGCTACTGCCTGGCACAAGTTTCGTTGCCACTAAAGGGCAACTATGACCCTAAATCATACAAACTATACTATAAGGATACAGGGTTGCTGGTAGCATCGCTTGATGAGGAATCGCAAGAAGATATGAGAGTAAACAAGAACTACGGCACATACAAAGGCGCCATCTATGAGAATGTGGTTGGCGATATGCTCGTAAAACAAGGGTATAATCTCTACTTCTATCGCAACGACAAGTCGACCATAGAAATGGATTTCTTCATTCGCGATACTCAGTCGCTTATTCCTGTAGAAGTGAAAGCAACAGATAATGCAACAAAGTCGCTCACTAAGCTTACAGCTCAAGATGGCAAATATCCAGATATAAAATATGGTATTAAGCTATGCAATAAGAATATCGGTTTTAATGGTCAGTTTTATACTTTTCCGTACTTTCTGACCTTCTTACTTAAAAAATTTACAACACGCACGCATGCGTAAAGGTTGCGCATACGTACGTGTTTGAAAAGGACACATATATCTGATTACAATGAAATAGATTACAACTATATTCAGATTACAACAAAATTCAGATTATAATGAATTTCTGATTATAAAGAAATTCATATTATAAAGAAGCTCCGAATCTAACGCTTGGTAGTGGAGCCATGAAGTAATAGTTCATATCATTCTTGTTATCGAGGAAGTTAACCTTCTTGAGTCCGAAGAATGGAAGACCATTAGGGAAGAGAGGAGAGAAATCTGTTACACCACCTGAGAGAGCAGGACTGTTATCCTGGAAGTTGAAATTCCAAGTAGTATCGAAGGCAAGAGGAGCGCCCTTGACAACATCATCTCCTTCGCAATTGACGTTCATATTCTCGCTTTGCTTGAAGTTCTTGAAGAGAGGATTGAACTGACCAGCCACGCTACTCTTGATGTCGGTATCAAACCAAATAGCAAGGTCGGCATCCTTAGCCATCTGCTTTACTCCAGTTTCGGTAGAAGCATAATAATAGTTTGGAGCCAAACGGCTATGTTCCATATCTACGCCATCTTTAGCAGGTTGCTTCAAACCATAGCGACAATCATAGATGAGGTTGTTGACGAAGATTGGCTTAGCAGCCTTTTCTACCCAAACAGAACCACCCTTCTTATTCTTTTTACGACGCCATCCGCAATCTATCAAAGTGTTGTTGTAAACTGTCATCTCGGTAAGCGGAATAGTCTCGCTATTGCCGGCATTAGAGAGTTTGAAGGCATTGGTGCAGGCATTGTAGATAACGTTGTTGGCTACATCGAGCTTGCAACCAGCCTTCACATTGATAGCCTCGCCACCATCAGTAGAATTTCCGCTATCTGCAAAGATATTGTTGATGATAACACCATTTCCGCCTGTGAAGTAAGTCTGGTCGTTGTAGTTGTCGTGGAAGAAACAGTTAGCCATCACAAACTTACCATTCACATTACAGAAGTGGAAGGCAGGCACACCACCATCGATAGTGGTCTTGAAGAGCTTGTTTTGGAAAGAAGCCGAACTCTCGGTAGGAGTAGCGCAAGCATAGGCAACCTCAACATGGTTGAGCACCACCTCGTCTGAATTATATCCACAGATGATGCCACCCCAATCGGCAGGCTTCTTGGTATCGGAAGTAAAGACAACAGGCTTTTCGGCTGTTCCCATACAATAGAGATTGCCCAAGACTACAATTTCTACAGGCACCTTAACATCCGACTTGCAAGTAACGGTTACGCCTGGCTCTATATAGAGTGAAGTGCCCTCAGGAATCTCTATGCTCTCGCTAAGAGTGGTATCCTTGGTCCAGACTAAAGAACCTACAGGATATTCTGCAATAGCAGTTTTGATGACATCGGTAGAGCCCTGATTCTCGTTGCTACCACCATTATTATTTGTATAGTCGTATGGATTGATATTGTCGTTCTCGCATGATGTTGAGAACACGGCTGTTGCCGCCATCAGCAGCAAACAAGCGAAAGAATTTATCTTTTTCATTTTTTTGTTTTTTACTTTTTAAAGCTTATAGCGGACACCAAGAAGGAAGGTTCTACCATATTTATATGTACCGATGACGGTTTTGTCGCTCTTCTGACCTGCATACTGAAGGTTGCTCTCGTTTACAGTCTTCAAATATCTCTCGCGCTTAGCATCGAGAAGGTTGTTTGCCTTGAAGAATATAGAGAAGCCATTCTTAAATTGCTTTTCGGCACTAAGGTCGAGACCAAACATAGCTTTATCCCATTGGTCGGCATCCTTGAAAGGAGAAACCAAAGCGAGCTTGGCACCTGTGAACGAAGAGGCAAGCTGCGCATTCCATCCATTCTCTGTATCCTTGTAGAGCAAGGAGATGTTGGCGGTATGAGGAGCCTGATTTACAAGAGGACGACTCTGGGTGACGCCCGACTTATACTCAGCACTACCCTCTTTATATTCACGCTTCGATGTGGTGATTTTTGAGTAAGTGTAGGTATAGTTGGCTTTGATTCCGAAGTGGCGGATGTATTTGATAACATCAATCTCGAAGCCCATGTTCTTGGCATTACCAAGATTGTCAGGCATGTAGTAGGCATCTGTTCCGGAACCAATCTTACCATCAGAAGTTACGAACACCTGCTCGATAGGGTCTTTGAGATACTTATAGAATACGCCAGCAAGGACCTGCTCGGTATTGCTTGGGAACCACTCCCAACGCAAGTCGATATTGTCGATGCGTGCACGCTTAAGGTTTGGATTACCCTTCTCCTGATATTCCTCGCCCATAATCTGGTAAGGCACAATCTCGTAGAATCCAGGACGGTTGATAGAACGATAGTAAGAAAGACGCACGTTCATCTTCTTGGTTGGAGTCCACTTGAGCGAAGCCGAAGGCAGATAGTCCCAATAGCTCTGTTCGCCAGTCTGTCCCATGTTGCGGAAATGCTGAAGCATAGTGTATATTTGGTTTGTATGCTCGGCACGGAAACCAGCATTCAACTCTCCGAGCTTGCTCTTAAAGGTAACCATGGCGTAAGCGCCACCAATATGCTCCTTAGAATCGTAGTTGAGCTGCAACGCCTGAGAATAAGGAGTCTTGCAAACCCAGTCAACATTATCAAACTGCTCTAATCCGTTGCCGTCTAAATCCTGTGCGTTGTCGGCAGGACTGAAGATATAAGAATAATATCTGTTGCTACGCTCCTTACGGCGATATTGTGCGCCAGCCTTCCAAAGAGCCTCAACATCGTTGGCGAAACGAGTATCGTAGGTGAGGTTGATGTAGCCCGCCCAGTCGGTATCCTTGTTGTGCTGGAATCTGCGCTCAGCATCCTTAGGGAAAGTCTTGGTGATATTCTTGTTAGTATCCCAGAGATTACCCGAAAGGATATTGCCGTCGGCATTAGCTTCTGTAGAAACAGAATTTGATAATGTTACGTAAGTTCTGTCAGGATCTTCCTCCTTGGCTTGCGAGAAGATGCCCGACCAATCGAGAGTGAAGTTTTTGGTAAGATGATGAGTACCCTTCAAGTTGGTAGCAAAGATGCTCTGAGTGGTTGAGAGCGAGCGAATCTCGTCTTCCTGAGTATAGCTATTGGCTCCGATATATTCGGTACCGATAGTGTTGTTGTATCTCACACCCTTGGAATTGGTGCGCACATACATGTTGTACCATTCTATCTTATGTCCAGGCAAGGTTAAATCAATCTTAGCATGAGCACCCGTGGTGAGGTCGTGGATGCTATAGTAGCGATGATTCAATTTAGAAATATACATAGCCTGTTCACCCGACGCCATCTTTACTGAGTTGTATGTGCGCTCAGTACCGCGGAATGTATTCTGAACGCTTCCTGCAAGCATCACGCCAAGACGGTCGTTCCAAAAGCGATTGCCGATAGAGAGACCGCCAACGAAGTTAGGAGCTGGCATAGAATGGCTCTTCAGCTGCATAGGACCATTCTTGAAGTCGCTTATGCTGGCTTTATATTCTGAGCCAAAAGCCTCGTAAGGTGCTTTCCTGGTATAGTCGGAACGATTGCTGGTTAGATAATCTCTGCCATTCTTCCAAAAGTAATCTGTTGTTCCGATAGCAGCATTAGCCTGTAGCTGGAAACGAGAAGGGGCATCCTTCATCACCATGTCTACCACTCCACCTGCAGCATCGCCCTCCATATCGGCAGTCAACGACTTTGATACTACCAAACGATCCATCAAATCAGAAGGGAAGATATTCAAAGGAATATAACGGTTTTTATCGTCAGGACTTGGAATCTTAACGCCATTTACAAGGGTATAGTTATATCGTTTGTCCATACCTCGGAGAATGGCATATGAAGCCTCACCCGAAGCCTCACGCTCCATAGTTACACCCGACACACGTTGCAACACGCTTGCCACGTTGACATCAGGCGAAAGCTGAATGCTCTGCTGGCTCATCACGTTGAGCACATTGCCAGCATTCTTCACGGTTTCCACGGCACTACGGTCGCTACGATACTCACGATGACCGGTAACCACAACTTCGCCAAGTTGCTTCAAGTCTTCATCCATAGGAATGTCAACCTTCTCGTCGTTGGCTACATCCACCACAATCTCCTTGGTCTTGTATGCCATAAAGGTAACCACGAGGGTGTACTTACCCTTATCTGGCAATTCATGCAAAGTGAACGAACCGTCGAGACCGGTAGTGGTGCCTACGTTAGGCAACTCCTTTACTCTAATCACGGTACCGATGAGCGGTTCGCCCGTCTTGTTATCCTTGACTATACCATCGAGCGTGTGTGCTTGAATGGCAGTAGCCGATGCAGCAAGAAGAGCCGCACTAAACAATAATCTTTTCATCTCTATTTCTTTTCAATTCTTCACTCTTCGTTCTTCACTCTTCACTTATTCTTCTGGATAGTGTGGATGATGTTTCCATCCTTATCGATCATCGACATTCTTAGTTGAGTTTTGTCGGCAGTAAATACCGAGAAGCCATCAGCAGGACTACAGAATACGGTTCCATCGATAGGCTTTACAGGGCGAGCCAATGAAGAAGAAGAATTTACTACGTAGTCGATATTGTCGCCCTTCTTCTGTATGTGTTGGAAGTTGTGGATGTGGCCACAAGCATAAATTGCCACATTATTATATTTATGTAGGATAGGAAGCAAGCGCTTCTGCATGTCGAGGCGCTCATTCTCCTTTTTGCCTGTTTCTGCATAGATAGGATGGTGACCCACAACGACAACCCAATCTTCCTTGGCATTCTTCAAAGTTTCGTCAAGCCAAGAGAGCTGAGCCTGCATATCCTGCTTGCAAGCATCTGGATAGACTGCAGAATTTTCTCGATAAGAATCGATGAGAGGTGTGGTATCGAGGAAGACAACGCGAATGGTAGTATTGCCATGGTCGAACACCTTAGTATAATATTTTGCAGGCATCATCCAGCGACGGCTCACCTTGCCATAGTCCATAAAAGCCTGAGTATTACCACGATATTCATGGTTGCCACAAACAGGGAACCAATCGAGCATCAAATCTGGATGAGAATAAATCAATTCGTAGTTTGTCATCCAAAGAGGGTCTTGCAAAGAAGCCACACCATTAAAATGGTGGATATCGCCAACGGCAAGCACACATTCAGGATCTACCACTCCTGCCATCTCGCCCATAAGTTCGGCAATAGGCTTTTGGTCGTAATAGCCGTTGCGACCCATATCGTTGGTCATATAGAGGGTAACGTCGCCCTTCAACTTCTCCCATTCAGCACGGTTTTGTGCCTGCATTTGTAAACTACCAAGTAGCAAATAAGCTACCATTAACATCATGGCAACACTATTGCCACATACTCTCATTACTTTCATTTCTTTCATTTATTTGATTTGTATTATTATCCTTTTGAACCGTCGACGAATGCTCGTCTGAATTCGGGTGCAAAAGTAATGGAATATTATGTCAAAGGTGTTACAAGCGTTTTAACAAGCACATAAAGAATGATACAATCTTGTTACATAGCGAAAACTTCTGAATAGGCGAAAGCCCTACCCTTTTAGGGAAAACCATATGATGGTTTATAGATTTCCCCCTTGTTGTTTTCAGCTAATATCTCTATCTTTGCAACAGAAAAAAGAAATAAGTAATAACTCTAAAAAACTATTGGAATTATGAAACGTACATTATTAGCAATCGTAGCAGCATTCATGATGATAGCATCTGTAAATGCTCAGAGACTGGCAGATATTCAGACAGAAGCTCGTTTTATAACAGATAAAATGGTGGTGGAACTGGGTTTGAGTAATGTTCAACGCAACAACATATTAAACATCAACCTCACTTACCTTGATGGCATCAGAAGCTATCGCGATATCGACTCTCATGGTTGGAAATATCGCAATAAGCAACTAAAGCACATTCTCTCGGATAAGCAATGGAAGAAATATAAGAAGTCGTACTACTTCTATCGTCCTATCAGCTGGCGCAACAACGCGTACATACATAATATATATGCTAAGTATCCAAAACAGAATTGGAGAAGCGACAAGCATCACCCTCACCACAAAGGCGACTTTGGACGACCATGCAAGCCACACAAATACGACAAGCACTACAAGAAACATTACAAGAAATACAAGAAAGCCAAAAGAGAGTTTGGCAACAACTCGCCTGAGGCTATCCGCATGAGACACGAAATGAGAAAAGACGCCATGCGCGGAGCAAGATAAAGACAAACATTAGTTTATAAAACAAAAGAAATCCAAGCAAGAACAATAGTTCAAGCTTGGATTTTCTATTTGTATGACTCTTTATTTCTGAAACTCAAAGGAAGTTGATGCTTCCCTATACTATCATCATTAGATATTCGTCATGATATCTTCCACAATCTGATTGTCAAGCAAACGATTGTCTGAAAGCAGTTCGTGCACATCGAAGCGGTCGTAGAGTCCCTTCTTGATGCCACCTACCATAACCTTCATATCCGATGGTCCATAGTAAGAAGCTATGCGCTCGCCAAAGCCGCCATCCTTGCATCCGTCCTCAAGGGTAACAACAAGCTGATGGTCTGCCTTCAAGCTATCCAAAGTCTCAGCATCCACATCATTCATATAGCGAGGATTGATGAGCGTAGCATCTATGCCATTATCAGCCAACAGGCGAGCCACATTCTCTCCCTTCTGATAGAACGAGCCTGCTGCTATGATTGCCACCTTCGTTCCCTTGTGCATAACCTTATATTTCGACTCATAGCTGTATTCTGTTTCCACGACTTCTGAGGTATGAACCACGCCATTGCTTGGCACACGGATGGCGATAGGTTTCTTATCTTGCAGAATGCTCCAACGAAGCATGGCAAAATACTCCTCGCAGGTGGTAGGAGCAAGATAGATAAGGCCAGGAATGCTACAAAGCATAGGAATATCGAAGAGACAGATATGGGTGATGTCATTCATTGAATTAACTCCGCCTCCTACAACATTTATCACGGCAGGATTAGAGTTGATGCAGAGGTCTTGCGCTATCTGGTCGTAGGTGCGCTGGATGAATGTGCTATATACGGTCCATACTGGATGCAATCCGCCCTTTGCCATTCCAGAAATCATAGCCACGGCTTGCTCTTCGGCAATACCCATATCTATATGTTGTTTGCCAGCCAGTTCACGCTTATCGGCAGTAAAGCCACCTGCAGTAGGAGTGCCTGCGGTTACGGCAATAAGGGTTTTATCCTGCTTCATCTCGCTGAGCATCCAATCAGAGAACAAAGTGGCGTAATCCTCGCATGGAACCAGAATAGGAATGGTTCCATCTGCATTCTTTCTTGGGCGAGAACCATCTTCAAGATTGAAAGGCATGCCCCAATGCCAAGCCTCCTTGTTGGCTACGGCAGGCGCAAAGCCGTGTCCCTTTTCGGTATGGATGTGAACCACGGTTGGCTTATCGGTATCCTTCACGCTCTCGAACACTTCGATGAGCTTTTCTATATTGTTTCCTTCTTCCAAATACTTATACTCAAAGCCCCATGCCTTAAACCAGTTGTGCTCGCATGTGCCGTTGCTCTCGCGAAGGGCACGAAGGTTCTTATATATGCCGCCATGGTTTTCGGCTATCGACATTTCGTTGTCGTTTACCACGATGATGATACCAGTACCGAGTTCTGAAGCCTCATCCAAACCTTCGAAAGCTTCGCCGCCAGAAAGCGAACCATCACCAATAATGGCTATGATATTCTCGTTGGTCCCCTTGATGTCGCGTGCTTTCTGCAAACCTGTAGCAAGGCTGATAGAAGTAGAAGTATGGCCAACCTCGAAGTTATCGTATTCTGGACATTCGGCAGGAGAAGAATAGCCAGAAATGGCATTCATATCGTCTACATCGCCAAGGAATCCCGAGGCACGTCCGGTAAGCACCTTGTGAGGATAGCATTGGTGGCTAACATCGAAAACAAACTTATCTTTTGGCGCATTAAAAACATAATGCAAAGCCACAGTAGCCTCAACAAATCCGAGGTTAGGACCTACATGACCTCCATGTTTGCTCACACGATTTAATACAGCCTGGCGAGTTTCGTCGGCAACGATATTCAAAGTTTTAATGTCCATGCCTTTCAAATCGGCTGGCGACTGAATTTTCTCTATATACATATCTTTTACCTTAATTTATATATGTATTAATGTTGTTGTATTGATTAGATGGTGCAAAGTTACTGCATTTACTTAAAAGACATACTACCCAAATGTCGGAAATAATAACATCTTTTCCCTAAACAGCTTTTTGCTGTCTATCTTTAAGTATCATCGCCATGTTGTCACCTGCCCACTCTATCAAACTATTCATAATAGGGAGTAGTGTTTCCGTGCGATTAGGAAAACTGCAAACATGGTTTGGTATAATAAAAAAGCATAAAATCATAGTATGCTTTTCCCTTTATTTTTTTAGTCTATTCTAATAATGTCTATTCATGATACTCTGAATAGAGGCTATATGGCAATAAAAAAGCAGATTATTGTGGCAAACTTGAACGAAAAGCATTACCTTTGCAGAAAATATGTTTACGGCAAGAAACAGAATATATCAAAATATGGAAACAGAAAACAAGCTATTTCAAGAAGTTAACGAAGGATACACCATGCTTGAGGCTATCAACGAGGCTAAACGATGCCTGCATTGCAAAGTGCCTCAATGCAAGAAGGGATGTCCTATAAGTCATGATATTCCGGATTGGATTCACGAGTTGTCGATGGGTAACCTCGGCAACGCTATGGATATAATAAACAACAAGAGTAATCTGCCTGCTGTTTGCGGACGAGTATGTCCTCACGAGAAGCAATGCGAAGGTCATTGTGTGCTCAACAAAAAGGGACAAGGCATACATGTAGGCAAGTTGGAAAGATTTATTGCCGACTTTGATGGCAACATGGGTCTTATCCGCGAAAACTTGTTGCCTAAGACAAGAGGTAAGATTGCGGTTATTGGTTCGGGACCTGCCGGACTAACTATTGCTGGCGACTTGGCACGCCAGGGCTTCAACGTAGAGATTTTCGAGATGGAGCCAGAACCAGGAGGAGTATTGATGTTTGGTATTCCTGAATATCGATTGCCTAAGGAAATAGTGCGCCGAGAAATTAAGAAGATTGAGGAGCTGGGCGTGGTGTTCCATTGCAATACTACCGTGGGTAAGGACAACCTGACTATCGACAAACTCTTTGAACTTGGCTACGACGCTATCTTTATGGGAACCGGAACGGGCAAGCCTAAGAAGCTCAATATACCAGGAAGCAACCTCAAGGGCGTGCGCCAGGCTATATGGTTCTTGCGCCGTGTGAGCCTCTACAACGAAGGCAACCTTAGTCGCGAAGAGATTGTGGTTCACGAGGGCAACCGTGTATTCGTGATAGGATGCGGAAATACAGCTATGGATGCTGCTCGAACAGCTGTACGCTTAGGAGCAAGCCACGTAGAAGTGGTTTACCATCGCACAATAAACGATATGAGTGCTTTGCGCTCGGAATACGACGAGGCTGTAGAAGAAGGGGTGAAGTTTAGTTGGGAGTCGAGCATCGTGGAGATTCATGATGAGAATGGCACACTCAACGAGGTTGTCATCGAATCAAATGGCGAGCGCCGAGTAGAGAAAGCCGACTTCGTTATCATGGCTGTTGGTTCTGCACCAGCAAGCCGAATAGTATCTACCACAACAGGTATCGACGTTGATGACCGTGGCTACGTATTGACTCGCGAAAAGCCATACGGCATGACTACTCGTAAGGGAGTATTTGCAGGAGGCGACGTTGTGAATCGTCCATCAACCGTAGTGCTGGCTATGCGCGATGCAAAGCAGGTGGCTGAAGGTATGGCTCAATATGTGGATGCTGTGAAGCTCCTTGAAGCTATCAATATGGGTGGCGAACTAAAGAAGTCTGAAGAATAAAAAATAATCGAAACAACAAGTGAAGAAGTAGTATTCTACCTATTTATATATTAAAAGACCAAGTCGTATGAAAACAAACGACTTGGTCTTTTTTCTATCTTTATCCCTCCTCGATAGCTATTTTTATCACGCCATCCTCCTTGTTTTCGAATATTCTGTACGCCTCTTCAATCTGGCTGAGAGGGAAACGATGGGTGATGAGCGGAGTGGTATCTATCTTGCCTTGCGCTATAAGCTGTAGCACTTCCTCGCAGTCGCAACCATCCACACCGACAGTCTTGAAGGTAAGGTTTTTGCCATACATATCAGGTAGCGGCAACACCTGTGGCTCGTCGTAGAGGGCTACGATAGTGACGATGGCATTAGGTCGTGCACAAAGCCATGCCAAGCGGAAAGTGTCTTTGCCTCCTGCCACTTCCAACACTCTATCAGCACCTCCATGGTCGCTATGGTTCTTCACAAACTCTTCGCATTCGTCGGGAGTAGTAAGCAGCACATTTGGATAATGCTCCTCGACAAACCTACGACGCTCTTCCGAACGCTCGCAAACGATAATGCGCTTAGGCTCTTTCAGCATAGCACAAAGCAAGGTGCAGATACCTGTAGGACCAGCACCAATTATCAAGACTGTATCTTCTGCCGTTATCTCGCTAATGCGGGCTGCCCAAAAGCCTGTTGCAAGTACATCGCCAACAAACAACGCCTGCTCGTCTGTCACATTATCTGGTATGCGATTCAGTCCCCGCGAAGCCAACGGCACACGCACATACTCCGTTTGTCCGCCATCAATACGACAACCAAGAGCCCATCCGCCATGTGGCGATGTGCAGTTGTTCACATATCCATGCTTGCAATAGAAGCATTCGCCACAGAATGTCTCCACATTTACCGTTACTCTATCGCCAGGTTTCACGCCTTTAACGTCGGCACCTATTTCTTCTACAACTCCCACCATCTCGTGGCCAACGGTAATGCCAGGCACAGCCCTTGGCACACTACCATGCTTGATATGCAAGTCGCTGGTGCAGATGCTGCCCAACGTAACGCGGACTATAGCGTCGGTACTTTCCTGAAGCTCAGGCTTCGGTTTCTCTATCAAGGCAAACTTACCTTTTTCTATATATGTATATGCTTTCATTTGTTTATTGTTATTTGCTTAATTTACATTTGAAACTTTGCCCTCGTAGCCTTAAGCAACTTGCTTATGATAAGCTCATACGATTCCCTTATCCACACCCCACGACCTCAAGCAACATTGGTCGTGGGCTTTTTTCGTCGATCAGCCAGCTGATGCCCTCACGAATTTGTTCATCGGTTTTCGCTTTGCGATAGACAACGTTGTTTTGCATGCAAACGCCCTCAGCAGTAGCATTATGTTTAGCCATCACATAGCTGTCGCAAGCAGGACTATCAGCCAACTGCTCAAACTTGCTAAATATTCCTCCACACTTATTATTGAGCAGCAATATGCGGAAGTTGCCACATAGTTCCTGATTCCATAGCGCATTAGCATCATAGAAGAAGCTAAGGTCGCCAATGATACACGTCACCGGACACGCAGACATAATCGAAAAGCCTGCTGCCGTCGACAGCGAACCCTCGATGCCATTCACACCACGGTTCACATACAGATACCTATCAGCATACTTCAAAGCCATGCGCACCGACAGGCTGTTTGCCACATGCACATTCATCTCCTTGCCCCTAATGGCATGGAAAAACTCGCGTATAGCCTCGTTTTGCCAATTCCCAGTAGCCACATTTGCCTGCTCTATAGCCTCAGCCTTCAGCCTCTGCCAACTTTCTATCCATGCCGAAGCCTCTTTGTCAGAAGAAACAGCAGAAGCCAACGCCCTGAGCATTTCGTTCGGTTTAGCCTCAACGATATCCGTGGCATTCATCATCACGTCAGCCACCTCGCCCGCCTCGTTCACCACGATGCTCCTTCTTGGTTTTGTCTGCTGCAAGAATTGTCTCATGGCTTTAGCCACCATGTTGCCACCTATATATATTATATAGTCGGGCTGATAGTCGGCAGCATTCGCCATCCGCTCCACGAGCATGTCTAATGCAGGCAGCTGATGGTCGGAATCGTCAGACAATTTCTCTGCCAACACCACCGCCCTCGTCTCCAACTTCTCCACAGCCTCGGCAGCCTTGTGCCATTCTCTTCGCTCCATCTGTCCCACCACTATCAGCGGCTTTCTCGCCTTAGCAAAGTCGGCAGCAATGGCCGTTAGCAGCGCCTCATCGGCAGAAGCTGCAGCCATCGAAATCTTGCGTTCCTCGGGCAATTCCTCTACTGCAAAATTATACAGCGGTTCAGATATAGGCACATTAATATGCACCGGTCCGCCACCATGCAGCAGCATCTTTATCATAGCCTCGTTCACCAGTCTGTTGCAATGCCATCGCTCCACCTCGTTGTGCGGTTCGGGCAACTGCATCGTCGCCTTCACCATCATGCCCAGCGCACCAGCCTGAGGCAGCGTCTGTCCCTGCAGTTGGTTTATCATAGCCAATGGTCGGTCGGCAGAAATCACCAATAGCGGCACCTCGCGATAATAAGCTTCAGCCACGGCAGGAGCCAGATTGAGCAGCGCTGAGCCACTCGTCACACACACAGCCACAGGGCGCTCAGAAGCCAGCGCCAAGCCCAAGGCATAAAATCCTGCCGAACGCTCGTCGGTGGCAGCCACACAGTGCATCTCTGGGCACGAAGCAAAATTGTGTGCCAAGGGAGCATTTCTACTTCCTGGGCACACAACAACGGTTCTCACTCCGTGAGCCACCATCAACGAAGTCAGAATATTTACATTTATTTTGTCTGAGTACATATACTTCTCATTGGCTCCATTTTCATCATTGTCTCTTGCCATTCACTCTCCTCAGAGCTCTCCTCCAGGAGTCCGCCTCCAGCATACATCAATCCTCTGCCCTCCTTTATCTCCATACATCTTAGCGACACAAAGAGCGCAGTCTTGCCGCCCACATTCCATGGTCCGCAATATCCACTATAGTATTTGCGATCTATGCTCTCATTGGCGGAAATAAAGTCGAAAGCCTCCTGCTTAGGCAGTCCGCAAACGGCAGGCGTAGGATGCAGCGCCTCTACCAGCTCGCCTATTCCGCAGCCATCCGCATGCGCTTCATCGAGCGTAAACGAGAAGTCGCTACGCAGATGCACCAAGTTGCCAGCCCTGACAGTATATGGCTTCGATATTTCCAGATCCTTAGCATAAGGCTTCAACACCTCTTCAATATACCCTGCCACCAACTGATGCTCCTTCGTGTTCTTGTCCGACCAGCTATACACCTTTTTGCCTTCCCACGCCATAGTTCCAGCCAGCGCCATAGTCTGCCATCTGTCGCCATCCAGCGCCAGCAAAATCTCTGGCGTAGCCATAAGCCATGTGCCAGCCACCTCGCTATTCACCAGCGCTATCGTCATACGCGGATAGCGACGGCAAGCCTCGGCAAAGAGCTGTTCTGGGCAGAACTCATCATCTGCGGCAATCTCCGCATTTCGCGAAAGCACCAACTTCGAAAACTGTCCTTTACTAATAGCATCATGGAAACAAGCAAAGTCGCGAGCATAATCCTCCCTTCTGCAAGTTTCCGCCACCTCGTTAGTCCAACTCTCCGTAGCCAACTCCACAGGCTTTGCTTTGCCTTCTACAACCACTATTGGCGTTTCAGCCGAAGCACGAAAAGGCGCCATCACAAATCCGCACACATCGTCAAGCTGCGCAGCCGACGACAGCAAATGAGTGGTCTCGCCATCTATCTTATAAGCCTGTTTAGCATAAGGCAGCCTGTATAAAACGCAATCCTTCATAGCTCTCTATTCACGAGGTTTTATGATATAGTTAGTCACCGTAACCGATGATATCAGCTCTTCTTCCGAGTTTTTTATCTCCACATGCCATGTATGCAGCGTTTTGCCTTTGTGAATCAAAGTGGCAGTAGCCTCCACCACATCGCCTTCCAGCACCGCCTTGACATGTGTGCCGCTAACACTAACGCCCACACTAATCTTTCCAGGGCAAATAGCCAAAGAGCCAACGCCAGCAATATTTTCAGCCAGCGCCAACGAAGCGCCACCGCTCAGAAAGCCAAATGGCTGACGGTTGCGATGGTCTACCTTCATCCTTGCCTTGCATGTATCGGGTTCGGGTGTAGACAAAAATTCCATGCCAAGAGTATTTGACAATCCATCTTGGCTACTCAACATTTTCTGTACGCGTGATATATCCATAGTTACATAGTATATAGATTCTTATCTTACTGTTCTATCTTATGCAAAGATAGTGCAAGTGAATGGAATAACAAAACAAAACACGCAGTTTTTGTTTTTTATTCCTGAGCGCAGCGTAGTTTATCTAAAAACAAAAAATCTAAATTTCGGAAAAGTAACCCTCTATTGTAATATAACTTAGTGGAGGTTTCTCCTTAACCTCTATTTTTATTTATTCCATTGTTTTTTTTTAGCCATGTATCTATTGAGCCATGTACAAACAAATTCATAAAAGCGACACATATAAAAAATCCCACCGTTAAAGGACGATGGGATAGAACCTAATGTTTTCACAACGGAATAATCCTTATTGTGATTTGCTTAAAATTTTCTGCAAAAATAGGCATTAATTAATAA
>ERZ1026862.1158-NODE-1158-length-16180-cov-5.997209_pt1 | contig 16180 bp, 10 predicted proteins | sample MGYA00380161_ERZ1026862 | MGnify/ENA primary metagenome ERZ1026862 (study PRJEB33269, sample SAMEA4719797) | human gut metagenome | biome: human-associated habitat; feature: organic feature; material: feces | place: Cameroon | collected 2013-10 ... | reverse complement strand
TCCACATCCCTATTATCGGCAACGGCGACATCTGCACTCCCGAGCAGGCACGCGACGCCTTCGACCGCTACGGTGTTGATGCTGTGATGGTGGGACGCGCCACCTTCGGCCGCCCATGGATATTCAAGGAGATGCGCGACCTGCTCGACGGTCGTCCCGAAGACACATCGCTCACCTTCGACCGCAAGCTCGACATCCTGCTCGAACAGCTACGCATCAACGTTGAGCGCATCGACGAATACCGCGGCATACTGCACACACGCCGCCACATAGCAGCCTCGCCAATATTCAAGGGCATCCCCGACTTCCGCCAGACCCGCATAGCTATGCTGCGAGCCACAACGGTAGAGGAACTCACCGGAATAATGGAAGAAGTAAGAGAGAAGCTGAATGCTCACTAATTAATCACAAATATTCATGGATAATTCATGATAATTCGTGACTATAAAGTAAGTTGTGTGCTGATGCAAATATCGTACAAGCAGTAAAAAAGTGTTACAAATAAAAATTTGATTCTGGAGATTTCAGACGCTGATTTTATCGGTTTTTGAAGGGTCAGAAACACTCCTGCTCGCCATTTGTAGTCATTTTGCAGTGCAAAAGGACTACATTTTAAGGGTGAATGTACTACAGTTGCAGTGCAAAACGACTACAGTTGGAAGGTAAAAGGGCTACATTTTCAATGAAATGTAGCCCTTTTTGCATATCAGCACATTGTGCATCTTCTCGCCACGTTACTTAAACCGCTAGCAATGAGCCACATAACACAAAACGCTCAAAACTCAAGAATTTCGAACCGAAGACCTCGTCGTGCGCTCAGCTCACAGTTTTGAGCGATGAAAAATGCAAATATTGTTGTGGAGCCGGCTCCACAGTTGTTATGTTGAGATGGTGTTGTTTTGCCGTGCCTTTTATAATTGTCGTAGCAAGAATGTCATGTAAAGAGGTAGCGTAAGGAATTGTCCGCTGCTGCCAATGTTGAGGTCGCCAAGTTTTATGGCATGGTTGACATGATATTTCTCGGGGTGTGACAGAATGGTCTTGGAGCTTTTAATGTTTCCGTCTTTAGCCTTTACCTCCACAAGTACACATTCGCCTTTATATCGTGTTACAAAGTCAACCTCCAATCCGGAATCCTTACGGAAATAGTAGAGTCGGCGTTTCATCTTAGTAAAGATATCAGCTACAAGATTCTCGAATATAGCACCTTTATATGTATGCAGGTTACCTTGCAGGATGTCAAACTGCGTACCGTCATCGAGCATTGACACAAAAAGCCCGGTGTCTGCCATATATATCTTGAAGCAGTCGTCGATGGCATTTCCGTTCAGCGGTAGTTCAGTGATGGTAAGATTTCGGCACCTGCTTATAATTCCAGCGTCTTCTATCCATTGTATGCTGCCTGTATATTGCGATGCCTTAGCGCCTTTGCGTATAGTAGAATACTGAAATTTCTTGTATTCCTTGCTCAGTTGACGTGGGATAGATTCAAAACACTCGCGTATACGTGATTTGTCTGCATCAGAAGCATACTTCACCATATCTTCCTCATATTCAGCAACAATGCCTCGCTGCTCGACAAGTACACTGCCCATGTTATGGGTATTGACAAATACATTGACGACGGACGGCATACCTCCAACTACGGTATATTGCAATATTAGTTGGCGCATTTTCTGATGAATAGCCTCGGGTACCGGCTGTTTGTTGTCAAGACATTCGGCAAGTTTGCTGATTATAGCGTCGTTTATCCCATTTGCCCATAGAAATTCTTCGAAGTCAAGAGGAAACATATCTATGATGGTTTCATAGCCAACGGGGATTGACGTCTTAGTATTTTCATTGCCACGACTGTCCCGTCTCTCGCCATATCCTTTCACTCCAAGCAATGAGCCGGTGGCAATAATGTCATAGCGTCCGTCCATCTTGAAGAACTTCAAGGCTGTGCGTGCAGAAGGACATTCTTGTATCTCATCGATTATTATACACGTTTCACCAGGCACAAACTTAGTTTGTGGTATCATGGCTGAAAGATTCATAACAATGTCGTCAACTCTCTTTGAACCCTCAAATGCCAGTGCATAATCAGGGTCTTGCATAAAGTTGAGATATACAACATTTGCATAATTCTCTTCTGCAAATTTCTGTACAATGAATGTTTTGCCGCATTGACGGCAACCTTTTATTACTATAGGCTTGCGATTAGGATTCGCCTTCCACGCAACAAGTTCTTCTTCAATCTTACGTTTAAGCATGATTATCAGCTATTTAGAGGTGACACTTAGTTACTCACGTCACTTTTCCAAGGGACTTTTTGCGTACTTACGCCACTTTTTCAAGGGACTTTTTGCGTACTCACGCCACTTTTCCAAGGGACTTTTGTGCAAATATACACTTTTTTCGTTAAAAGAACAAGTTTTGGGGGTATACCATGTACGATTATTCCGTCTCTTTTTCCAGATGCACAAGCCGTCCGCTTCGGTCAACTCCCTCCACCGTGACACGATATTTCTTGGCTCCATTTGGCATGAACTGCACTATGGCCTTACCGTTCGATATCCGCAGCGTCGGGTTCCAGTATACAGTATGGCGCAGAGCGTATTCTTCCGGAGCATCGAACTTGGGATTATAGAATGCGGCAGGACGCTGATAGCCGAGGGGATTAATCAGTGCAACGTTAGTTCGGTGAAAGGATTTACTGCTACGATTGGTTGTGATCAGAATTGCACATTTGTCAAAGCTAAGAGCATCAATACCACCAATACCTGGGAGTCCGTTCACCGAATGCCCTTTCAATATATCAACTTGATATACGTCACTTGCCAATAAAGACTAAAAGTGGCGTCCCAATTACGGGGCGCCACTTTCAGTATATATGAACAATAATGTATTTTAGTTGAACGACAATATTGACAATGTTCGACAATATGGTGTAGGATGTTATAACCCACAATCTCACAATATATTCTTTATCTCTTCTTCTGACAAGCCAGATGCTTGTATAATGGTTTCAATAGGCACTCCAAGAGAAAGAAGATTAGAAGCAATCTTTACCTTAGCTTCTTTTTCGCCTTCTGCTTTGCCCTTTACCATTCCTTCTGCCATTCCCTCTGCAAATTTCGTCTTCTCCGCAGTTCTTATGGCGTTTACTATATCGCGGTAGGCGTTGACGCTGTCCTCGTATAGTTTAAGTTCTTCCTTATCAAAGTTGGAAATCTCTGCCTGTTCGAAAAGACGGGTGAACACACGCTCCTGCAGGGCGGCGGGGCGCTGCATTAGGTTGGAGAGATTTTTCAGCACATACATCCACTTGTCGTACATGGTTACAAGTTCCGATTCCTGCTTGTCGAACTTTGGAATCTCTACATATATATACGTCAATTTGTCGTAGAACACTTCATGTGTGTCTACCTCCATTAGCTTCACCTCATGGTGCCAGCGTTTTGCATTCTCCAGTCCATCTGCAAAGTTGAAGTTGAGCAAGCCTATGGTATAGACAGGATTGAGATGGAAGTCCCAATCACCTCCACGCTGTGCCTGCTCACGTATGGGGAAGGTTGAGTAATATATGGTACGGTCCTTGAAGAATTCCTGATATACGTTCTGCATCTCCACTATGAACTTCTCGCCCTTATCGTTCTCGCAATATACATCAAAGATGGCACGGCGTGCATCAGCACGATCGCCAAGTTGCTCGGAATTAAGATACGTGACGTCTTGAACGTTCTGCTCGCCATGAAACATGGCGTTCAGAAAGCTGATTAGCAACTCCTTGTTAAACTCAGAACCAAACAAGCGCTTAAAGCCAAAATCTGTATGTGGATTGATGTATTTCTCTTCCATAATGCTGCATTTTTTATTCCAAAGGCAAATATACGGTATTTTTGCGGATTTGCAAACTTTGACAGCGCAAATTAATACATAAACTTTAGTATAAATGAGCCATTAGAATTTTTAGTTGAACGACAATATTGACAATATTTCAATGTTTTGTGTAATTGTGATGTAGCTTCTCTTATTGTCGACCATTGTCGGTGTTGTCGTTCTATAAAACAAGGGTAGGGCGTGTGCTTTTATTTCATACGGTTTGCTTGCGCAGGCTACGGCAAGGACACCATAGCCTCCTACGAGTGCGTTTGTTGTTAAAGAATATTAAGCCGTTAAGATTTTTTGAAATAAGCCTTTATTATATTAAACACATTTTGTAATTTCGCCCCCGTAAACCACTAAAACAATTTACAAGATTTAAAAAGTTTTACCATCAACTAAAAACGAAATAAATAATTCGACCCTTAGTTTTTAAAGGATAAAGCAAAATGTGTGTTATAATGGCTCAAACATTAACACAACGATGCGTGCATATTTTTATAATATGTATACATACTATTCTGCTGCGTCCTAATGAAACTTACATAGTTCTAACTCTACTAAAATCAATTATAACTAAATTAATTGCTTATGAACAAGAAAGTCAAGACCGCCGGTTTGGTTATGGCATTGCTTGCTGCTGCTCCTATGAGCGGCGGACAAATGGCATACGCGGGTGGTGTTAACAATGCTGCACCTACTGCTTCTACACAGCAGAAAGAGTCAGCTTGTAAGGGCGTTGTCAAAGACGCTACTGGTGAAGGCGTAATCGGTGCTTCGGTAATTGTCGAAGGTACCAACTTACGCACTGTGACTGACATTGACGGCAACTTTACACTCACTGGTGTAAAGAAGGGTGCCTCAATCCAAATCTCTTACATCGGCTACACTACAAAGATAGTTAAGTGGAACGGTGCTCCGCTCGACGTGCTTCTCGAGGACGACAAGAAGATGCTTGAGGAAGTAGTAGTAGTAGGTTACGGTACACAGAAGAAGGTGAACGTAACTGGTGCCGTGTCTATGGTAGGCTCGGAAATTCTTGAGGACCGTCCTGTAACCAACGCGTCACAGGCTCTTCAGGGTGCTGTTCCGGGACTTAACTTCTCTACCAACTCTAACGGTGGTATGCTTGACAACTCAATGGCTATCTCTATCCGTGGTACCGGTTCTATCGGCAACGGTTCTACCGACTCTCCTCTTATCCTTATCGACGGTATCGAGGGCGACATCAACTCACTCAACCCTAACGATATCGAGAGCGTATCAGTATTGAAGGATGCTGCTTCGGCATCTATCTACGGTACACGTGCTGCATTCGGTGTAATTCTTATTACTACCAAGAGCGGCAAGTCGGGCAAGGTGCGCGTCAACTATAGCGGCGACGTTCGCTTCTCTACTGCTACACAGTTGCCAGAGATGGTTAACTCACTGCAGTTTGCCAACTATTGGAACATTGCCAGCAACAACGCTGGTGCTGGCGACCAGTTCAATAGCGAGACTATGACACGCATAGAGAATTACATCAACGGCAAATACACTGATCCTTCTCAGCCTGAGTACTACGGTGTTGTAGTCAACCCCAGCAACAACCGCTACAACCTCTACGGTGGCTCATTTGCCAATACCAACTGGTTTGACGAGTTCTATAAGAAGAACGTTCCCTCAACACAGCACAACCTCTCACTCTCGGGTGGTACAGACAAGGTAAGCTGGCTCATCAGTGCCGGTTATCTGAAGAACAACGGTCTTATCCGTCACGGACACGACGAATTCGACCGCTACACTATGAACGGCAAGATCAATGCTCAGCTCGCTTCATGGGCTAAGGTAGAATACTCTACAAAGTTCATGCGCTCTGAATACGAAAAGCCTCAGTACCTCACCGGTCTGTTCTTCCATAACATCGCACGCCGCTGGCCGACCTGTCCTACTATCGACCCGAACGGACACTATCCTGACGGTATGGAAATCGCCGAGCTTGAGGACGGTGGTACAACTGCTACACGCAACAACAAGTTCACACAGCAGCTCAACTTCATCTTCACTCCTGTGAAGGGATGGAACATCCACCTCGAAGGCGCGATGCGTAATGAGTTCTATAAGAGCAAGACCAATAAGTTCCCAGTATACTCTTACTATGCTGACGGCACTAAATGGCTGCGCGACTCTGGCTATGGCTCAGTAGCAAGCGTAAGCGACTACCGCTCTGAAACCGACTATTTCTCAGTAAACGCCTATACCGACTATACTCATTCGCTCGGTATGCACAACCTTAAGGGTATACTTGGTGTGAACTTCGAAAAGTATGGTACTGACGATGTCAGCGCTTCAGGTACCAACCTCATCACCAACGACTTCCCGTACCTGAGCCTCACACAGAAGAACCCACGCGTGAGCGACAGCTACTGGCATCGTGCTACAGCAGGTTACTTCATGCGACTCAACTACGACTACGACAGCAAGTACATGATGGAGTTCAACCTCCGCTACGACGGCTCGTCACGTTTCACCAACGACAACCGTTGGGACTGGTTCCCATCAGTATCAGCAGGTTGGAACGTTGCACGTGAGGACTTCTTCAAGCCTCTTGCTAACGTAGTATCTACCCTCAAATTGCGTGCATCTTGGGGTCAGCTTGGTAACACAAGTTCATATTACAACTCATTCGCTGACTGGTATCCATTCTATCAGCAGCAGGCTGTAGGCTCACAGAGCAGCTCATGGCTTATCAATGGCCAGAAGCAGAACACTGCAAGTCTGCCGGGCATCATCAACAGCACCATGACATGGGAGACTGTTGAGACATACGACGTCGGTTTAGACTTTGCTCTTCTCAGCAACCGCTTGACTGGTTCGTTCGACTGGTACAGCCGTACAACCAAGGACATGATTGGCCCGGCTCCTGTATTGGGTTCAGTGCTCGGTACAGACGCTCCGCGCACCAACAACTGTAAGATGCGTTCATCAGGTTGGGAGTTTGAGTTGCAGTGGCGCGACCAGATTGCCGACTTCAAGTATGGCGTGAAGTTCAACATCTCTGACGCTACAGCCAAGATTCTCGAATATCCGTATGAGGGCGAGTTCGACAACCAGAGCATCAACAGCTACTACAACGGCAAGAAGCTCGGCGAAATCTGGGGTTACGAGACCAAGGGCCTCGCTCAGAGCGATGCCGAAATGACTTCATGGCTCGAGAAGAACAAGCCTAACTGGGGTAGCAACTGGCAGGCTGGTGACGTTATGTACAAGGACCTGAATGGTGACAACAAGGTAACTTCAGGTGCTGGTACACTTAAGGATCACGGCGACTTGAAGCGCATCGGCAACAGCACACCACGCTACAACTTCGGTATCAACCTCAACGCAGAGTGGAAGGGCATTGACTTCTCTGTATTCTTCCAGGGCGTGATGAAGTGCGACTGGGATCCAGGTCAGGGTCAGCCATACTTCTGGGGAGCTATCGGTGACCTGTGGCAGAGCACCTGCTTCAAAGAGCACCTCGACTACTGGAGCGAGAACAACAAGAACGCTTACTATCCGAAACCATACCTCAACGGTGACGCACAGAAGAACCAGCGCACACAGACACGCTACTTGCTGAGTGCTGCCTATATGCGTTGCAAGAACATCCAGCTCGGCTACACTCTCCCGCAGGCCATCACAGAGAAGGCAGGCATGAGCCGTGTACGCGCTTACGTATCTTGCGACAACCTCTTCACACTGACAAGCCTCTCAAAGATTTTCGATCCTGAGGCATTAGGCGGTGGATGGGGTACCGGTAAACTCTATCCGTTGCAGCGCACTATCGCTGTCGGATTGAACGTTACATTCTAAAGCTATCACCTTAAAATATAGACAACATGAATATTATAAATATTAAAAACCTGCTATTGGGCGCAGCTGTAACAACAGCAGCCTTTGGCCTCACCTCATGCAACGACTTGCTCGACATGAAGCCAATCAGCCAGATTACACCGGGGGCCTACTATCAGAATGCCGACCAATTGGCAGCATATCTGAACAATTATTACGACAGTTACCTGCAGATGCCATACTCAGGCTCTATGTCTCACTCGTGGGGACAGTGGAACGAGGGTAAGGCCAAGTCTGACTGGGATACCGATATCTACTGCTGGGGCGGTGGCAACACTTCGCTCTTCGCTGACGATCATTGGGAAGTATCTTCAGGAAAGGCTCTTCAGGGCTATTATGGTGGCGTACGCGTATACAACTACTTCATCAACACTGTTCTGAAGCAGATTGAAAACGGAACATTGCCTAATTCTGAGGATGTGAAGAACTACCTTGGCGAGGCTTACTTCTTCCGTGCACTTGTATACTTCCGCATTATGGCTCTCTACGGCGATATTCCCGTTATCACTGAGGTATTGCCCGACGAGAACAACGTTATCGTTGAGAACTCAAAGCGTACACCGCGTAACGAGGTGGCACGTTTCATCCTCTCTGACCTCGACAAGGCAATCGAGATGTGCTACACACGCAGCAAGTTCAACGGTCAGCGCGTAAACCGCGAGGCTGCCCAGCTCATCAAGTCGCGTATAGCTCTGTTTGAGGGTACATTCGAGAAATATCACCGTGGCTCAGGCCGTGTTCCGGGCGATGCCAACTGGCCAGGTGCCAAGATGTCATACAACCAGGGCAAGACATTCAATCAGGAGGCTGAAGTTAAGTTCTTCCTCACTGAGGCTATGAATGCTGCCAAGGAAGTAGCCGACAATGCAGATCTTGCTGAGAACAACCACAAGATTGACCCTGTATATGGTGACAAGGACGATTGGAACCCATACTTCAACCTCTTCAGCCAGCCTTCACTCGCAAATGTAAATGAGGCTCTGATGTGGAAGCAGTACAATAAGGACCTTGGTTTCTATCACCTTACCGGTCACTCAATGGTGACTGGACAGAACACTGGCTTCACACGTTCGTTCATCCAGACCTTCCTTATGAAGAACGGTATGCCTATCTATGCTGACAACAGCGGCTATCACGGCGACGTAACTCTTGACAACGTCAAGGCCGACCGTGATGAGCGTCTGCAGCTGTTCATGTGGGGCGAGAGTACTCCTACATATTGCGACCCGGAAATGACCGGCGTTGAGGCAGGCAAGCCATTGCCAGTTTATATGGAAGAGGACGAGACCGACGCAGCTCACATCACCAATACCGACGCTTCTACACGTTGTATCACTGGCTACCAGCAGCGTAAGTACTATACTTATGACGCTGAGCAGACACGCTACTCAGAGCAGTCTACTACCAACGCCTGTCCTATCATGCGTTCGGCAGAGGCTCTGCTCAACTACATGGAGGCTGACTATGAGCTGAACGGCCGACTCGACTCTAAGTCGCAGGAATACTGGCGCACTCTGCGTACACGTGCTGGTGTTGACACCGACTTCCAGAAGACAATCGACGCTACCGACCTCTCTAAGGAGATGGACTTCGGTCGCTACTCTGGCACAAAGCTTGTCGACAAGACTCTGTACAATATCCGTCGTGAGCGCGTTACCGAGTTGTTCTCTGAGGGTCTTCGTTTCGCCGACCTCATCCGTTGGCGCGGTTTCGACAATATGCTGACCACAAAGTGGGTACCTGAGGGTTGCAACTTCTGGGACAACATGTACAAGCACTACGATCCGGAAATCAAGTGCAACGGTGAGAACGACGCTGTAGTTTCAGCTAAGTCACTTGGCAAGTATCTGCGTCCGTACAGCAAGTCAATGCAGCCTGCCAACGAGTTGAAGGACGGCTACAAGTGGCACGAGGCTTACTACCTCTACCCAATCGGCATCACCGACATCCGTACCGCTTCAGCCGACCGCTCGCTCGAGAACTCTAATCTCTACCAGAACCTCTACTGGCCGGTATCAGCTGGTGGACACGCAGAGAAGTAATTCTCAGAAAATACGAAAATCAGCCTAATGGCTATATACTAAAAGTGGCGTCCCAATTACGGGGCGCCACTTTCAGTATATATGAACAATAAGAACTTTTAGTTGAACGACATTCGACAATATGGTGTAGGATGTTATAACCCACAATCTCACAATATATTCTTTATCTCTTCTTCTGACAAGCCAGATGCTTGTATAATGGTTTCAATAGGCACTCCAAGAGAAAGAAGATTAGAAGCAATCTTTACCTTAGCTTCTTTTTCGCCTTCTGCTTTGCCCTTTACCATTCCTTCTGCCATTCCTTCTGCTTTGCCCTTTACCATTCCTTCTGCCATTCCCTCTGCTTTGCCCTTTACCATTCCTTCTGCCATTCCCTCTGCAAATTTCGTCTTCTCCGCAGTTCTTATGGCGTTTACTATATCGCGGTAGGCGTTGACGCTGTCCTCGTATAGTTTCAGCTCCAGCTCTGTATGTGGATTGATGTATTTCTCTACCATAATGCTGCATTTTTTATTCCAAAGGCAAATATACGGTATTTTTGCGGATTTGCAAACTTTGACAGCGCAAATTAATACATAAGATTGAGTATAAATGAGCCATTAGAATTTTTAGTTAAACGACAATATTGACAATGTTCGACAATATGGTGTAGGAGGGTGAGAATGCCATTCCTTGGAAAAACGGACAAAAAGCAGCAAAAAGCCTTGGAAAAACGGACAAACAATAATTCTATCCAATATTCGCTATATCTGATTTTTGGGAATAATAATATTAGAAACTGAAAATTGAAGAGCGGAATTTACAATACAATCCGTAGGAGGAGGGTGTGCAAACAATGGCATCCCGACATTGGGCGCCACTTTTTTGTTAAAATCCAAAGTTCCCATAGAAAAGTGTAGTTATCGTTTGCAAGTTCCCCTAGAAAAGTGTAGTTATCGTTTGCAAGTTCCCCCAGAAAAGTGTAGTTATCGTTTGCAAGTTCCCCTAGAAAAGTGTATTTTTGCAATGTAAGTATCTATTAATCGTATGCCTGAGGCTGTAAAGGCATATATTGAACGTGGCGACATGTGGGAAGTACGTTCAATACATACAAAAATAATTGAGGCATTTCGCAATGATTGTTGCAGCAACTAAAGTCCCTACCCCACACCTTCATATACTATTACAGCAATGAAAATTCCACAATGGAGATAGACTTTGTCGTACAAATGTGCCTCTATGGGCGGTTAAGTGGGCGTTTGACTAAATAACTTACCCCTCCCTACGAGGGGAGGGGCAGGGCGTGGGGCTTTTAATACGAGAACGAGCTGCCGCCGAGGAACTCGCGCAACAGTGAGGTTGGGGGCAGTACGCCGTGGTCGATGGGGAGGAAATAGCTGAGGAACTTGCGCAGACGGTATGCCTCGGCATACTCTTCGCAGTTCTCGGGCACCTGTTCGAGCAGCGGTTCGGCTTGGGTCTTTATGGCTGCCAGTTCGTATATCATGGCTGTGTTGAACATTTCGTCGGCATTCTCCTGGAAGGGGAATATCCATTTGTTCTCGCCCCGGCGCACGCTCGGCCAACGGCGTATGGTGTCGCGTGCTGTGCATCCGCGCTGCTTGTAGTCGCGTATGATGCGGCGCAGCAAGCGGTTGTCGGTGGTGGGGATGTAGTTGTGGTCGTCGAGAAGAATGGTGGTGAGCGCCGATGCGTACACCCGATACTTATACTCTTCGGGTATCTGCGACGTAAGTTCGGGGTTGAGGGCGTGAATGCCTTCTATCACGAGCACATCTCCGGGTCGCATGCGCATCTTCTGACCGCTTGGCACGCTGCGACCCTTGATGAAGTCGTACTTGGGCAGCTCCACTTCCTCGCCGTTGAAAAGCTGCATGAGCTGCTTGTTGAGCAGAGGCAGGTTGAGGGCGTGCAGCGATTCGAAGTCGTAATCGCCGTTCTCGTCCTTCGGAGTAAGCTCGCGGTCGACGAAGTAGTCGTCGAGCGACACGGGCACGGGGCGTATGCCGTTGCAAAGGAGCTGGATGCTGAGGCGCTTGCACGACGTGGTCTTGCCCGAACTTGAAGGTCCGGCTATGAGCACCATCTTAACGGTCTTCTTGTTGGCTATGTTCTCGGCTATGTGCGCTATCTTCTTTTCCTGCAGCGCCTCCGACACATTGATTATCTCGGTGGCGTACCCTTCGCGCACAGCCTCATTGAACGTGCCCACGGTAGACATGCCGAGCAGGTTCTGCCAACGGTGGTGTTCCTGGAAGATTTCAAACATCTTGTCCTGGCGTATGAGTGCGCCAAGCTCCGAAGGGTTGCTCATCGAGGGTATGCGCAGAAGCAGTCCGTCGTAGTATTTCTCAAGTCCGAAGAGCGTGAGCTGCGCCGTATTGGTGAGCATCGAACCGTAGTAGTAGTCGATGAAGCCGTTTATATCATAATATAATGTATAGAGTCGGCCCGTGGTGCGCAGCAGTAGCGCCTTGTCGTGATAGCCCTTCTCCTCGAAACGTGCTATCGCCTCGTCGGTGGGCACTTCATGGCGGCGTATGGGTATGGCACGGTCAATGATAGCCTGCATCTCATTGCGCACAGCGGCAGCGTCGGCTTCGGTGACGGGATGGCCTATGTTGAGGTCGCAATAGAAACCATTGGATACCGGAATGTCGATACGAACCCTTGTACCGGGATACAAATCCTGCACCGCCTTGCAAAGAACGAAGAAGAGTGTACGTGTATAGGCTCGCAATCCTGACGGCGACGAGATGTCGAGATACTCAATGTCCTTGGAGTTATATACGCGATAATGCAAACCTTCAACCTTGTTGTTCACCTTAGCGCATACGGGCGGATAGGGTAAAGTTAAATTTAATTGCTTTAAAATGTCAGAAAGTGTGGTTCCGGCTTCAACTTTCAGACTTTTTTTATTATTTTTGCAACGGATTTGTATCAACTGTTTCATTTCGGTTACATGTTTAATGGTTAATACTTGTAATGCAACAAAGATACTCCGTTTTCGACACAATGCGCAACACCGCCACATAAATTATATTAAAAATATGTCGATTTGGATTTTTTTTAAGATTATCGGATCATTAGCTCTGCTCATCTACGGTATGAAAGTGATGAGTGAGGCGCTCCAGAAAATGGCTGGCTCGCAGCTGCGCCATATACTTGGAGCAATGACTACCAACCGCTTTACCGGCCTGCTGACCGGTATGTTCGTAACAGCCTCGGTGCAGTCGTCGACTGCCACTACGGTGATGACAGTATCGTTCGTAAACGCCGGACTGCTCACATTGGCACAGGCCATCTCCGTTATCATGGGAGCCAACATCGGCACCACGTTCACGGCATGGATCATGACGCTTGGCTTCTCGTTCAACATGGCCAACATCGTGTTCCCAGTGTTCTTTATCGCGTTGCTGCTCATCTATCGCAAGAAGCACCGTTACATCGGCGATTTCCTCTTCGGTGTCGCATTTATGTTCTTCGCCATCTCCACTCTGGGCGCTACCGGCAAGGAAATGGACCTCAGTCATAACCAGATGGTTATCGACTTTTTCTCATCTTTCGACAAAGACAGTTATTTCACAATATTCTCGTTCCTGCTCATTGGCACGGTGCTGACTTTCTGTATGCAGTCGTCGGCGGCTCTTATGGCCATCACTATGGTGCTGTGTTCGAGCGGCGTGCTGCCTATTTATATGGGTATCGCGCTTGTGCTGGGTGAGAATATAGGTACTACCATCACTTCGAACATCGCCGCCATGGGTGCCAACACGCAGGCTCGTCGTGCAGCCTTGGCGCACCTGACGTTCAATGTGTTCGGTGTTATCTGGGTGCTTTGCATCTTCTATCCGTTCATCGACATGGTTTGCGGATTTGTGGGAGTCAACCCGCATGCCGACCACATCGACGCCACACGCCTCTCGGTAGTGCTTGCTGCATTCCATACTACCTTCAACGTGTGCAACACAACGGTGCTGATATGGCTCATTCCGCAGATGGAGCGCTTCGTATGCTACGTTATCAAGCCTTCGATGAAGAAGGACGAGGACGATTTCCGCCTGCGCTACATCGGTGGCACATCTATCATGAAGACTCCGGAACTCTCGGTGCTCGAGGCACAGAAGGAGATTCAGTCGTTCGCAGAGCGCATCCAGCGCATGTTCGGAATGGTACGCGAGCTGCTTGGCGTGAAGGACGACACCAAGTTCAACAAGATTTTCACTCGTATTGAGAAGTATGAGAGCATATCGGACAACATGGAGATTGAGATAGCCAACTATCTCGACAACGTCAGCGACGCTCATCTCTCGGACGATACGAAGGCTAAGATACGCGCCATGTTGCGCGAGATTTCGGAGATTGAGTCTATCGGCGACTCGTGCTACAACATAGCACGCACCATCAACCGCAAGCTGAAGGGCAAGGAGGACTTTACTGAGAAGCAGTATGAGCACCTGCACCAGATGTTTGAGCTTACCGACGACTCTCTGACTCAGATGAACGTGATGCTGACCGGACGTCGCGACTCGCTCGACGTCAACCGCTCATTCAACGTTGAGAACGAAATCAACAACTATCGCAACCAGTTGCGCTCGCAGAACATCAACGATGTCAATGACCATAAGTACACTTATGCCATCGGTACTATGTACATGGACATCGTGAGCGAATGCGAGAAGCTCGGCGACTATGTCATCAACGTCGTTGAAGCACGCATGGGCACTCGCCAGCGCGAAGCGTAAGCATAGTCCAGTGGAGAATTGAAAATTGAGAGTTGAGAGTTATGATATGCTTTTTGTATGTGAAGCCTTTAGCTACATATAATTATATAAGGTTATCATAACTCTCAACTCTCAATTTTCAACTCTCAACTTTAAAGTGGTATATCAACACACTTCCTTATAACGTCCATATCAAATCCGCGTCCCATGGCAAACCTTATGAGTTTGCAGTTGAGTTCGTAATCGCTGTCAGCCTTCACTGTCCGGCGCTTGGCAGCAAGCAATGGGCGCAGTATCTCGATATAGTCGTCGGCTGGAACGGCATCGAGCACACGCTGGCTGATGTCCGAATCCACACCCTTCTTGTATAAAGCCTGCTCTATCTTGCGCCGTCCCCAACGGTCGAAGCGTATCTTGTCGCGCACGAAGAAGCGGGCAAAGCGCTCGTCGTCGACAAAACGCTCGTCAATAAGGCGGTCGAGTATGCGCTCGGCAACATCGGTTGGCAACATCCAGCGACGCATCTTGTCCATCATTTCGCCCGACGAATGCTCGGCTTGCGAGCATAGAGCCGAAAGCTTGAGCAGAGCTTCCTGCTCGGTAATCTGTTTCTTTGGCTTTGCAAACATATCGTTATTGTTAGCTTTTACATTCCTCTGATTTTACTTTTTCTTCTCGCCTACGGCAAAGCGTGGCTTGTCAAAGCAGTCGTCATGCACCTCAGTTGCATTCATACCTTCGTCAGACATCATACGGGCTGTATCGGCAGCATATAGCGTGTTGCACTCAAACAGCAGTCTGCCGCCACTACGCAACGAGCCTACTGCATAGCGTGTGATGGCACGATAGAACAGCAAAGGGTCGGTATCGGGCACAAAAAGGGCTGTAGACGGCTCATGATTGAGCACATTGGGCGACATGTCGGCACGCTCACGCTGACAGATGTAGGGAGGATTGCTCACTATCACGTCCCAGACATCGGATTCGGGTGTGAGATTAAGTGCATCTTGCTGGCGGAATGCCACATCAAGATCAAGGCTACGAGCGTTGTCGGCTGCTATGGCAAGCGCCTCGGGCGAAATGTCCCACGCCTCTACGTATGCCTCAGGCAGGCGTTGCTTGATGCAGAGGGCAATGCATCCGCTGCCCGTACCAATGTCGAGCACACGCAACTTACGGGCGTTCTGGGCTGAAGAATCGGCACACACGGTGTCGACAAGCCACTCGGTCTCGGGCCGGGGAATGAGCACGCCTGGCTGAACGCCAAAACGCAGACCGCAAAACCACGCCCAACCAAGCACATACTGTATAGGTTCGCCCTGCTCCAAACGCTCCACGGCTGCCTCAAGCCACTGTGTGCCGGCATCGGAGAGAGCCTCAACGCCACCGCAAATGATGTCGGCAAACGAAAGACCGAACTTCTCCTCAATGAGCATGCGTGCCACGGCTCGCGCCTCACGCTGGTCGTACGCACCGGCAAGCCGGCGCCAAATGTCGTCGTATGTCATACGTTATATATAATGTGAAGTGTATTTTAGTGTGAAAGTATATATAAGTAAAAAAGGTGAACATCCGTTTGGAATGTCCACCTTTATATCGTTGTTAGTAAATTCTATGTTTGTGCCGCGAGCGGGACTCGAACCCGCACAGCCATTACTGGCCAAGGGATTTTAA
>ERZ1026862.1156-NODE-1156-length-16215-cov-12.340223_pt1 | contig 16215 bp, 12 predicted proteins | sample MGYA00380161_ERZ1026862 | MGnify/ENA primary metagenome ERZ1026862 (study PRJEB33269, sample SAMEA4719797) | human gut metagenome | biome: human-associated habitat; feature: organic feature; material: feces | place: Cameroon | collected 2013-10 ... | reverse complement strand
AGGTATCCGCAACCTCAAATATCAAAAATATTACAGGTTGCGGATTTTAGGTATACGTAGAATTGTTCAGCAGTCAAAGGATATTTTCAGAATTCAACCTGGATTATGGGCTTTGGAGGAGTGTCGTGAAGAAGTGCTTGCTAAGTTTAATTTGAAGGGTAATGCTACGAATGATGATGAACGATTTACGCATAGCTACTATCAAGGATTGATAGTGGAAATTGGTAATATGAAAAATTATACAACATACGTACCAGCACAAGACCAAAATCGTAAGTTTCTTGAAACTCCGCTAAAAGACATCTGCTCTACTATTCATATTCCTACTTTCGGGCGCGACGAGATTGTTAATCGTGCAAGGACGGTAGATGTAATTTGGTTTAATGACCGCGAAATGCCAAATAGTTTCTTCGAAGTAGAACACTCTACCGACATACAGAATTCTGTAACCAAGTTTTGCGATTTGCAAGATTTTAATAGCCGCTTCTTGATTGTAGCTCCACAAAATCGAAAGGAGCAGTTTGAAAAAGTGATGAGCCGAACTGCTTTTAAGGATATTAAAGACCGTGTTGATTTTCATAGTTATGAGAGTATAAGCAAACAATATGAACTAATGTGTACGGCAAGAGCTAACGAGGGATTTATCTAAATCTTGAGATCAATAATTAACATTATTGCAATTCTCAAAAAAACACCTAAGTGTTTGTGTTTTATGTATTTGTGACCATTTGAAAATGATCATTTTTGATCACAAAAGTCAAACTATGATCTTTTAGGGATTTCTAAAGTATTTTGATATACTTTTGTGCCCTAATTATGGAATATCAAATACAAATAACGGAAAGGTTAAAACACTTAGAAACAGTTTCTGCAGCCTCTGAAACGGAAGCCGTAGAATTGGTGCGCAAATATTATAAGGAAGAAAAGATAGTTCTTGATTCTGATAATTTTGCAGATGTAGATTTTGCGGTTGAAAATAAGAAACTAAAGACCTATTACAAATCCCCAACCAACGATTTCCTTCTTGCTCATGGAGATTCGTTTCAGTTGCTGAATGACTTTAGCTTCAAGTTCGACATGATATTTGCCGACCCTCCTTATTTCCTATCTAATGGCGGCATAAGTCTGCAGAACGGAAAGGTGGTTTGCGTGGACAAAGGCGAATGGGATAAGGGGAAGACGCCTGAGGAGATGAAGGCGTACAACATGGAGTGGCTTCGTTTGTGTCGCGACAAACTGAAGGATAATGGCACTATCTGGATTTCGGGTACATACCATAATATATTTTCTGTGGCAAACTGTCTCACGAAACTTGGCTACAAGATTCTGAACGTTATTACATGGCAGAAAACAAATCCTCCTGCCAATATCTCGTGCCGATTTTTCACATACTCAACTGAGTTCATAATATGGGCAAGGAAGAGCAAGAAGGTGGCTCATAAATACAACTACGAGCTGATGAAGAGATTGAACGATAATAAGCAGATGACTGATGTGTGGCGATTGCCAGCTATTGGGCGTTGGGAGAAGTCGTGCGGTAAGCATCCTACGCAGAAGCCTCTGTCGGTTTTGACTCGTATCATTCTGTCGTGTACAGATAAAGGCGACTGGATTCTCGACCCATTTAGCGGAAGTTCAACAACTGGTATTGCAGCCAACCTTTGCGACCGAAGGTTTGCTGGTATTGAGCAAAACGAAGCGTTCTGCCAAATGAGTAGGGCAAGGCGTGAGGAACTGGAGTTGGAGGGCGTGAAAGCTGATTTGAAGCGACATATTGTTGACTTCAAGACCTTGGAACCATCAGGGCAACTCAATCTCCTTGATGGTGAAGAACGTGGTGTTTGCGAATATGCAGATTTGCACTACGGCTTATTGCCTTTCGACACTCTCCCTTTGCATGAATAGATAGTGAGCGAGCCGATATTATTCAAAAACGTATAAAAAAGATAGCATTATGACAACTACGAAATCTATTCTTAGCCGACTTACCATGGCGGTAGGTGGCACAGACCGTGAACTATTCAGCGAGGAGGAGTTGAATAGGTTTGCCTCGTTCTATCTCGACAAATGGGACGAGGGCACGAGTGGGGATGTGGTGGCGGAAGCTTTCGTTGACTATTGGTGGAATACGGATAAGAGTTGCAGGCGATGCTCCGTGTGTGGCAAACTGATGCGTGAGGGGTATTGCGAAGATATGGGCGAAGCCTATTATTGCAGCCCCGACTGCTTGCATACCAACTTCACGGACGAGGAATGGGAGGAGGAATGTGAAAATAATGACCAAAGCTATTATACCGAGTGGTATTAATCTTTCTTTAATCAAAAACAACGTGCGTGGTGTGGTTTTTAAGACAATACGATATTTCACCCTTCAGAATTATTTATTAGCGATGTTAGTTCTGTTGTCAACGCATTAGAGTTTTCGCATCCAAGAACAATAATTTCTCCTGAGGCTAATTTTAGCGTGAATGTTGAGGATCTATCGCCAACGAAGGCTTTGAATTTTCCATATTTACTATTCCAAAAAAGACCGTAGTAGCCCCAAAACCCGCCAGAGGCAAAAAGGCGTATGGTCGAATAGTCGTTAAATTCTGAATTCATAGTACAAGAAGCGATGTCCTTTATAAGTATATTTCGGCTATAGGCTCGGCATCTTATCGTAAGCTCGTGGTTGGTAAGGATTAGTTTCCATGGACTGAATACAAAGCCAAGTATCAAGGTCGAGCATATTATTGCCAACACGATTACTACCACCCCAATTGCTACCAACCCGATTTCTTCATGCAATATGTTTGCCATTAAACATATTGTCAGAATCAAGACTATATTCACGATGATGGTTAATACTTTCGTTGTCGTGTCAAACTTTACATCAAAAGCGTGAAGCGTGGTTTTATTCATGTGACATATTTTTGCAATAAACGTCTTTGTATATATGTGTCGGCTTTGCCGCTACCTATTTCTGCCTTCAGCAAAGCCTTCGATTACGTTCCGATGATTATACCAAGGTGAATCGCAAGTGGCAGGATTGGTCTTATTGATAGTGTGTATTATCGCCAAAGAGGTGTGTTGTCCCAGCCATTTGTAAAGCCAATCATGAAAACAGGAACGTTTGGGTTGGCGGCAAACAGGTCTTTAATCTCTTGTTTGATGGTGTTGTTGGGCTTGATGGCATTACATAAGTACAAGAGGCATGAGATTACTCCGAATGCACGTTTACGCTGATGTTCTGTCATATCTGCCTGCATCCATGCATCACGATGGTTTCTTATATTGGTAGGCTTCTTAGAGAAAATCTTATACCACATCCTTGAATGATGGGCTATTACGTTTCGCATTACTGAGATTGCTTCCAACCAACTGGAAAGGTCTCTTGCTGAGTAAAGTCCAAACTCGTTGGCGATTCTTGATTTTAGTGGAGATTGGTTCCTAAGGTTTTTATACATCTTTGAGAGAGTACCAAAGGTTGCTGTCTCAAAAATCATCCATGCGTCTGGATTATCCCCATCCAAAGTTGACTTGTCCCAATTTGGATGATTGGAAATATATTGTCGCACGAAAGGATCTGTGTTACGGTCGAACTCATATTTCATATCCAATACTAGATTTGTGTGGAACTGTTGGTTATCAAAGTGCGAACCATCAAGATACCACAATCCTGTATTTGTGGCCAAAGAGAGGGTAGTGATGAATTTTGTTCTTAGTCCAACTTCAAGCACTTCTATTGCTCCAAACAGAATATTTCGTAGACGCTTATCAAATTCATAGCGTTCAATGATGGTGTCAAAGTTCGAATCGCAAACAAAATGACCTGTGGTTATGTCAATCATGTCCGTCCAGTAGTATTTTAGCCGGAAATAACTAACTCTTGCCAAAAAAGAAGTGGCAACTTGTTCATCGTTGAAAACCATCCCCTTGTTTTTGAGAATGGTCATTTGTTCCATTATGGTTCTTGGTCTCTGATTCATATATAAAAAAATGACTCGCTTGCAGGTCAGACGGGATGCAAACGAGTTCTGTTGTTGCAAAGGTAGGCAAAATTTTCTAATGCGCAAGGACTTGAGGGGAAAAAGTTTGCGAAATGCTTTTTTTTAACATATTTACATAAGAATGAGGGTGGTAGTTGGATATTTGGAAAGGAAAGTGCTCTATTGCCTGCTTTACAAGCAAAACCGCGCACATCCTCGTCACTATCGTTCCGAGTAAGTACGCGGTTACCTAGAAGAGTGAAGAGTGAAGAGTGAAGAATCAAATAGCAAATAAACTAATAGACTAATGGATTCTTCACTCTTCGTTCTTCCCTCTTCACTCAAACTATGTTTTATCTCTTGTTCTTCAATACAGGTTCGCAGGTGAGGTTTATGCCAAGCTTCTTGAAGATTTTGCGGTCTACTTCGCTCAGCATCACGGTACAATGAACCTGACAGCCACGCAACTTTGGAAGCTGCTCGAGAGCCTTGCGACAGTTTTCGTCGTCCTTGGATAGTACCGAGAGGGCTACGAGAACTTCGTCGGTATGCAGACGAGGGTTGTGACCTCCGAGGTAGTTGATCTTGGTGTGCTGGATAGGCTCAATCATGGATTGTGGGATGAGCTTTGTCTCGTGGTCGATGCCTGCAAGATGCTTGGTGACGTTGAGAAGCAAGGCTGCGCTACAACCAAGGAGTAGGCTTGAGTGGGCTGTGATGATGGTGCCGTCTTCGAGCTCTATTGCCGACGAGGTGTGGCCAGTCTGCTTCAGGCATTCCTTGGCAGCCGTGGTGGTGCGACGATAGTCGGTATTGATTTTGGCTTGATTGAAGAGCATCTGAATCTTGCTGATTTCAGCCTCGTTGCATGCGCCACTTGCCAGTTTGTTGGTAGCGTCATAGTAGCGTCGGATGATTTCGTTTTTAGATGCCTCGCAGCATACTTCGTCGTCGCTAATGCAGAAGCCAACCATGTTGACGCCCATGTCGGTAGGCGACTTGTAAGGGTTGGCGCCATAGATGCCCTCGAACAAGGCGTTGAGGACTGGGAAGATTTCGATGTCGCGATTATAGTTGATGGCTGTTTTGCCGTAAGCCTCAAGATGGAATGGGTCGATCATGTTGACGTCGTTGAGGTCGGCTGTGGCAGCCTCGTAGGCGATGTTGACAGGATGTTTGAGAGGGAGGTTCCAAACAGGGAATGTCTCAAACTTAGCGTATCCGGCTCTTACTCCATGTTTGTTTTCGTTGTAGAGCTGGCTTAGGCATACAGCCATTTTGCCGCTACCAGGACCCGGAGCGGTAACGATAACTAATGGTCGGGTGGTTTTCACGTAGTCGTTTTTGCCGAAGCCCTCGTCGGAAGCTATGAGGCTGACGTTGTGAGGATAGCCATCGATGAGATAGTGGCAGAAGGTAGGAATGCCGTCGCGCTCCAATCGTTGGCGGAAAGCTTCGGCAGCCGGCTGACCGTTGAAATGAGTGATAACGACCGAGCCAACCATGAATCCGAGGTTTTGGAATTCGCCACGTAGGCGTAGCACGTCTTCATCGTAGGTGATGCCGAGGTCGGCACGAGTTTTGTTTTTCTCGATGTCGGCTGCGCTAATAACGATAACAATCTCTATGCTATCGCTGATTTTCTGAAACATCCTGATTTTGCTGTCGGGCTGGAAGCCAGGCAATACTCGGCTTGCGTGGTGGTCGTCGAAGAGTTTGCCACCAAGTTCAAGATACAATTTGCCATCAAATTGCGAAATGCGCTCTTTGATGTGCTCAGACTGAATGCTCTGATATTTTTCGTTGTCAAATCCTATTTTCATAATGTGTGCAAAGGTACTGCTTTTTTCTTAGAGAGAAAAATCATCATCACTTAAAATACTCTTCGAGCTCATTTTCTGCGCTTGCTTCTGAGTTTGGCAGGTCCTTGATGATGGAGCCTTTCTCCATGAGGGCGATGCGAGAGCTGATGTCGATGGTGTGCTGGAGGTTGTGGCTGGAGATGAGGATGGTGGCGCCAGTCTGCTTGTTGTAGTCTACGAGCAAGCGCTTGAGGGTGTTTTGGCTACTTGGGTCGAGGAAGTTGAAAGGCTCGTCGAGGATGAGGAGCTGCGGCTGATTGATAAGAGCCGAGATGATACCTATCTTCTGCTTGTTGCCTGCGCTAAAGTCGCGTATCAGCTTCTTCTGATTCATTATTTCGCCAGCCATGAGGGTTTCTACATATTTCAGGCGTTCGGCAAGAGTGTCCTTGTCGATGTCGTTGACCTTGGCAATAAACTCGAAATATTCTTCAGGCGTAAGGAAGTCGATTAGGAAGCCCTCGTCGATATAAGCGCCCGTGACGGTTTTCCAATCCTCGTTTTCGGTTGGGTCGATGCCGTTGAGCGTTACGTTGCCCTCGTCGGCCTTTACCAAGTCGAGCAAGAGGCGGAATAGGGTGGTTTTGCCCGCTCCGTTGTTGCCCACAAGTCCGAGCAAGTCGCCATCATGGATGGTGAACGAAGGAATGTCGACGGCAGTCTTGTCGCCAAAGATTTTCTTGAGAGATGAAATTTGGATATTCATGATATGGTTGGGTAAAAGTAAAAGGGTGTACCAAAAGGCGTAAAGTTAGCACCTTTTGATACACCCTAAAGTATGTATGGGAAGAGGATTAGAGACCTCTGCCGTGGCAGTTCTTAAACTTCTTGCCTGAGCCACATGGGCATGGATCGTTAGGACGAGGCATCTTATCCTTTACGATAGGCTGAGTGTGGTGAGCAGCTTCGCCACGAGTGTCGGTAGCTGCAGCCTGGCGCTGAGCCTCTGCGCTCTCGTCGAGGTCTTGCTTAGACTCTACGTATTGCTGCTGCTGAGGACGCTCAGGTTCAGCCTCCTGTACCTCCTGCTGCTGAATCTCAGGAATCTGACCACGCATCAATACGCTTGCTGAGCGGTCGTTCATATCGTTGATCATCTCGTCCCAAAGCTTAGCGCTCTCGAGTTTGAAGATGAGCAAAGGATCCTTCTGCTCGTAAGAAGCATTCTGAACGCTATGGCGGAGCTCGTCGAGCTGACGGAGATTCTCCTTCCAGTTGTCGTCGATGATGTGGAGCAATACGGTCTTTTCAAACTCCTTGACGATATTCTTAGCCTGGTTTTCGTAAGCCTCCTTGAGGTTGCAACGAAGCTGGATGATGTGGCGACCATCTGTGATAGGCACCATGATGAATTCGAATCTGTCGCCCTGGGTTTCGTAAACCTCCTTGATAACAGGGTAGGCAACAGCCTGGATTCTGTCTGTCTTGCGCTTGAAAGCATCCATAGCAGCCTGGAATGCCGACTCTTCGAGTTCGTTCTTGGCTGTGGTGTTGTAGTCTTGCTCAGAGAATGGAATCTCCATGGCGAGCACCTTGAGGAATTGCTCCTTAGCACCCAGGAAGTCGTTGTTTTCGATGATAGAAACGCAACGGTCCCAGATGACGTTGGCAATATCCATGCCGATACGCTCGCCCATGAGAGCGTGGCGACGCTTCTCGTAGATTACGGTACGTTGCTTGTTCATCACGTCGTCGTATTCGAGCAAGTGCTTACGGATACCGAAGTTGTTTTCCTCTACCTTCTTCTGAGCTCTTTCGATGCTCTTTGAAATCATCGGACTCTCGATACGCTCGCCCTCCTCGAAGCCAAGGCGGTCCATGACTCTTGCAATTCGCTCGGATGCGAACAGACGCATGAGTTTATCTTCGAGCGAAACATAGAATACAGAAGAACCTGGGTCGCCCTGACGTCCGGCACGTCCACGAAGCTGACGGTCTACACGACGGCTCTCGTGGCGCTCGGTACCGATGATGGCAAGACCGCCTGCTGCCTTAACCTCAGGCGAGAGCTTGATGTCGGTACCACGACCAGCCATGTTGGTGGCGATGGTTACGGCACCCAAGCCATTAATGCTTTGACCAGCCTTGGCTACGATGTCAGCCTCCTTCTGGTGCAACTTGGCGTTCAATACCTGATGAGGAATATTGCGCATGTTGAGCATCTTGCTCAAGAGTTCGGAAATCTCTACGCTTGTGGTACCAACCAATACTGGGCGGCCAGCGTTGCGCATAGCTTCTACCTCTTCGATTACGGCTTTATATTTTTCGCGTGCTGTCTTGTAAACACGGTCGTCGAGGTCGTGGCGAGCGATAGGGCGGTTGGTAGGAATCTCTACGACATCGAGTTTGTAGATGTCCCAGAATTCGCCAGCCTCTGTGCTTGCGGTACCGGTCATACCAGCCAACTTGTGGTACATACGGAAATAGTTCTGAAGGGTGATGGTAGCGAAGGTCTGAGTGGCAGCCTCGATACGCACATGCTCCTTGGCCTCGATAGCCTGGTGCAAGCCGTCGCTCCAACGACGACCATCCATGATACGGCCAGTCTGCTCGTCGACAATCTTTACCTCGCCATCCATAACGACATATTCGTCGTCTTTGTTGAACATGGTGTAAGCCTTGAGCAACTGCTGGAGAGTGTGCACACGCTCGCTCTGCACGGCATAGTAAGCCAAGAGCTCATCCTTTTTCTGAAGTTTCTCCTCGTCGCTAAGAGCGGTCTCGTTTTCGAGAGCCGACATCTGAGTGGTGATATCAGGCAACACGAAGAGGTCTTTATCGTTGACCTGCTTAGCCAACCAGTCGGTACCCTTGTCGGTAAGGTCGCACGACTTCTGCTTCTCGTCGACAACAAAGTAGAGAGGCTCAACAGCCTCAGGCATACGACGGTTGTTGTTCTCCATGTAAATCTCCTCGGTCTTGAGCATGCCAGCCTTGATACCTTCTTCAGAGAGATACTTGATGAGAGGCTTGTTTTTAGGCAAACACTTGTATGAACGATATAGCGAGAGGAAACCCTCGTCTTGCAGTTTCTGGTCGTTGTTCTTTGTGCCCTCAGAAATCTTCTGCTTGGCGTCAGCAAGGAATTCGGTAGCCAATTTGCGCTGCACTTCATACAAGCGCTCTACCAAAGGCTGATACTGCTCGAACATCTGGTCGTCGCCCTTTGGAATAGGACCTGAGATGATAAGAGGAGTACGAGCATCGTCGATAAGCACGGAGTCGACCTCATCGACAATAGCATAGTTGTGGCGGCGCTGCACAAGGTCGGCAGGCGACATGGCCATGTTGTCGCGAAGATAGTCGAAACCAAACTCGTTGTTGGTACCGAAAGTGATGTCGGCACGATAAGCCTTGCGACGCTCAGGAGAGTTAGGACGATGCTTGTCGATACAGTCGACAGAAAGTCCGTTGAACATATAGAGAGGACCCATCCACTCAGAGTCACGCTTAGCCAAATAGTCGTTGACAGTTACCACGTGAACACCATTACCTGTGAGGGCGTTGAGGAATACAGGGAGAGTAGCCACGAGAGTCTTACCCTCACCAGTAGCCATTTCGGCAATCTTACCCTGATGGAGCACGGTACCACCAAAGATCTGAACGTCGTAGTGAACCATTTCCCACTTGAGGTCGTTGCCACCAGCAGTCCAATGATTATGGTAGATAGCCTTGTCGCCATCGATAGTGATAAAGTCGTTCTTTGGATTAGCTGCCAATTCGCGGTCGAAGTCGGTAGCTGTAACAACAGTCTCTTCGTTTTCTGCGAAACGACGTGCGGTATCTTTCACGATGCTAAATGCCACAGGCATAACCTCGTCGAGAGCTTTCTCGTAGATGTCCAAAACCTCTTTGTCGAGCTTGTCAATCTTAGCAAAGATTTCTTCGCGCTCGTCGATAGGAGTGTCTTCGATTTTAGACTTGAGCTCTTCGATCTGAGCTTTCTGCTCCTTAGCTGAGTCTTGGATGTAGGCCTGAATCTCCTTAGTCTTGGCACGCAACTCGTCGTTGGTGAGTTTTTGTATTTCAGGATAAGCAGCCTTCACCTTTTCAACGAGAGGCTTGATCAGTTTCATGTCACGGCTTGATTTGTCGCCAAACAATGACTTTAAGATTTGGTTGAAGTTCATTATATTGTATTTTTTTGTTTTCTTGAATTATGATAATAGATATACTGGGTGCAAATTTACAAATAAAAATTGTTAATATGCACTCTTTTAAGATATTTATCAACGTATTTGCCCTAAAATGAGGGTGAGAAGAGGGTGTTGGATTAGAACAAAGGCGCCGCAGAGCAGGCATTTGGCGCTCTGATGCGTATGCTCTTGGCTATGGTTGGCGCAATTCGGTCGACCGTAACCTGGGTATTTATGCGTTGAGGTATTGTTCCGGCTCCATAAATAATGATAGGGAACGGAACAAAGCCTGCGCGGCTTGTATATGTTTCTTGTGTATCTTCGTTGAGTAGTTTCCATCCTGGCTTAACCTCGATAGTGATGTCGCCATTAAGGTTAGGATTGAAACCATTTCTGATTTTCAAGATGTCGTTGTTGCCTGCCAATAGGCGGTCGGTAGTATACACGTCGCTAACTCCTGCGCTAAGCACGAGGAATTCTTGCGAACGATTGAGCACGTCGTTAAGGCTCAACTTCTTTTGCTCTATGAGCTTGTGGTTGAGATAAATCTGATTGTGGTAGCAGGCTTCGGCATAGCTTCCCTGACCGTAGATGGCACTAAGGTACATGTTGAGCAGGTTGGCTGTGCGATTGATATAGAAGGTGCCTGTAGGAATGCGGTATTTCGAGAGGTCGGTAGCCGTTTCTTCAGCATATCCCGTGCTCGTAATCACGAACAAGGTATGCTCCAAGCCCACCTCCTTTTCGATGCCCGAGATTAGTCGGCCGAGAGTGCTGTCGAGTTGGCGGTATACGCTCTCCATCTCGGTTTTCCAATTGATGGTAGGTTGCCCGTCATCCTTGGTTGCCGAGAGCGTGATGCTGATGATGTCGGAAACGTCGTCTTTGCCCATGGCAGCCGACTTTATAGCCTGCAACGATAAGTCGACCACGGCATCGTTGCTATTCGTCTTGCCGTTTGAGGTAGGCGAAGTGATTGAGGTATACGCCTTAAACCATGCAGGCGGAGTGGCGCTATAGTAAGTAGATGTGCGCCATCTGCCCGTCTTAGCGTCTATCCACATGGCTGCATCAGCCGCATGTCCAGCCGCAAGAATGGCACATTCTGGAGCAGCTGCTACAGAATAGACTATAGCAGAACCGTTGGTATTTATCTTTAGCTCGTCGCCTATTGTAGAGGTAGAGAGCTTAGATGGCGAAAGATAATGAGTGCGGTCTTCGATACAGAAAACGGGGCGTAGAGTTTGGCGATCGAGCCATTTGGTAGAAACAATACCGTGATAATATGGTGAAGTGCCTGTTGAAAGAGTAGCCAAAGCCGACGCCTTGTCTACTGGAGCATAAGGATAGCTTGCCGCATCGTAGACCGTGCTTTGATCCATGAGCTTACGGAGTCCGTCTTTGCCATAAAAAGGAGCAAAGGCCTCCATATAGTCGGAGCGCAATTGGTCGATAGCGATATTTACAACGAGACGTGGTGCAAGCTGGAAAGCCTGCATCTCGGTTGCTGTCAGGGCAGCTATTATGATGGCTAAATATCTATTCATTAATATTTTTATAGGGGGTGCTTCTGATAGTTAATTATCGTTTGGCGGGGCGTTGCTTTATAGCGTGCTTCTTTAAGCAGAATATCACTATCGTGTATCTTACAAGCAAAGATAATGCCAAAATTCTAATACCCTCGGCATAATCTTGGAATAATCCGCATAATATACCCAGGAAGAGGCAGAAAACGTATGTCTTGTGCCACCATGTCAGCATTCCCTTGCGTTGCTTCATCACCATAGGTATGGCCAAAAAGAGGGCGATAGGGTTGAGAATCAGGATTTGGAAATTGATGTTGACGGTAGGATGCTTCGAGAAAATCATCACGAAGAGTATCATTCCTGCCAATCCTATCAGGGGCATGAGGATGGCATCCGTGATCCATAAATTCTTGCTCCAAAAGTATTCTATAAGGCTTACACCTATTATAATAATAGCTATGACGATAGCCAACGCTCGTGGCGAAGGCAAAGAGTCGGGAGCTGCAGAAGCCGAGATGTCTTTCGGGATGATGTATTCCTCATGGCTTACGAGCTTTCTTGGCGAAGCGTTGGTGGCGCCAATTGTGGCGTTGCTGAAATCATGCTCAAGATTCTCGGGCAAGAATTGTTGCTCGTTTATGTTGGTAGGCAGGTCGGCCTGTATGCCAAGCAATAGGTCGTTGCCAAATTGCGACCATCTATGCGAACTTGTCTTAGAGTGGCAAAGCTCACGAAATGACGGATATTCGCTTGTGCATGAATTGTATTCTATCTTTCCATCAATATTTGCGGCTATAATGTCGCGAGCCTTTGTTGTGCAGTTGTTGTAAAAGAAGTTATATCTGTAAGTTACGTTTTCTGGCTTATAGTTTTGGTCGATGGCTTGAAGCAAGGCGGATTTCTCCTTAGATGTAAGATTTAATGTTTGCTCAAACACCCATCTTTGCTCATATTCGTATTCTGCCTTGAAGTCGTCGAACGTGGTTATTCCCATCTGATAATCGGTAAGACCGAGAATGAATCGGGCGATGAAATATTTCTGCCTAAACGAAAACATACCGTAGTTTACCACAATATCCATCCCGCGAGATGGTTGGCAAACCCTGATGGCAGTATGTCCGAATAGCGAATAAACTTCGTTGCCTGGTCCACAAGTAAGAAGACTCACCTCTACATCATCCATATTGCTGATGATGGAGTCTGCGGTTTGTCCCTTGGCGTTGGTAGTTAATAATACAAAAAACACCAACGATATAATCCTTAAAATACGTCTAAATCGTTTCACGATGCAAAAATAACTTATATTTCCGACTTATCGTGCTATTATTTCGATTTTTTTCAATACTTTTGCATTCAAATTCCAAAATACGAGTACATATTATATATAATAATGAGAAAACTTCTAAGCATGGCCGTATTGATGGCGGCTGCTACCAACACATTAGCACAAAGTGGCACTAACTCTCCTTATAGCCAACTTGGCTTAGGTCAATTATCGGAACAGGCGAGTGGCTTCAATAGAGGTATGAACGGATTGGCTTATGGTTTCCATGAGCATAATCAGATAAACCATATCAACCCTGCATCTTATTCACAGCTCGATAGCCTTACCTTTATCTTTGATATGGGTATGTCGGGACAGAAGACAAACTTTAAAGAGGGTGGACGAAAGATTAATGCCAATAATGCCGACTTTGAATATGCTGTTGCTGGATTTCGTGCTTTCAAGCATTTGGGCGTGAGCTTCGGTATATTGCCATATACTAATGTGGGCTACAACTATTCGGTTAGTCAGAATCTTGATGCTACAGGTAGTCTGTCGTCGCTCAACACATATAGTGGCACGGGCGGTCTGCATTTGGTTTATCTTGGTGCAGGATGGGAACCTGTAAAGGGTTTCTCTATTGGTGCCAACGTAGGCTATCTTTGGGGCGGTTATACACGAACCGTTGTAAATAGCTATACAAATACTTATGCCAACTCTCTCACCAAGCGATATACTTCTGAGGTGAGAAACTATAAGCTCGACTTTGGTGCGCAATATACCACACGATTGAGCAAGAAGGATGAGTTGACCGTGGGCGTAACCTATTCTTTGGGTCACGATATAGGTGGCGACCCTATGCTCGAGATCGTATCTACAAACTCGCAGACAGGCGTGGCTGATACTACCAGCTATCCTTCTGCAGGACAGGAGAACATGAAATTGGCTATTCCTCATAGCATAGGAGCAGGTTTTATGTACAACCATAATAATAAGGTGAAGGTTGGCTTCGACTATAATCTGCAGAAATGGGCTTCGGTAAGCTTTCCTGTATATAAGGCAAATAGCACGCCTGAGCAGTCGTACGTGATGAATGATAATGCTTTCAAGGATCGTCATAAGTTCACTCTTGGTGCCGAGATTTGCCCTGAGGAAGAAGGACGCTCTTTCCTAAAACGCATAAAATATCGTGCCGGAGTGTCGTACGTTACACCTTATCTTAATGTAGATGGTGGCGACGGACCAAAAGAACTTAGCGCAAGCTTTGGTTTCGGTATTCCTATTATGAACTCTTATAATAGTAGGTCTATACTAAATATTAGCGCACAATGGGTGAACATGAAGTGCGACCGTTTCGTTACCGAGAATACTTTCCGTATCAACATAGGTCTGACATTCAATGAACGTTGGTTTGCTAAGTGGAAAGTGGAATAATATAACCATGTTGAAACCGATAACATCTATTTCGATAATAATGATAATGCTCCTTACGTTTGTTGCATCATGCGACGAGCGCAAGGAGCATATTGCTTCTGCCATTCGTGATCGCGACTCCGTGTCGATGATGACAAGCTATGGCGTAAACACTCTTATCTCAGACTCGGGCGTGATAAAATATCGTATCGTGGCTGAGCGTTGGGATGTGAATATTGTGAAGAACCCTTCGCGTTGGACTTTCGATAAAGGATTGTTCCTGGAGCAGTTTGACGAGAAATTCCATGTGGAGTCGTATATTCAATGCGACACGGCTTACTACTACGACCAATTGCGATTGTGGGAGTTGCGCTCGCGTGTGCGCATCCTTACCAAGTCGGGCATTCGCTTCACGAGCGAACAGCTGTTTTGGGACGAACGTAGCCATGAGCTTTATTCAAACGTGTTCTCGCATCTGGTAACTCCCGAGCGCGAACTCCAAGGATCATATTTCCGTAGCAACGAGAATATGACCAAATATTATGTGAGCAATTCTAAGGGCTCGTTCGAGAAGAGCGACTTTGATGGCGGAGCTTCGTCGGAGCCTGATAGCGTGAAACAAAATCAAGACTCTATACTTAAGGCTCAACGACCTCAAGCCTTGCCACAACGCAAGAACACAACAATACCATTAATGCATTAATCATGGAAACAACTATAGATTTACCTTTAGTCATAGGAATACTCGCAACCATGGCTTTCTCCGCTTTCTTTTCGGGAATGGAGATAGCCTTTGTGGCAAGCAACAGAATGCTTGCGGAGATGGATAAAGAGCGCAACGCCTTGTCGCAACGCTTGATTTCATTCTTCTATCGTCATCCTAATGGCTTTGTTTCTACGATGCTCGTGGGCAACAATATCGTGCTCGTAATCTACGGTATCTTGATAGCTCGCTTCTTCGACAATACTATCTTTAGTGGTGCCGACCCAGCCTTTACGGTTCCTGCCGACACCATTCTCTCAACACTTATCGTGTTGTTTACGGGCGAGTTTTTGCCAAAGACTTTGTTTAAGAGCAGCCCAAACCGTCTGCTATCGTTTTTTGCGCCTATGGCTTACCTATTTTATGTTGTGCTTTGGCCAATAAGCAAATTCTCTACTTTCTTATCGAAGTTGCTTCTTAGAATGTTTGGCATAAAAATGCAGAAGCAAACAGACGACGAGGGATTCACGAAAGTAGACCTCGACTATCTCGTGCAGTCGAGTATCGATAATGCAAAGAACGAAGAAGATATCGACGACGAGGTGAAGATATTCCAAAATGCTCTCGATTTCTCAGATACCAAGGTGCGCGACTGCATGATTCCGCGTACCGAGATAAATGCCGTAGATATGGATACATGTACCCTGCAGCAGCTGGAGCAGATGTTTATAGAGAGCGGCAACTCGAAGATTATCGTATACCAAGGCGACATCGACCATGTGGTGGGCTATATCCATAGCTCCGAGATGTTCCGTTGCCCAGACGATTGGAAAGAGAAGATTATAAAAATACCTTTCGTGCCTGAAACTATGGCAGCTCAGAAGCTCATGAAACTATTCATGCAGCAGAAGAAATCGTTGGCTATTGTGGTCGACGAATTTGGTGGAACAAGCGGTTTGGTATCTCTTGAAGATATCGTGGAAGAAATCTTTGGCGACATCGAAGACGAACACGATAGCACCAAGTATACAGCCGTACAGACAGAAGACCACGAGTATATTCTCTCCGCACGTTTGGAGATTGACAAGGTAAACGAACTCTTCGATCTCGACCTACCTGAGAGCGACGACTATATGACCCTCGGAGGTATGATTCTGCACTATTATCAAAGCTTCCCTAAGCTCAACGAGGTGGTGACAATAGGCAAGTATGAGTTCAAGATATTGAAGAATACTATGACCAAAATAGAGCTCGTGAAGCTGAAAATATTAAGCTAATAGCAAAATATCGTAACAAAAACCACTAACACAATAATTTTTCAAACAAAATATTCACTTATTTAA
>ERZ1026862.1153-NODE-1153-length-16249-cov-54.931703_pt1 | contig 16249 bp, 14 predicted proteins | sample MGYA00380161_ERZ1026862 | MGnify/ENA primary metagenome ERZ1026862 (study PRJEB33269, sample SAMEA4719797) | human gut metagenome | biome: human-associated habitat; feature: organic feature; material: feces | place: Cameroon | collected 2013-10 ... | reverse complement strand
GCTTGCGACTCTTATAAGGGTTGCCTTTCGAGCAGAGAGGTGAATGAGGCGATTGTTTCGGGAGTGAAAGTGAAATAAAATGCTTCAAGGGGAGTTTTTTCTTTTGGTATGAAAAAACTCCCCAAAAAGTTTGGAAGTTATGATAATTCTGTGTATTTTTGCAGTGTTTTAAAAGATAAATCGTATGACAACATTAGCAATAAATAAATTATGGGCTAATTATCCACTTTCTCCTGAAATTGTGGAAATGACTTTGAAAAATAGGAAGAACGTATCTGATGATATAGATGAAACTTTGTATTCTGCAATGGAGGAAAAGTACAGATAAGGTTTTTCTAGATACTAATATCATCATTGATTTTTATGATAAGCGAGGTGAGTTTTCAAGGGATTTGCTGATAATGTGCAGACTCCAAATGAATTCTTGGAAACAATTCTCATTAACTAACAGAAAAGCTCGCCAGGACTTTGAGGGTCTTGGTGAGCTTTTCTCGTTTTTATTTCCCGAATCTGGAAGTATCTACTTCTTCATGCTGCTTGCCCTTGTAGCCGCCGAAACGATAGGTGAGAGAGAGGCCTATGATTCTGCCAAAGTACAAGTCCGTCCCCCTGTGCTTTTCCTCACGGCTCGTTCGGCGGTGAATGATGTGGTAGAGGGATTTGAATTAGGTGGCAATGATTATCTGAAGAAGCCGTTCTTCCTATCCATCAACAAGCGCATCGAATGCTTCTTTGAAGTATTTGTCGAACCACTCGGCTGGGTGATCTGTTATCTGATGCTTGCCTGATTTCTCGATGTGAATGGCAACAATGTCGCCAAAATCGGAAGTGCCATCAATGAAAAGAATGTTTTCAAAAAGTGGTAGAGAGGCTCTTACTCGTTTGATGCCTTCCGTGAAGTTATATTCTATCACGTCTTGGTTTACATTATGACCGCCCAATATATGGCGTTGGTCAACACGAGTGGAGGAGTCGATAATATGAGATAGACCGAAATATATCAAACAAATCTTATAGTTTGCATTTTTGAAATCTTTGATAAGATTGACAGGTAAATCTGAGGAGAAATTAGTTTCAAAGGCATAATTTTTCTTTAATAGGATAGCTTCGTCTTTCTCTTTCATTAGTGTGGAGATAACGGTTCCTTCTATCCACGAATCTTTCCAGTCTGGATGTTCCTTACGAAGTTTCATGGCAAGTTGATCTCCATCAAATGCTTTTACACTTGAATAGAATGGGCCAAGTTTGCTTTTTCCAGCTCCGTTTGGTCCTGCAATAATGGTGAATTCTAGTCGTCGTGTCATAGTTGCAATTTTTTTTTGAGGATTATGCATGGAGCAGGTAACTCATTTTTCCCCTTCCCGGAGCTGCTACTTGCTGGATAACAGTATATTTTCTAGTCTTTACATCAAAAGTCACTTCATCATCACTTCCGTCAGGATTAGCTAGAAAAACCTTTTTCCCCTCAAAATACGGCACGGAAATACCTTTCGCCCACGCTTCCAGGTAGATTCGTTCCACCTCATCGTGTACGGCATTGTTGGTTTCCCGAATCGTCTTGCCATTCGAGAGTCGCCAACCTTCTATTTCTTCATATTTGCACATAAGCCTTTAACCTTTTGAAAACCTTTGAAAAATCTACTGCAAAAATACGAGGAATCTTTTTAATAGCCAAATGTTTTAACCTCTTTTTTCTATCAGCTCTTATCAGAAGCATCTGTTTTTGAAAGTTTTTCCCAAAAAGGTTTGTGGTTTCAGGAATAATGGCTAATTTTGCGGGCGGGAAGGGGGCGCCTCTTCGTAGGCGGTGCTTCCGGGAATGATAATATAAATAGAATATGAATAGGAAAAATGATGGCCTCAGACTGATGGATGGGGCTGGATATAAGAAGATAATAATTGCTTGCGACTCTTATAAGGGTTGCCTTACGAGCAGAGAGGTGAATGAGGCGATTGCTTCGGGATTAAAGGAATGGGATGCGGAAGATGCTTCTTCTGGAATAGAGAATGTGGATTCGGAAGGTGCTTCTCCCGAAATCATTTGTCTCGAAATGAGTGACGGGGGAGAGGGAATGCTCGATGCCTTTCTCTCGGCGATGAAGGGAGAGCGAGTGAGGATTCATGCCCATGATGCCCTGATGAGATGGATTGAGGCGGAGTATGGTATCGTGAATGATACGGCGATTATTGAGATTGCGCAGACTGCCGGACTGGCTTTGATAGAACCAGAACAGCGCAATCCTCTGAAGGCTACTTCCTGGGGCGTGGGCGAGATGATTATGAATGCTTATCGCCGGGGTGTGCGCCGTTTTATCGTGGGCTTGGGCGGCAGCGCCACATCCGATTGCGGTATCGGAATGCTCAAGGCGATGGGCGACGACTGGAAGAAAATCCGACAGGAATGCAGTTTTGTGCTGGCTTCGGATGTTACCAATCCGCTTTGTGGCGAAAACGGGGCGGCTTATGTCTTTGCGCCTCAGAAAGGGGCCGATGCTGAGATGGTGGAAATGCTGGATGCTCGGGCAAGGAAGTTTGCTGAGGTGAGCGCTAAGCATTTCGGTTATGATAGGAGTGAGGTGCCTGGTGCTGGTGCTGCCGGTGGTTTGGGCTATGCTTTCCTGCAATATTTTGGTGCAGAGGTTTCTGCTGGAGCCGAACTTCTGTTGCGAGAAATCGGCTTTGATGAGATGATTCGGGATGCTGATCTTGTGATAACGGGTGAAGGACATAGCGACAGACAGACCTTGATGGGAAAGTTGCCACAGCGGATTTTGGAACATGTCTTGAAAAATAAAGCCACGACAGACCAGCAAATCTGGTTGGTATCTGGAGGAGTCAGCGAAAAGCAGACGCTTCTTGATGCAGGCTTTAATCAGGTTCTTGCCGTATCTCCTCAGAATATGGATTTAGAGGAAGCGATGAATCCTGAAATTGCCAAAAGAAATATTGCGAATGCAATCAGAGTTTTCTTTGGAAATGATTAGACCTTTTTTAAAGAATAATCCATGTTTTGGGCCAATGATCAGGACTTTCTTTGCCATTCTTCGGTTCTTTCTTTTGAGGATCATAAATTTTTCTTTGGATTGATTCCTGATTGAGAAAAAGCGAAATCGTATATTTTTAGGTACAATAAGCTTAAAAATATACGATTTTACATATTTATTTTCTGTTTTTACATGTTATTTGATCGATTGATGGTTGTTTTGAACGTTTTGAAGGAAAAAACGACCATCCGTATGGTTGGTGATTCAGTATTTTTCAGTGTAGTATCATCAGTTGTAAATTTCCATCAACACAAACATTTTTTATTATTTTACAATTTCAAAAACGAGGATTTTCATACTTTTGCCCCCAGTTATGATTTAACCAAACAGTAACTTGATGTCCTATCACATTTTGTTGCCTATATGATAATTACTTATTTATTGAACTTTAAATTTTGAAAGATGATGAAAATGTTTTTACTATCATTTAATGCTTTTAAGCATCGCTCCAGCTTTGCCGGTTTCTTGGCTATATTTTTGCTTTTCGGAGCAGTCAAGGGAGCCAAGGCACAAGATAGTAATGGTTCTGGTTCCGCCTTCGATGGTTTGGAAAATCTTGATGGTATTTCAGCAGCGGATATGAAGACTTATGCAAAGAAAGGTACGCATGGTACTTTTCCAACGGATAAGCGCCAAATCTTTTTCTTGTATAATGTAAGGACGGGTCTGCTGCTCAATGTTGGAGGCTATTGGGGAACCCATGTTTCTCTTCAGGAATATGGAATGCCTCTTTCTGTTTATAAAGATGGTGATGGTTGGATTCATTTCCAGCAGGATATAGATAAGCAAGGTGCAGCATCAGGAAATCAGGAAGGCTGTTCGTTGGAATACTTCTATGGAGAAGGTTATGCCTCTACAAGTATTGGCGTCTTTGTAGATCGCGATATCTATCCATCTAAAGATGATAAAACTTTGATTATTCAGCGTGGTTGGACGATTGAACCTATTGGAGATGCTAAAAATACCTTCAGAATATACACTTATCGCCGTAGTGCAAATGGGTATAGCAAATATAAAACTTATGATAAATACTATCTCTCTGCAGCCGCTTCTCAGGGTGATGTGGATAAAAATTGTGGTGCTTTCTTAACGAAGGATAAAGACTATAGTGATGAGGGCTCTAAGTGGCGTATCTTCTCCTATCAGCAGCTTTATGATTTGCAAAAGAATTCTATCGGCTTTAAGAGTTCGTTAGATTTGTCATTCAAATTAGAGTGCCCTGGATTCAACCGTGATAATGGTGCGCTTGATAAATGGAAGACTGCTGTTTATAAGCAGGGAGCTACCGGATCATTCCGATTTGGTTTGGAGAAACGTTATAAAACAGACCCGAGTCATGGATTAAACGACTATAAAGGTAGTGTTACATCATATATTTTCAATGGAACCACATATTATAATATAAATGATTACCAGACTCATCTCGGTAAATATTATTGCGCAGATATCAAGAATACCCGTGGTGCAGTCTATCAGGTGGTACACGTAGATCATGGCGGTTCTTATGTTATCGAATGCAAGGCTTATTCTAATACAAATAAGGCTAAGCTATTTGCTGTTCTTTTGAATGACCCAAAAGAAGGGACAACAAATTATAAAGAAATAGTAGATGGTTCCCTCCGCGAAACCGTTGTCATGCAGACGGCAAACATGTCTCAGGCAGAACAGACCAATTTGCATATCAGCGAGCAGAACATGGATTATGCTGGTAAGGAATTCTATGGTAGCCATAAGTACTTCAATAGTGTCCTTGTGCAGGTTCCAAAAGATGGCGGTAATATCTGCTTCGGTGTTCGTGTTGGTTCTGTTGATGACAATAATGCAGGCACTAATGAGTGGACTGTATTTGATGATTTCCGTCTTCTCTATGCAGGTTCTAACACCTCTCGCGACTTGATTTTGGATGAAGACAAGGATAATCTGAACTATCTTCTCGACTGTTCAGAGACTTATGAAGATGTGGTTCTCCATCTCAACAAGAAATCTTTCAATAAGAATATCAATAAATGGAACACCATCGTGCTGCCAGTTGATTTGAATAAAGACCAGTTCACTCAGGCATTCGGTGCTAATGCCCGATTGGCAGTACTGACCAAGCTTACTCGAAATCAGATCCAGTTTGAGACGGTGAAGATTGCAAATATGGGAAATAATGCTGTAGTTCTTAATGCGTACGTACCTTATATTATCTATCCTACAAAGGACTTGGCAAATGAGAGAACACCTGAATATACGGCAACCCTTCATAAGACGGGTGCTGGCACAGAAGGTGGTGAGCATAAGGTAACTATCGCAGCCAACCATATTGATATTCCGAATGTAAGCCTCAAGAAAAATGATAAAAACAAGAATGATCTCTTTGGACTCAGTAAGGATACTTGGTCGCTGAATTTGGATAAAGTGAAAGTTGCTGATAAGCCAGGCGAGAGCGAAATTGTGACAGATGGAACTTTAGCTGCATTCGGTACTTTTGCAAGAACATACGGAAGTGAAATAGCTGATACTGAGACAAGCTTTACCGTAAATAAGAACAATCCGATTATTGAGGGTAGAGATAATCTGAAAAATTGCTATTTCTTCCATGAAGGAAAAATGGTCTATGCTGGCGACAAAGTTCGTGGCTTGCGTGGTTTCAGCGTATGGTTCAAACCTGTAGAGACTCCTGCTTCTGGTACTGCCACTTCCAAGTTTATCCTGGATGGCATTGACTATACTACAGATGTAGAGCGAATCATGGCCACAGAAGACAGCAGTATCGATTCCAAGTTTGCGAAACTCGGTGTGTTCAATCTCAATGGACAGCTTGTTCGCAGCGGCAGTACCGATGTTTCAGGCTTACCTTCCGGTATCTATATCGTGAATGGCAAGAAAGTGTTTGTTAAGTAAAGACTAACTTATTGAAGATAAGAAAGGATGATTATGATGAAAACTCAATATATTAAACCGGAAATACAAATGGTTCTCTTGGAGAAAAAGCTGATGGCAAGCAACTCCATAAGTTGGATAGTCGATAACTCAAACAAAGAAAATGATCCAAATGGAGAAAACCGCGGACCTATCTATGGCTATGGTCCTTATGGAGACTGGGGAACAAACTTTGAAAAAGATCCATTTGACAGCGACAACTGGTAATCAGAAGTATATGTAGCGTACGATTAAACAGTGAAATATATTAAAAATGTGTTATCTTGGCAGAAATTCTGCTGGGATAACACATTTTTTTGATTAAATAATTTGGAGATAACTTATTTTTTTGTACTTTTGCAAGCAGGGTAGTTGAAAAACTATGCCTATAAACATCATATAGACTCAACAAAAGTGATAAAAACCTAACGACGATCTTCAAAATACTCAAGATCTAAAGATTTTTAGTAGATTATGTACGTGTAATATATACTCTCTGTTCGTATGGCAATCAGATTGCTATGCGAATCAAAGTGTGCTAAAAGAAAGTGATGAAAATTTATTGATTTGGTAAAAAGCTGTTCATTATGGAGTTACTGGAAAATTATTTCGCAGAACTGATTCAGTGTGTCGATGCCAGTTATCTGGTGATAGGCATTATCCTGGTGTTCCTGAGTGTACCGGATACTGCAGACTATGCCCCTTATCGTAAGGCAAAATATTTCTTGGCATCAGCATTTTTTGTTATGTTCATCAACCTGTATCTCTGGTTGGAAATCTTTTCCTCGCAAGATTGGAAGGCGCTCAATTCCATCATTGCCTGTATGGACATCAGCCTGTTTTTCCTGACATGTATATGCTTTGCTTATTCGTTTGCCTCCCTGTTGGATTCGCAATATATCAATAAAAAGAGGATGCTGAAGGATTTCGGGTGTTGGATATTGACGGTTTCCTTTTCCTGGATTACCCTTTTGGAGCCTTTTGCACCTTATGCCTATTGTCTGTATATCGTTTCCACCCTGATTTTCTGTAGCATCGTGGTAAGATACATGTTCCATTTCCAGTTTATCTATAGGAAGAAAAGGGAACAGTTGGAGAATTACTTCTCCGATGATAATATGCAGCGTTTCATGTTCTGGACGAAGAAAAGCCTCTTCTTCCTGTGCCTCTTGGGTGTCTTTGCCTATCTCACTCTCTTCTTCGGAATCTATTTCAATTATGCCTACCAGGTGTATATCGTCAGTGTCAATCTCTATATCGTCATCTCTTTCATCAATTACCGCCCATATTATGGCACGCTCAATTTAGCGTCAGTGATGAATGATGAAATAGAAAACGATTCCAACCAGGAACCGGAAACGTCTAAGTTGGAGAATTATGAGAATCTCTTCGGAGCACGCTTACAGCAGTGGGTGGATGATAAGAAGTATCTCTCATCCCAGTTGACCATCGACAGTCTGGCTTCCGAAATGGGTACCAATAAGGTTTATCTTTCCCGTTATATCAATGGGAAACATGCCGTCAATTTCAGTACCTGGGTTACCACCTTGCGCATCAAGGAGGCACAGGTCTATATGTTGGCTCATCCTGGTGCCACATTGAAAGAAGTAGCTTATCATGTCGGTTTCTCTTCTGCTTCCTATTTCTCCCGAGTCTTCTCCCGCATCGTCAAGACGAGTCCTACAATATGGCGAAGTAATATCTGAACAATATGCAAAAAATGAACGGAAAAACTAATGTTTTTGAAAAAGATATTGTACTTTTGTAGCCAAATTAACAAATAACTAAAACATATAATGGAGAAACAAACGAAATGGCTACTCGCCGGTATGATGATGTTGGCGATGTCCGCAAATGTGAAAGCCCAGACTTTCGAGGTAGATCTGAGTAAGCAAAATCCTAAAAGTTATGCTGTGGAAGTGCCTGATGGCAACTACAAGGTGACGGTTGTCCTCGGCTCCAAGAAAAAGGCAGCCAAGACGGTGGTGCGTGCTGAAGCCAGAAGACTCATGGTGGATGAAATCTCTACCAAGAAAGGTAAATTCCAGACCGTCCAGTTTATCGTCAACAAGCGTTCACCTAAGATTTCTGATAAGATGAACGTACGTATCAAACCTCGTGAGAAGGGCACACCTGACTGGGATGACAAGCTGACTCTTGACTTCTATGGTGCTGCTCCTGCCGTAAAACAGGTGAAGATAGAGCGTGACACGACTGCCACGACCATCTTCCTCTGTGGTAACTCAACCGTAGTGGATCAGGCTCATGAACCATACGCCAGTTGGGGACAGATGATTCCACGCTGGTTTGGTCCGGAAGTAGCTATTTCCAATCATGCAGAGAGCGGATTGACAGCCGGATCCTTCTTAGCTTCCAACCGTCTGGAGAAAGTATTGGCCATGATGAAGAAGGGCGACTATGTGATTTGTGAGTTCGGACACAACGACCAGAAAGAGAAGACTCCAGGAAGTGGAGCCTGGTATAATTTCTCCTACAATCTGAAGCAGTATATAGATAAGGTACGCGCTAAGGGTGGAAACATCATCTTTGTGACTCCTACCCAACGCCGTTTCTTTGACAAAGCTACCCGCAGCAAAATACAGGAAACGCATGGCGACTATCCTGATGCCATGAGAGCTGTGGCAAAAAGAGAGGGTGTGCCTGTCATCGAACTGCATGATATGACCCGTACATTCTTCGAGACATTGGGTTATGAGAACAGTAAGAAATCGCTGGTTCACTATCCTGCCAACACTTATCCTAATCAGCCGAAGGCATTAGAGGATAATACCCACTTCAATCCATACGGAGCCTATGAGGTGGCCAAGATGGTGGTGATGGGAATGAAGCAGCTCCATCTGCCATTCCTGAAATATCTCCGTCCAGACTGGCAGGATTTCAATCCAGCCCAGCCTGATGACTTCAATAAGTTCCTCTGGTATCCATCCACAGACCTGGATGTTACCAAGCCAGATGGAAACTAAAGATGTTCCGTTAACTCAGCGTCATCCGATGAAGAAAATCAAATGAGAATAAATATGAGCCGGTTCTTCAAAGTGTATAAGAACCGGCTATTTTTTGTCTTTTTAGCTGTTATTCCAGCTTATTTTCCCCGAAATTTAAATATTTATGCAGATTTACGTTAATTTTTTAGCAAATTGTTAGGTATATCAATGTTTTTTATTAAATTTGCAACATCAATATGAAGTTCAACTAACACATAGTTATTATGAAGAAGGAAAAAAGCCTGTTGCTCCTGATGGCAGCAGCTTCAGTGGGAGCAGTCCATGCTACCCCTCCTGCAAGCATGGGCGAAGAGATGAGTATTGTAAAAGTTCAAGAAAAAGGTCACACCTTTGTGAAAGGCCGTGTTATTGATTCCGAAGGAAATCCTCTGGTAGGAGTTACCGTCAAGATTGAAGGCACCAGCTATGGCGTCATCACGGATGCTGACGGCAATTATATCCTGGAATTCCCTTCCATGTCTCATCCTAAAATCGTGTATTCGAGCATCGGTTTCAAGACGAAATCCATCGAATTCATGGGTGTGAAAGAACAGAACATGATGCTTGAACTGGATCATGTGGCTCTCGACGACCTCGTAGTAATTGGTTATGGTAGCAAGAGTCGCAAGGATGTGACCAGTGCCATCTCTACCGTAAACCAGGAACAGATCAGCAAATTGGCTGCTACGACTCCTACAATCGACGGACTTCTTCAAGGTACCGTGAAGGGTGTGTTGGCCACAACTTCCAATGGTGAACCGGGTTCTACCCTCAAGTTGAATATTCGTGGTATCACTTCTCCTTATCCAAAATCGGGTAAGGGCAATAACAACCAGCCTCTTTTCGTGATTGACGGTGTGCCTACCTTCATGGAGGATACCGGTATCAATCCGCTCATTAATATTTCTCCTAACGACATCGAAAGCATCGATGTGCTGAAAGATGCTGCTGCCACAGCCATCTACGGTTCTCGTGGTGCCAACGGTGTGGTCATTGTCAAGACGAAAAATGGTAAGCGCAATGAAAAGACCAAGGTAAGCTTCGGCTACACCTTCTCTTTCAGCAATCCTATTAAGAATTATGAACCGCTGAACACGGCTGAATACAAGAATGTACAGGACGAAATCCTGCGCAATACGGTAAACGGCATGAACGACGGCAGTTCGATGGTGGATATGTATGGTATTGCCGACTATCTGAGCCAATTTGGTAACATCGGATATAATGCCGAGACGGGTGTCTATACATATAATGGACTCAATGAGAGTCTCTTTGGTACGACGAATACCAACTGGGCTAAGGAGGTGATCAACAAGAATGCGCCTACCCACCAGTATAATGTAGCCATCAGAGGTGGCAGCAACAGGACCAACTATTCATTCTCCTTCAACGGTATGAATCAGGAAGGTCTGCTCATCAACGACCGTATGGAAAGATATGGAGCCAGACTCTCTTTGGATTCTGAAATCAATAAGTATATCACCGTGGGTGGTGTGCTCGACTATACCTACTCTTCTCGCAAGAGCGGCAGCAACGATCCTGCATTGGGCTATGACAACGACTCATGGAAGACTCGCCCAGACCTGACCGTACGCGATGCAGACGGTAACCTGAATCGAGTAGATAAGTTTGGCGAATATGCAGATAGCTATATGGATGCAAGTCCGGTGGGCAAACTCCAGAGAAAGACGCAATATGAGAACGACCAGTTCTCCGGAAATGCCTATATTGACATCAAGCCTATTGAAGGTCTTACCCTCCATGCTGATGCCAACATATCCCGTTTCATCTTCAGCAACAGCTATTTCTCTCCGAAGGTTTCCTTGCCGGAACAGTATGAGACAGAACCAACTTCTACGCTCGCAGAGGCTAACTATCGCAACACGAATACGTCTATCAACTTCCGTGCTGACTATAAATTCAAGATTACTGACGACCATCGTTTCGACGTGATGGCTGGTTATAGTGCTGACAGATACTGGAGCAAGGAACACGACCAGGCTTACAGCGGATTCCCTAATGACGATGTGCTCAACAATGCCAGTTCTGCAACTACCGTCAACAAGCCTATGGAGACTTATTCCAAGAGTGGACTCAATTCCCTCTATGGCCGTTTGAGCTATGATTATCTTTCACGTTATCTGCTCGACTTCAGTCTCCGTTCCGATGAGTCATCCAAGTTTGGTCCTGGCAACAAGCGTGGTACTTTCCCTGCACTCTCTTTGGCATGGCGCGTCAATCAGGAGCCTTTCATGGCATCCGTACAGGATGTGGATGACCTGAAACTCCGTCTGAGCTGGGGTAAGACCGGTTCTACCAATGTATCCGACTTCTCTTACATCCAGTATTTCAACTCCAATATCTATGGTGGACAGAGCGCCATTACCTTGGCCACTACTTATCCTAACAAGGATATCAAGTGGGAAATGACTACTGAGTACAATGCCGGTGTTGACTTCTCGTTCTTCAATGGCAGACTGAACGGTAGCTTTGATATCTATCACCGTAAGACAGATGGCGCCTTGGCTCCAGCTCCTATCGCCTTGGAGTTTGGTATCGGAACATTCTACAGCAATATCCTCGACCTGACCAATAATGGTTTTGAGTTCTCTATCGGAGGAGATGTGGTTCGCACCAAGGATTTCACCTACAATACGATGCTCAGTATCTCATCCAACAAGAATAAGATAACCAAGCTCAATGGTTCTACACTCGACATGATGCACCAGGATCTCTACATGGAAGGTCATGCGATGGGAACTGTGAAGGGTTACAAGGTGGCTGGCATTTTCCAGAGTCAGGAACAGATTGATGAACTGAATGCGCAGGCACAGGCAAACGGATATGATTTCTATCAGGATGGCGCTCACGTAGGCGACTATATGTTTGTGGATACAGATGGCAACGGTTATATTACCGAGGCAGACCGCACGGCTATCGCCAATCCGGAGCCAAAGGTGTTCGGAGGTTGGTCTCATACCTTATCTTATAAGAACCTCACCCTGTCTATGCTCTTCCAGTATCAGTTTGGAGGTCATGCATACTACAGCACGATGCAGGAATCAGCAGCAGGCAGCTTAGGTCAGAGTATCTTGAGAGAAATGTACGGCAATACCTGGACACCGGATCGCACGGATGCCAAGTATGCCCAATTGGTATGGTTGCCTACAAGCATGGGTAATACCTATACGAACGACCGCTATGTATATTCCAACTCATATTTCCGTCTGAGAAATATCACGCTCTCCTATAATTTCGAGCCATCTCTTCTGGAGCGCCTGCACATCAGCGGAGCATCTGTGTTCTTCACAGCCACCAACCTGTTTACCATTACCAACTGGCCAGGTTTGGACCCAGACATGTCGGCAACCAATGCCTATTTAAAGACAACAGAGAACAAGGACGTTTATCCAATGAGCCGTTCTTTCTCCATCGGTCTGAAATTACAATTCTAACTCATACAAAGACTGTAGATTATGAAACATATAAGATTTCAATTTCTTACGCTCCTTTCAGCCACAGCACTGACTCTTACATCGTGCGACCTGATAGGTAGCCTCGATGGCATCGAACCAGAACATGTGGTTACTGATGACAATTATATCACTGATGTCTCAACAGCGCAGACAGCACTCAATGGTGTCTATGCCTCATGGCGCAGCACGGGTGTATCTTACCTGCGTAATGCCATGTCTTCTATGGCTCATACCCAGGCAATGGCGATGGTGATGGGTGCGGATGAGTTTGTTGCCGAGAATATCGAGACCAATAACAGTAATGTGGAGTCGGCTTATACAGCCTACTATAATGTAATCAATACTGCCAATACCTTCCTGGTGCATATCAACAAGAATATACCAGGACTGAGCGAGGAGAAACGTACTGAGATGATTGCAGAGGCTCGTTGCCAACGCGCCTTGGCTTACCTTACTCTCCTGAAGTGCTTCGGAGAATACTGGAAGCAGGATTCACCCTACGGTGTCTGCATTTTCCAGGACGAACTGGTAAGAGACAATCAGCCACGCAAGCGTTCTACTGTGGCTGAAACCTACAAGTTGATATCTGATGATCTCGACTATGCCATCGCCCACTGCGAGACGCAACCTGCAGACCATTATCACATGAGTTCCGTTTTCGCCAAGGCTTTGAAAGCGAAAATGTATATGGCTCAGGATAATTATGCTGAAGCAGCAAGACTGGCAGAGGAGGTGATTGGTGAGGCAGGAGCTGCCGGTTATGAACTGGAAAGCGATTATGCCAAGATCTTCGACGAACAGTTTAATTCTAAGGAGATGCTCTTTGCTCCTTATACTGCCAATCCAAGTGAGTTGATGGATTCAAACTGGTATATGTTTTCTCCAGGTTCATTGCTCAAGAAAGTTGCAGATGATATGGTTTCTGACGCGAATACTGGTGGTGATGTGGTAGTTCCTGATCCTGATGGTTCTTCAGATGGTAGTGCTTCTGGCGATGGAGTAGTTATTCCTGGCGATGGCGGTGATGTAGTCATTCCTGGCGGCGACGGTGGAGTAGTTATTCCTGGTGGAGATGGCGGAGTTGTTATTCCTGGCGGCGACGGCAGTGATTTCCCATTCTTCCCAGGTGATGAAGATGTAGCTTCTTATGATGCGCTATATACTTGGGCCTATAAGGGAGATGCAAAGAATGGTATTGGAAAATATAACAAGTTGACTCCAGAAATGTTCTATGCAGACTCTTATTACTTCATGCGCCTTGCTGAAGTTTATTATATCGCTGCCGAAGCAGAGGCTCGTCTGGGACAATATGCTAAGGCTCGTACGCTCTTGGCTACAGTCATCGAACGTGCAGGATATACAGAGGACGATGTGAACGCTATTGCCGATGGCGATCTGCTGGGTGAAATCCTCAAGCATAAGTTGGTGGACATCAGTAATGAGAATTTCGAGGAATGGTTTGACCTCTGCCGCTACAACCGTAAGGGCGGTTTCGAAGGCTGGACTGAAGACGAGAAAGCTGAGCTGCCTGCGTTCAGAAGATATCTGCTCCCTATTCCAAAGGCATCTATGGGTGCCAACAACCTGTTGGAGCAGAATCCGGAATATGTAAACAACTAATTTTAGAATAACTGAACTTTATTAAAAACATGATGAAATTGAGAAATTCAATGATGACCATTGCTGGCTTAATGCTGGCAATGGTGGCTAATGCCCAGAATTTTGTACTGAAAGGTACGGTGAAGGGCAACGTGGAAGGCTGCACAGTCATGCTGCAGAAATATGATATCGATAAGGTGAGCAACCTGGACAGTACTACCATCAAGAACGGCGAGTTTGTGCTCAAGGGGGATGTGAATCAGCCTGAACAGTACCAGATGGTTATCGATATGAATGAACCGGGCGTGGCAGAACCTGACTATCAGAAAATTTTCGGCAGTCGTATCTATATCGAAAACAAGCCAATGACCTACGATGTTGATCTTACTGGTTTCCCTACTGAGAAGGACATGAGCATGATCACACCTGTCATCAAGGGTTCTGAGACTCAGGATACTTATCAGGCTTACCTTGACCTGATGACTCCTATCCAGGATAAACTGCACAGTCTGAACGACAGTATCAACAACTGTAAGGACCTGGCACAGAGAGTGGCCTTAGCAAAGGAGGCTATCCTGCTGATGGACGATATGCGCCAGCAAACCAGCAAGTTTATCCAGGATCATACCAGTTCATTGGTAGCTTTCGACTTGCTCAATGAGAGCTTTTCAGCACTTCCAACTCCTTATACCTCAGCCGAAATCGATGAGATGATGGGCTGGTTGAAGAATGATTGGAGCAATTCTCCTCAGTATCCTATGCTGCAGGCACAGTCTGAAATGGCGAAGCATACAGCCGTAGGCAACCGCTTCATCGATGGTACGCTTCTTACTCCTCAGGGTAAGCAGGTGAAATTGTCTTCCCTCATCAAGAAGGGTGAATATACCATGTTGGAGTTCTGGGCTTCCTGGTGTCATCCTTGCCGTCAGGAGATTCCTCATCTCAAGGAGGTGCATGAGAAGTACAAGGATTTCAATATCATCAGCATTTCTGTGGATGAAAGAGATGAAGACTGGAAGAAGGCGATGGCGAAGGAAGGTATGAACTGGACCCAGTTGCGCAACCCTGAAGGTTTCGGTGGTATGGTGATGGGAGAGTATGGCATCAATGGTATTCCTGCTTGTTTGATATTAGACAAGAATGGTAATTTCTACAAGACCAATATGCGTGGTGCATTCCTTGATGCATTCCTCTATGATTATTACAAAAGATAAGATATAGAATACGTTCCTTATCTTGTAAGTAAAAGTATTTATAATTAAGAGAAAGTTTCGTTCCGTGCTAAGGAGCGAAACTTTTTTAGTATCCGGATGATTTTTAGGATGATAGACTCATAAAAAAAAGCGACTGATAGTAGCAGATCACTCTGCCGCTATCAGTCTGTTTTCGCTTTATTTGTGAATTGGATTTTATAAAATGAATATTCTTTATTTCAGTTCGTCTAAGTAATAACTGATTCTTCCTCCCTCATCACCTATCTGCACATTGGCATCATACCAGGAGATAATCTGGAGTTTGTAATATCTCTCGCCATCCCACGAACGGATTACGTAGGTATGGAAAGAAGGAGTATATACTGGAGGTGGACCCGAGAAACTCATTGCCTTTTCGAGCACCGGATTGCCGCTTACCAACTGCTTGGCAGGACCGTTGTTCGGGTCGAACCAAGGGTTCTCGTTCATATCCAGTTTGTTGGCGATGCAATACTTGTTCCAGTCGTTCTGCGACATGGTGACATAGACGCTTGCCGAATCATCCACGGCGAAGGTCATATTGTGTTCAGCCAGATAAGCATCCACCTGCGCCTTGCTCGTCCACTTGTCATATTCGCCATAGCCCAGGTCGGCAGCACCGCCCTTGCCTATGCCGCTTGTTCCACTGTTGGTGCGCAGCTGGTAACCATCGAAGGCGAGGTCCCATTCCGTGGCAGGATAAGCCATCGTATTGGGGTCATCCTCCATGTTCTCCATCACCATAATGCTGCTGGCTTGTCTTTTTACCGTCTTATAGGTTAACTTGCCTGTAGCTTGGTTCTTGGTGAAGATGGTATCGCCGTTTGCATCACGCTCGGCATCCTCGAAGATGTTCTTCTGTACACCCTCGCTCCAATATTTTACGAGTTTGGTTGTACCTTTATAATGGAAATATTCCTCTATCGGTTTTCCATCAATAAAGGCGATGACACTCTGGTTAGGATTCAGCACATTATAGCGATGTCCCG
>ERZ1026862.1151-NODE-1151-length-16281-cov-7.057993_pt1 | contig 16281 bp, 10 predicted proteins | sample MGYA00380161_ERZ1026862 | MGnify/ENA primary metagenome ERZ1026862 (study PRJEB33269, sample SAMEA4719797) | human gut metagenome | biome: human-associated habitat; feature: organic feature; material: feces | place: Cameroon | collected 2013-10 ... | reverse complement strand
ACATTTAACTATGGAACATTTGAATTTTAAGACAATCGTTCTTTCAGTTTTGGCTGTGCTCGGCTTAGCTGTATCCTGCTCAAAAGAGAATAAGCCGGAGAAAACGGAAACAAAGCCTGAACTTTCAGTTTCTGAAACACAGCTGACTTTTTCTTCATTTGGTGAGGAGAAAACTTTCACAGTTACAGCTAATATGGAAGGCTTCACAGCAGAAGTTACCAAAGGTGACGATACTTGGTGTCATGTTACTCTTGAGGGCAATACCGTAAAGGTGCTTGTTGACAAGAATGAGGCTTACGAAATGCGCTCCTCTACTGTTACGGTAACTCTTCAGACAGAAAAGAAGAGAGTGCGCATCGAACAGGAGGCTGCTCCGGATCCGGCAAACATGCCTAAGGCCATCGTGCCAATGACAGTGGAACAGTTTACAGATTCAAGAGTTTACGATGTGATGGCTGCTGGCGTTAAGGTTGCTGAAATGTGCCGTGAGTATCTCTGTGTTCCGGGAAGCATTGACAATCAGGCAATTGTCATTTATCCTGTGGTTGACGGAAAGGCGGTTCATACAAAGGGTATCGTGCTCTTTGTTCTCAACCAGAAAATGGAAGAAGGACGTTATACGGATACTTTCACTTTGGCAGAAGGAAATGTTCATGGTGGTACAGTAAGTTTTGAGGGTGACGCCATTACCGAATATGTTGCAGGTGACAAGGCGGCTGCTGATATCAAACTTGTTTGCCGTGATGAAAAGGGAGAACTTAAAATCGTTGCTGCTAAAACTCCGGAAATGGTAGAGACTACCGCAGAGGCAAGAACGGCAAAAGATGCAAGCGACAATGTTTATGGTATTGTGAAGATTGCTTCTCACTACTGGCTTACAGATGACCTCAATACTACCAAGACTACTGACGGAACAGAGATTCCTGCAGGAAAAGTTGCTGCAGATTACAATGGTGCAGTTGCTACCTATGTGAATTCAAAATTCAAAAACAAACTTTATTCAGGTGCTGCTGCCGGTTGGAATGCAGGCGCATTTGCAGACAAAATTTCTCCGGAAGGATTTACAATTCCTGCTGAGGCTGTTTGGAATGCGTTGGTGGAGTACCTTGGACAGACAGGTAAAGCCATGGACGATGGAAACAAGAGTCAGAAGGCTGTGGCAAAGATGAGAACTATAGGTGAAGCGGGCAATTGGCTTGACGTTTGGGAAGAGCCTTGGAAAACAACCGGTTCAAGCAACCTTTCAGGCCTTTCGCTGAATAGTCTCGGATATCGTTTCTTTTCGAAAGAAGAAACTGAAGATGCTTATGAAGGAACTTTGACAGATACCTTCTATGCTACTTCAGATGCCAATCAGTTTGGACTTATCGGCTGGCATGTCAGTGGCGGTTCAGTTAATGGTAGGTGGGATGCTTGGGGCGGTGATAGTGTAGCCAACATGTCTTGGGCTTTGAGATGTGTAAGTCTTTAATCTAAACAGTATTAAACTTTTATATGAAATATAGCATAATTGCATTAGTTGCATCATTGCTTGTTTCAGCATCAGCGATAGCATGCACCCCCACGAAAAGTGGAGGTGCATCTCCTGATAAAGAAATATCAGTGCCGAATGATTCGATAATGATTCCGCGCCCGGTGGCAGCGAAGCGTCTGGATGGCTATCTTGACGTATCCCAGCCGCTTTATCTTAAATTTGAGGCACCGGATGAGGTTTCCGAATCATTGACAAAATATCTCAGGTCTTCCAATCTGGTCATTGTAGGTCCTTCATTGTCAAAGGTTCCTGTCAATATAGTACTTTCGGACGATCAGAGTCTTCCGAAGTCGGAGGAAGGATACCATCTGGTTATCACCAGGGAAGGTATAACTGTTGAGGCTAGGACGCAGGCAGGCCTGTTCTATGGACTGCAGACAGTCGTGCAGCTGAAAGATATGTATGGAAAATCTATTCCGACTTGGGAAATTACCGACTGGCCGAGATTCGGATATAGGGGACTGCATCTGGACGTCTGCCGTCATTTCTTCTCAAAGGAATTCGTGAAAAAGCAGATCCGCATGATGGCTACATTGAAGCTCAATAGATTGCATCTGCATTTGACTGATAACGAGGGATGGAGAATCCAGATAGAGAAATATCCGAATCTTACCGAGTATGGCGCATGGAGAATGGGCAATACTTGGAAAGAGTTCAATGACTCCGGACGCAAATTCGTTCGCCAAGGTACAGCAGGGGCTTACGGCGGATACTACTCGAAAGATGATGTTAGGGAACTTGTGGCCTATGCCAAAGAACGTAACATTACGATAATTCCGGAAATTGAGATGCCCGGACACGCTTTGGCCGCCATTGCCTCTCTTCCGCAGCTGGCATGTACCCCTAATCCGAGTGCTCCTGTTGCAGAAATGTGTATCGGCAAGGAGAGTTCCATACAAATTCTGAAGGATATCCTTACAGAGGTAATGGAGGTATTCCCTTCTGAATACATCCACCTCGGAGGCGATGAGTATTGGCCTGGATATTGGCAGAACTGTCCTGACTGTCAGGCTCTTCTGAAAAAACAGGGCTTTACGGACTTCAACCAGCTTCATGGCTATCTTTTCCGTACAATGGAGAAATTCCTTGCTGACCATGGCCGTCGCATGATCGGTTGGGATGAGATGCTTCAGGGCGGAATCTCACCAAATGCGACACTTATGTCCTGGCAGGATGAGAAAGCCGGTCAGGTTGCAGCATCCAAAGGTCATAATGTGATTATGGTTCCTGGTGAGTACTGCTACTTTGACGGGTGTCAGGATTCTCCTGAAAAAGAATTCCATACTCCTAACTCGCCTCCTGCATTGTGGAACTTCCTTACTCTCCAGCGTGTTTATTCGTACGATCCTGCACCTCTTTCAATGGTCGGAAGGGAGAAAGTGCTCGGTACCCAGGCTTGCTGCTGGACTGAGTGGATGCCGAACGAGAACAGAGTGGAGTATATGATCTATCCTCGTCTGTTTGCGCTTGCTGAAGTGGCTTGGAGTAATCTCAATGAGCATCGGGATTATACTGAGTTCCGTCAGAGGGCAAAACATTTGTGTGGCTGGGCGAAAAAACAAGGCTACAATACATTCAATCTTGATACTGAGATCGGAGAACGCCCTTCTTCGCTCACTACCACTAAGCACCTCGGTTATGGATGCAAGGTGACTTACAATAAGCCATGGCTCCCTGATTTTCCTTGCGATAAGCAGACATCTCTGACAGATGGTGTTCATGGAAAATGGAGTTATCGTGTCAAATGGCAGGGCTTCAAGGAGATGGACGTTACCATTGATCTTGGAGAAGAGAAGGAAATCAAAGAAGTGAAAGCTGACTTCATGCAGTACGCGGATGACGGCGTTACTCTTCCTGGGAAGATCGTCATCAGCTGTTCGGAAGATGGCAAGAACTTCACTACTCTGCAGACCATTGACAATCCTTATGATCCTGACAAGTATCTTTACAGGACATTCTCTTGGAAAGGGAATGCTCGGAAGGCGAGATATGTAAGGTATCAGGCTTCATTTGTAAACCACGGAAGCTTTATTTTCTGTGACGAAGTGGAAATCTGGTAAAATGCCGGATTCCCTTCAAACCAATAATTGATTTTTATGAAAAGAATCCTCTTTCTGTTTATCTGTCCGCTTCTGGCGGTTGCCTGCAACAAACGGGTTGTTGCCGATTATAATGTAATTCCGCAAGTACAGAATCTGTCCGTCAAGGACGGAGATGTTTATGTCTTCGATTCGTCCAGAAAGCTGGTGTACGACAATCAGGACAGCAGACGTTCTCTTGAGTTGTTTGCCCAGGATCTCGAAGAACTTGTCGGGATAAGACCTTCGGTTGCTGCAGGTACTTCTGAAGATGCTAAGGACAATGTTTATTTTACACTTGGCCTTCAGGACGAAAGGAAAGAGGCATATAGTATAAATGTCAGCTCTGACGGCATTCTTGTCCGGGCTGTTGCTCCAGAAGGAATCTATAGGGCAACCAGAACTCTTTTGAAGTCGGTCGGTACCGAAAAAACATCTTCGGTGGAGTTCCCCTCAGCCGAAGTGTCCGACTGGCCACGCTTCGGATACAGGGGGCTTATGCTCGATGTCAGCAGACATTTTTCTGATGTTGAGATGGTGAAGCGTACCATTGATATGCTTGCGCTTCACCAGCTCAATATATTCCATTGGCATCTTACTGACGATCAGGGTTGGCGAATTGAAATCAAGAGCCATCCGGAATTGACTGAGGTCGGAGCGTGGCGCGACGACACTGTTGTAGGCCGTTATCTTGGCGGTACGGATTATCCTACGGACGGGAAACGCCACGGCGGGTTCTATACTCAGGAACAGATTCGTGAGATTGTGGCATATGCCAAGGAACGATATATAGAGATAATTCCGGAAATTGACCTTCCGGGACATACATCCGCAGTTTTGGCTGCATATCCCCAGTTGGGCTGCGAAGATAAAGAATACAAGGTGGCAAACAGATGGGGCGTAATCAGGGATGTGCTGTGTGCCGGAAATCCTGCTTCGCTGGACCTGTTCAAAGATATAATGGGCGAGGTCTGCGAACTGTTCCCGGGTAAATACATTCATCTTGGAGGTGATGAGTGTGTGAAAGATAGATGGAAAGCCTGTCCAAAATGTCAGAGGAAAATCAGAGAACTTGGTCTAAAAGACGGAAGCCGGTATTCTAAAGAAGATTATCTTCAGAGCTGGTTTATGGGAGAGGTCGCTTCATTTGTGCAGAGTAAAGGAAAACGCGTGATCGGATGGGATGAAATACTTGAAGGCGTCCCGATGGATGACTCCGTAATCATGTCCTGGAGAGGAACTGAAGGCGGTATTACTGCAGCCCGCATGGGGCATGATGTGGTCATGACACCTACGTCAGATATGTACTTTGACCAAAGTCAGACATTGGCAAGCCAACTTGAGGAGATTCCCGTCGGAGGATTTATCAATGTCATGAAAGTCTATTCCTACGAGCCTCTGCCAGCCTCGCTTACTCCTGAACAGCAGAAACATATACTCGGATGCCAAGCTAATGTCTGGTGCGAATATATGCCGGAGGAAAGAATCCGTCAGTATCAGATGCTTCCGAGACTTGCAGCATTGTCTGAGGTGCAGTGGACAATGCCGGAGCGCAAGAATTACAAGGACTTCCTGAAAAGGTTGCCGAAAATGCTGTCAATATATGATCATTACGGATATAATTATGCGAAACATATTTTCGATGTGGCCTGCAGCTATTCTGTCAATGTAGAGAAAGGCTCTCTTGAGGTGTCTCTCTCCACGCTCGGGAATGATCCTATCTATTACACATTGGATGGAACGTCGCCACAGACAAAGAAAGCTATGTTGTATGATGACACTCCTATTGTGATTTCATCTCCGTCAGAACTGAAAGTGTCTGTTCTCAGAAACGGTAAATTCACAAAAGAGGAAACCCTTTTCAAGCTGGACTGCAACAAGGCGACTTTCAAGAAGGTGAACATATCTACCACATTGAACATAATGCAGGCGCATCTGCCGCATGAGATTCTGACAGATGGCATCATTGGCTCACTCCGTTGCGATGATTATCGTTGGATGAGCTGTACCGGCAGAATGTCATTGATCCTGGATCTCGGAAAATCAGAATCATTCAGCCGCATAGGCTGGGTTGCGCTTAATTCCCAGTCGGAGAATATACTTGTTCCTCAGAATGTAAAAATTCAGATTTCGGAGGACGGAAAGCAATACTGTACCATATTGGACATAGAAAAAAATCACGAAATCCAGGCCGAGCAGTCTGTTGAACGTATTTCGGAAGAAGTGGGGGCGCAGACGGCCCGCTATATCAAAATGGATTTCGATTCATACAAATATCCGGACAAAACATCTCCATCGTGGGTGTTCCTCAGCGAACTTATCGTGGAATAATATGCCAATCCATAGGAAAAAAATAGGGAATCATATATGAGAAATATCGCTAGAATACTGTTTGTGCTGCTGATGGCGCTCTCAGTAAGTTGTGTGCCTGACAATTCGCCGGCGGAGATGAAAGAAATGGTAGGGAGACTCTGTCCGGAACATTCAAATAGTTTCAGATTCGAGTATCTTTCAGATCAGCCGGACAGCATTGACAGCTATTCTATTGAGACTTATAAGGGTAAGATACTGATAAAAGGAAATACGGTCAATTCAATGGCTGTAGGCCTCAATGCTTACCTTAAGAATTTTTGTAATACGAGGGTGTCATGGTATGCCTCTGATCCTGTCGATATGCCTTCGGTTCTTCCTTTGCCGGAGGATAAAATCCAGGCAAGTGCAAGATGCTCCAACCGGTTCTTCTTGAACTACTGCACGTTTGGCTATACTATGCCTTACTGGAAATGGTCAGACTGGGAGCGGCTTATAGACTGGATGGCGCTTAATGGTGTCAATATGCCATTGGCGATTACAGGGCAGGAATCGATATGGTATAAAGTATGGACTGACATGGGCTTGACCGACGAGCAGGTCCGTTCATATTTTACAGGGCCGGCTCATCTCCCTTGGCATAGAATGTCAAATGTGGATTATTGGCAGAGTCCTTTGCCTGAATCATGGTTGGAAAACCAGGAGGAACTGCAGAAAAAGATATTGAAACGGGAGCGCTCATTGGGAATGACACCGGTCTTGCCGGCATTTGCGGGGCACGTTCCTGCTGAGTTGAAACAAGTACGTCCTGAGGCTAAGATTTATACTATGAGCCAATGGGGTGGATATGACGACAGATACAGAAGCCATTTCATTGACCCTGAAGATCCTCTCTATTCTGAAATACAGAGACGATTCCTTGAGGCGCAGACTGAAGTTTTCGGTACTGACCATATCTATGGCATTGACCCTTTCAATGAAGTGGATTCTCCGGACTGGAATGAAGAGTTCCTTTCAAATGTGTCGAAAAAGATATACAAATCCATTGAATCTGTAGATAAGGATGCTGTCTGGCTTCAGATGACGTGGATGTTCTATCATTCGGCTGAGAAATGGACGGACTCCCGGATTGAAGCTTTCCTGAACGCGGTGCCTGAGAACAAATTGGTCTTGCTTGACTACTATTGTGATTTTGAGGAGCTGTGGCGAAGGACAAAGAGTTATTACGGCAAGCCGTACATCTGGTGCTATCTTGGTAATTTCGGCGGAAATACCATGCTTGCAGGAGATATTGATGATGTGGATTTCAAGATCAACAGGCTGTTTGAAGAAGGCGGGGACAATGTCTTCGGCGTAGGCGTCACATTGGAAGGTCTCGATGTCAATCCGTTGATGTATGAATATGTTTTTGACAAGGTCTGGAATCCGGATATGAGACCGCAGGACTGGATTAGGACCTGGTCTTTGTGCAGAGGGGGAAAGGTTAATGAAAAGGTGAATTCGGCCTGGCAGAAACTGTATGAGGATATATATACGAAGCCTGCTCTATGTGGTCAGGCCGTGCTGATAAATGCCAGGCCACAGTTGGAAGGTGTCCAGGGCTGGAATACCCATCCTGAGTATCATTATGACAATGATGTGTTATGGCGAATTTGGGAAGAACTGCTTTCTGCCGGGGATATCGACAATGCGCTGTTCAAGTTTGATGTGATCAATGTCGGCCGTCAGGTTTTGGGAAATCTTTTTTCTGATTTCCGCGACCGTTTTACGGAATGCTACAAAAAGCATGATATTCTTGGTGCGGAGAAGATGGCGGCTAAGATGGACCAGCTCATAGCCGATTCGGACAGGCTCCTTTCCTGCTCGATTGAACTCAATATGGGAAAGTGGATCAGAGATGCAAGGGAATTCGGAACAACTGAGCAGGAGAAACAGTATTACGAAGAAAATGCAAGATGCTTAGTTTCAGTCTGGGGACAGAAAGGAACTCAGCTTAACGATTATGCAAACAGGGGATGGGCTGGACTTACCCGCAGTTTTTATCGTGAGCGCTGGAGCTGTTTCACCTCAGCCGTGATATCAGCCATGAAATCAGGAAGGCAGTTTTCCCAGGACGACTATCAGAAAGATATCATTGAATTTGAATATCAATGGACATTGCAGCATGAGGATTTCCCTTTGGTCTCCGGAGAAAATCCCTTCAATGTTGCCTCTGAATTGTCAGAAAAATATCGTGTGATTACAGCTCGTGAGCAAAGCACGGATGTGCTTGTAGTGGGTGGCGGAACAAGTGGGGTGGCTGCCGGTATCCGGGCGGCTTCGGGAAAGCATACAAGCTCCGATCGGGCCGCCTTTCTTTCCGAGTTTTGAAAATAATTTAAATAGGTCAGGGTTATTAATAAAATTTTATATATTTGCATCTCAAATAGAATTTGGCATTTTTATGACCGACAGACGTGATTTCTTAAAGTCTATGGCAGCGGCCGCATCTGTTGCTGCTGTGGCATCTGTACTTCCGACTGCTTGCGGAAGTGCTGATGATAGTGTGATTGACGGGGGGTTGGCCTCCGGATCAGGTCTCATTGTTCCGAAAGGGCAAGGCCTTCGTATAACAGGAACATTCCTTGACGAGATTTCTCACGATATCCCTCATCAGAATTGGGGTGAGAAAGAATGGGACATGGATTTTCGCTATATGAAATCAATCGGTATAGATACGGTAATCTGCATCCGCTCCGGTTATCGGAAATTCATTACATATCCGTCTCCGTATCTTTTGAAAAAGGGCTGCTATATGCCGTCGGTGGACCTTATTGACATGTTCCTCCGGCTGGCTCGGAAATATGGGATGAAGTTCTGGTTCGGACTGTATGATTCCGGAAGATATTGGGATACCGGTGACTTGTCATATGAAATAGAAGACAACAAATTCGTGATTGATGAAGTCTGGGAAAGGTATGGCCGCAAATATGACAGTTTCGGCGGATGGTATATCAGTGGAGAAATCAGTCGTAGGACAAAGGGGGCAATCGATGCGTTTCATGCTATGGGCAAACAGTGCAAGGATGTGTCAGGCGGGCTTCCTACCTTCATTTCCCCGTGGATTGACGGTAAGAAGGCCGTGATGGGCACTGCTCTCAAGACGCGTGAAGATGCTGTTTCCGTTCAGGAACACGAGCGTGAATGGAATGAGATTTTCGACGGAATCCATGATGTTGTAGATGCCTGTGCCTTTCAGGACGGTCACATTGACTATGATGAGTTGGATGCGTTCTTCTCTGTGAACAAGAAACTTGCGGACAAGTATGGAATGCAGTGTTGGACAAATGCTGAGACTTTTGACCGTGATATGCCTATCAAATTCTTGCCTATCAAGTTCGATAAACTTCGTATGAAACTTGAAGCGGCTGCACGCTGTGGCTATGACAAGGCGATTACTTTCGAGTTCTCGCATTTCATGTCGCCTCAATCTGCATATCTTCAGGCCGGTCATTTGTATGACAGATATAAAGAATACTTCGAAATATGAAAAAAGAAAACTTTGGATATGTAGTGTTCCTCTCGGTTGTGGCGGCAATCGGAGGAATACTTTTCGGATATGATACTGCAGTGATTTCGGGTACTACGTCGATTGTCGCTACGCAGTTCGGACTTGATACCATTCAGCTTGGATGGTATGTCGGCTGTGCTCTTATCGGGTCTATAGCCGGTGTCGCTTCGGCGGGTGTCATCAGTGACCGTTTCGGCCGTAAAAAGTCAATGCTGTTTGCGGCATTCATGTTCAGCCTTTCAGCAATAGGCTGCGCGATTTGCGGTTCATTTACAGAACTTGTCGTTTACCGTATAATCGGAGGGGTGGGTATCGGAGTTGTCTCTATTGTTTCTCCTATCTATATCTCAGAGGTCGCGATGGCAAACAGGCGCGGTGCTCTTGTATCTCTTTATCAGTTGGCGATCACCATAGGTTTCCTTTTCGCCTATTTTATAAACTGGTGGATACTTTCAGTGGCTGAGACAGCTGCATTGGACCCGGCAGCGCGTTTTATATCTGATTTTATGAACAAGACAATGGTGGATGAGTATTGGCGAGGAATGCTCGGTTCTGAGACAATTCCGGCTCTGCTGTTTTTCTTTATCATATTCTTGATTCCGGAGAGTCCTCGTTGGCTAATCGTTCATGGAGAGGGACGGAAGGCTTCCTCTATTCTGCAGAAGATTTATCTTTCTCCTGATGAGGCATCTCGCCAGAAGTCCATTACTGAAGAATCTATAAGAGGAGAGGTGAAAACAGAGTGGAAAGCACTCCTCTCGCCGGGTATACTGAAGGCTGTCCTTATCGGCTCCGCCATTGCGATACTGGGGCAGTTCATGGGTGTCAATGCAGTTCTGTATTATGGCCCGGAGATCTTCAAGGAGGCTGGCCTTTCGTCTGGAGATGCTCTGTTCTCACAGGTCCTTGTGGGCTTCGTGAATATGGGAACTACAGTCATAGCATTGCTCATTATTGACAGAGTGGGACGAAAGAAACTTGTTTACTGGGGCGTTTCCGGAATGATACTCTCGCTCTTGATGATAGGATTCTACTTCATCTTCCCTGAACAGCTTGGCAGTATCTTCATGTTGGTTTTCTTCCTGTTCTATGTTTTCTGCTGCGCGATTTCCATCTGCGCCGTCGTATTTGTCCTCCTGTCGGAAATGTATCCGAACAATGTCCGTGGTATAGCAATGTCAATCGCAGGTCTGGCGCTTTGGATAGGCACATATCTCGTAGGCCAGCTGACCCCATGGCTGCTTGCCAATGTCCCTCCTTTTGCCCCTGCAGGCACCTTCTTCCTCTTTGCGCTGATGTGTGTCCCATACTTGCTCATCATGTGGAAACTTGTCCCTGAGACCACGGGCAAGACGCTCGAGGAAATCGAACGTTACTGGAAAGACCGCTGAACCTTATCAGTTTGGCTTCGCCTGTTTCGGATTTTAAAGTGTCAAACTTCCGTAAGGGAAATTAGGCGGCAACATGTATTACGTGTGCTTCCGTCTTGTGCCCAATAAACAATAATCGGCCTGATTTTGTGCATTTTCGTTACAAAATGCATGGATTTCCAAAAATAATGCTTACCTTTGCACCCGCTTTTGTCCTTTAAAGGACGGGTATTGTTTAATTTAACTAAATTTTTTGCGAAATGGCTGAGTATTTACAGGCTGAAAGGAAGCAAGAGATTTTCGCGAAGTACGGAAAGTCTAATACAGACACCGGCTCTCCAGAGAGTCAAGTTGCTCTATTTTCCTACCGTATCAATCACCTCACAGAGCATGTGAAGAAGAACAAGAAAGACGTTGTAACTCGTCGTTCACTTCTCCGTCTCGTAGGTAAAAGACGTCAGCTTCTGGACTATCTCCAGAGAGTTGATATCGAGAGATACAGAAGCATCGTTAAGGAGCTTGGTCTCCGTCGATAATACGATAGGAAACGAAAAGACCGGTTCCTGGTGGGAGCCGGTCTTTTTCAGTTTTTTGCCGTTTTTGCAGCATTGACCACATTTTTCGAAGTTGCCCCGGTGTTGTCCGGCAGGCTCTTCTGACACGAGAATATTAGTAACCCGGCTCTGTAAAATAATTGACCTGCTGCAGGGCGTCGGGAGATGATATAAGAAAAGAAAGAAAACAACTTCCATTGGGGAAGGCAGGTCTTAAGAAGCACTAATGAACATCATCAACAAGAAAATCGAATTATCCGATGGCAGGGTAATCGAAATCGAGACCGGTAAACTTGCAAAGCAGGCAGACGGTTCGGCAGTCATCAAGATGGGAGGAACCATGCTCCTCGCCACTGTGACATGTGCAAAAGAAGTCAAGGAAGGTACTGATTTCATGCCTCTCCAGGTTGACTACAAAGAAAAATTCTACTCAGCAGGAAGATTTCCTGGCGGATTCATGAAGCGCGAAGGAAAAGCTTCAGACTATGAAATTCTTATCTCACGTCTCGTCGATCGCGCATTGAGACCACTTTTCCCGGATGATTTCCATCTTGAGGTTTATGTCAATGTCAACCTTATCTCTGCAGACGCCGACACTCAGCCGGATGCACTCGCAGGACTTGCTGCATCAGCTGCGCTCGCAGCCAGCGACATTCCGTTCGGAGGCCCTATCTCTGAGGTTCGCGTAGCAAGGATCAATGGTGAATTCAGAATCAACCCTGCATTCAGCGAGATGAAGGACAGCGATCTCGAACTCATGGTTGCCGCTACATACGACAACATCATGATGGTTGAGGGTGAAATGAACGAGGTAAGCGAGGCTGATATGCTTGAGGCTATCAAATTCGCTCACGAGGCTATCAAGAAGCAGTGTCTTGTTCAGGTTGAACTGAACAAGGAGCTCGGCAAGGATGTCAAGAGAGACTATCCTCACGATGAAGAGGATGAGGACCTCAGGAAGGCAGTTCACGAGTTCTGCTATGACAAGTGCTATGCTCTTGCAAAGTCAGCTAAGCCGAAACAGGAAAGAACTGACGGTTTCGAGCAGATCAAGGCAGACTTCCTTGCTACCCTTTCTGAGGAAGATCAGGAGGCTAAGGCTGCAATGGTAGCAAGATATTACAACAATGAGGAGAAGGCCGCAATGAGAAACATGATTCTCGATGAGGGTGTTCGTCTCGATGGTCGTAAGACTGCTGAGGTACGTCCTATCTGGTGCGAGGTCGGCTATCTTCCATGCGCTCACGGTTCCGCTATTTTCACACGTGGTGAAACACAGTCTTTGGCTACTGTAACTCTCGGAACCAAGCTTGATATGAAGGAAATGGATGAGGTGCTTGTCCGTGAGACACAGCAGTTCGTTCTCCACTATAACTTCCCTCCGTTCGCGACAGGTGAGGCTAAGGCACAGAGAGGTGTCGGCCGTCGTGAAATCGGACACGGAAACCTTGCAATGCGTGCTTTGAAGGCCGTAGTTCCTCTGGCACCTGAAAATCCATACGCAGTTCGCGTCGTATCAGACATCCTCGAGTCAAATGGCTCATCTTCAATGGCTTCTGTGTGCGGTGGCTGCCTTGCTCTCATGGATGCAGGTGTCAAGATCAAGAAACCGGTTGCAGGTGTTGCGATGGGACTTATCACTGATAAGGACAGACCAAACGAGAGATATGCAATCCTTACCGACATTCTCGGTGACGAGGACCACCTCGGAGATATGGACTTCAAGGTTACAGGTACCAAGGACGGTATCACTGCAACCCAGATGGATATCAAGGTTGACGGACTTTCTTACGATGTCCTTGCAAAGGCACTCGAGCAGGCTCGTCAGGGTCGTCTCCATATCATGGGCGAGATGATGAAATGCATCAGCGAGCCACGTGAGGACTACAAGCCATTTGTTCCTAGAATCAAGCAGCTTGAAATCGACTCAGACTTCATCGGTGCTGTTATCGGAAAGGGTGGCGAGACTATCCAGAAGATTCAGAAGGAGACAGGTACTACAATTACCATCACTGAGGATGCTGAGAGAGGCAAGGGTATCGTTGATATCTTCTCTACAGACAAGGACTCTCTTGACAAGGCTCTTTCTTGGATTGAAGGAATCTGCGCAGTTCCTGAAGTTGGCGCGGTATATCACGGAAAAGTCGTTTCTATCCTTGATTTCGGTGCATTTGTGGAAATTCTTCCTGGCAAGGAGGGTCTTCTCCATGTATCAGAAATCGCTTGGACAAAGACCGAGAATGTCGCTGATGTATTGAAAGTTGGTGACGAGGTAGATGTCAAACTTCTCGAAATCGATGAGAAGACCGGCAAGATGAGACTTTCAATGAGAGCTCTCGTGGAGAAGCCGGAGGGATATGTAGAGCCTGAGCGCAGACCAAGAGGTCCGCGTGACGACCGCAGGGATGACCGTCGTGATGATCGCCGTGGTCCAAGAGATGACCGTAGAGGCCCACGTGACGACAGACGCGGTGACCGCCGTGATGACCGTCGTGGCCCAAGAGACGATCGCAGAGGCCCACGTGACGACCACAGAGGCAGAAGACCATTCGGTCCAAGACCTGCTGAGGAGGGAGCAGAGAACTTCAATGACAACTACAATGCTCCTGATTTCAATGTCTCAGAGGAGTCTAATGACGAAATCTTCTAGGTTATCCTAGACCATAATAAAACCCTGAGTTCCGCATGTGCGAAACATCCGTTTGAATCCTGCGGGACTTGGGACATATAATATGTTATAAAGAGGCTGACCCAAAAGGGTTGGTCTCTTTTATGTTCGTCCAGCACGAACATGCTCTAATGTCGGTGCTATTTTCGACCCTCTTGACAGGAAAATTCATCTGTAATTGCTTGTGTCTTAATTGATTAAGTTGCAAGTCCCCTTGCCAAGAGGTGTCAATGAAAGGTGGTCTTGGCAGATCCCTTTCCTAGCTCTAATCTCGCAATGCGCTCAATTTCAGAATCTTACCGCGAATGTGTCCGGAATCACGCCTGTCAAGAAGGTCGAAATTTTGCGCCTGTCCAAGCTAATAAGCCTAATATCGACACGCGGGGAAGTGCCGAATTTTATTTGAAGTAAGTCTGATGAAGAAACTCTATGGAGGAAGGTTATGAATATGCCGTATGCATAGACTTGGAACGCTTCTTTGATACCGTAAACCAGAGTTACCTGATAGAGTTGCTCTCACACACCATAAAGGACGGCAGGGTCATAAGCCTGATACACAAATACCTTTATGCTGGCGTGATGGTTAACGGAGTATATCAGCCGACAACGGAGGGAACGCCGCAAGGCGGCCCGCTCAGTCCGCTGTTGAGCAACATTGTGCTCAACGAACTGGACAAGGAACTGGAACGCCGCGGTCATCCTTTCGTGCGTTACGCAGATGACAGCCTAATCTTCTGCAAAACCAAGAGGGTTGCTACAAACAGATAATTTTTTTATATTTGCATTGCGTAAATATTCGCAACGCACTGCGTAAAATGTAAAACAATGTATAAAAGAGCTGAATACCAGATAATTAAGAATCGTCTTGAAGAACCAAGAAAATTCATTCAAGTCGTGATGGGCGCCCGTCAGGTAGGGAAATCAACCGTCGTGAAGCAGGTCCTGAAAGATCTGGACTTGCCATATCTCTTTTATTCGGCAGACAATGTTCCGGCATCAAACACTGCTTGGGTTTCAGACTGCTGGGAAGCTGTCCGAAGCCTTAAACGTAGCAACAACTGGGAAACCGCAATCCTTGTAATCGACGAGATTCAGAAAGTTTCGAATTGGAGCGAGGTCGTAAAGAAGGAATGGGACGACGACACTTTCAATGACAGGAACATTAAGGTGTTGCTTCTTGGAAGCAGCCGTGTGCGGCTTGAGAAAGGTCTTTCCGAATCATTGGCAGGACGCTTTGAGGAGATAAGGATGGGCCATTGGAGCTATGTCGAGATGAGGGACTGTTTCGGATGGTCTCTTGACCAGTACATATTTTATGGAGGGTATCCTGGTGCAGCACCTCTGGTTGCTGATGAAGATCGTTTCCAGCAGTATATTCAATCGTCCATAATAGACGCAACTATAAACAAGGACATACTGATGGACACGCCTATCGGGAAACCTGCTCTTCTTCGTCAGACATTTGAACTTGGGGCGGCCTATTCCGGAGAACTTCTGTCTTTGAACAAGATGCTTGGCTCACTCCAGGATGCCGGAAACACATCGACTCTTTCCGGATATCTGAATCTTCTGGCTGAAAGCGGTCTTCTGTGCGGTCTTCAGAAATACAGCATCGACATGGCGAGACGGAGAGCCAGTATTCCGAAACTTCAGGTGTATAACAATGCATTGAAGACGGTGTACAGCCCGATGCCATTCAATCAGGCTGTCCTCGACAGAAAGTCGTGGGGACGCATATTTGAGTCTGGGGTCGGGGCCTATCTTGTCAGTCAGGCATTTGTCCACCGATTCGACGTGTTCTATTGGCGCGAGCGCAATGACGAGGTGGATTTCATACTTCGCAAGAAGAATTCATTGGTGGCAATTGAGGTCAAGGGCAATGCGGAGAAACGTACTGAAGGTTTGGATAAGTTCCGCGAGCTTTTCAAGCCGACATCGTCATTCATTGTCGGTGACGGCGGCATCAAGGTCGAAGAATTCATGTCAATGGACTTGATGAAGTTATTTTGAGCCGATTGTGTCCTCGATTTCATCAAATCCGAATTTAGCGAAATGCCTTGCATAAACTGAACGGCAGAAAGTTAGATTCCCTTCCGCCGTTCTAATCTTTGTTCGTCCAGCACGAACATGCTCTAATGGGTGCAAGTCCCTAAGTAACGTGTAAAAAATAACCTGCCTCAGATTAGGAGAAGATTTTCGAGGATAGATCTATTTTCG
>ERZ1026862.1147-NODE-1147-length-16322-cov-7.634229_pt1 | contig 16322 bp, 14 predicted proteins | sample MGYA00380161_ERZ1026862 | MGnify/ENA primary metagenome ERZ1026862 (study PRJEB33269, sample SAMEA4719797) | human gut metagenome | biome: human-associated habitat; feature: organic feature; material: feces | place: Cameroon | collected 2013-10 ... | reverse complement strand
TAATCGCCCCGGACATCGCATTCACCGCGCTTTGCAGCGCGCCATAGCCCAGCCCTCCGCGATCCTGGATGTACAGGGAGTAGCCGGAACCCTGACCCAGACCTAAAATCGGCGGCGGCAGGATGGAAAAGCCAAAGCCCTGCTGGATTTGCGCGATTTTGGCGTTGATCTCCGCGTTAATTTCCGCCGCCGTGTGTTTGCGCTGGTCGAACGGTTTCAGGCCAAAAAAGACCGTCCCGGTATTCGGCGTGTTGGTGAACTGCAGCGCGTTAAGCCCCGGGAAAGCGACCGCATAGTCGACCCCTTCGGTATTCATCCCGATCTCGCTCATTTTGCGGATCACCGCGTCGGTGCGCGCCAGCGACGACCCTTCCGGCATCTTCACGCCGCCAATGAGATACAGCTTATCCTGGGTGGGAATAAACCCGCCGGGGACGACTTTAAACATCACCCCAGCGGCGCAGAGCAGCAGCAGGTACACCGCAAACACTGCGCCACGGCGTCCAAGCGTTTTGCCTACCAGTCCCTGATAGCCGTTCGAGCTGCGCAGGAAAAAGCGGTTAAACGGACGGAAAATCCAGCCAAACAGACGATCGATCAGCCGGGTAGGGAGGTCTTTCTTCGCGCCGTGAGGCTTTAACAGCAGGGCCGCCAGCGCCGGGGAGAGCGTCAGCGAGTTGATGGCCGAGATCACCGTCGAGATGGCGATGGTCACCGCGAACTGTTTGTAGAACTGGCCGGTGACCCCGGAGAGAAACGCCATCGGCACGAACACCGCACACAGCACCAGCGCAATGGCGATAATCGGCCCGGAGACCTCACGCATCGCCTGATGCGCCGCGGCAAGCGGCGCAAGCCCCTCTTCGATATTACGCTCGACGTTCTCCACCACCACGATGGCGTCGTCCACCACGATACCGATAGCCAGTACCAGCCCGAACAGGCTCAGGGTATTCAGCGAGAAGCCCAGCAGATAGAGAATGCTGAAGGTACCCACCACCGATACCGGCACAGCGATCAACGGGATAATCGACGCGCGCCAGGTCTGCAGGAACAGGATCACTACCAGCACCACCAGCACTACCGCCTCCAGCAGCGTCTGCACCACCGCGCGGATGGAGTCGCGGACGAAAACCGTCGGGTCGTACGGCGCCGCCCATTGCATATCTTCCGGGAAGCGGGTGGCCAGCTCGGCCATTTTGGCGCGTACCGCATTCGACAGATCGATGGCGTTAGCGCCGGGTGACTGGAAGATACCGATCCCGACCGCATCCTTATTGTTGAGCTGGGAGCGCAGCGCATAGCTACCGGAACCCATCTCGATGCGCGCCACGTCGCGCAGGCGGACCAGCGAGCCGTCCTGCGCCGTTTTCAGAATGATATTGCCAAACTCTTCTTCGGTATGCAGACGGCCCTGGGCGTTAATGGAGATCAGGAAATCGCTCTCCTGCGGCAGCGGCTCGGCGCCAAGCTGTCCGGCAGACACCTGGACGTTTTGCTCCTGCATCGCCGTCACCACATCCGAAGCCGTCAGACCGCGGGCCGCGACCTTATTGGGATCCAGCCAGACGCGCATCGCATATTCACCGGAGCCAAAAATCTGGATCTGGCCGACGCCGGGCAGGCGCGCCAGCTCATCCTTCACTTTCAGCGTGGCGTAGTTGCGCATATACAGCGAGTCGTACTTCCCGTTTGGCGAAAACAGATGCACCACCAGGGTCAGCGTCGGAGACTGCTTCTGGGTAGTGATCCCCAGACGGCGTACATCCTCCGGCAGACGCGCTTCGGCCTGCGCGACGCGGTTCTGCACCTGAACCTGCGCCTGATCCGGGTCGGTACCCGGGCGGAAGGTGACGGTGGTGACCAGCACGCCGTCGGAGCCGGCGACCGATTTCATGTACATCATGTTTTCAACGCCGTTGATCGCTTCCTCCAGCGGCGTCGCCACGGTCTCGGCAATCACTTTCGGGTTGGCGCCGGGATATTCCGCGCGCACCTGGACGCTCGGCGGGACGACATCCGGATATTCGCTCACCGGCAGCAGTGGGATAGCGATTAACCCGGTGATAAAAATTAAAATCGACAGCACCGCGGCGAAAATCGGCCTGTCGATAAAAAAGCGGGAAAAGTCCATGTCTTGGATTCTCTGATTAGGGATCAGTTAAGGGTGGCGCTGGAGGTCATGGCAACGGTTTTGGCGTTAACCGGCATACCCGGCATAAACACTTTTTGTAAGCCGTCGACGATGACGCTATCCCCAGGATTCAACCCCTTCTGAACGATGCGTAAACCGTCTGCCAGCCGCCCTGGGGTAATGTCGCGGCGCTGTGCTTTACCATCTTTATCAACGATATAGACGTATTTACGATCCTGATCGGTCAGTACCGCTTTGTCGTCGATAAGCGTGGCTTTGAACTCTGCGCTGCCCGGCAGACGCACGCGGGCAAACAGCCCCGGCGTGAACAGACGCTGCGAGTTATCCAGCAGCGCACGCATGCGGATGGTGCCGGTACTCGGCGTTAACTGATTATCGAGAAAATCCACTTTGCCCTGGTGGGGGTAACCCTCCTCGCCAACCAGGCCAATCTCCACCGGAAGCGCCTGATTATCGCTGGACGCGCCTTGCCCGCGGCGGGCGAGGTTTTGATAGTGGAGGTAGGTTGACTCGTCGACGTCAAAGTAGACGTACACCGTCTTCTGTGAGACCAGGGTGGTGAGCACGCTGGCGGTGTCGCCCGCGGTGACCAGGTTACCGCTGGTGATCAGCGCCCGGCTGGCGCGGCCGTCAATAGGGGCGGTCACTTTGGTGAAGTCGAGGTTAAGCTGCGCGGCATCCACCGCCGCCTGCGCGGCGCGAATGTCGGCCTGTGCCTGAACCGCGGCTGACCGGCGCTGCTCCCACTCTTCACGGGAGACGAGGTTGGTATGGACTAATTTATCGGTGCGGTTCGCCTCGCTTTGCGCCAGGCTGGCCTGCGTTTTGGCTCTTGCCAACGCCGCCTGCGCCTGCTCCAGCGCGGCGCGATAGGTTCTGTCATCTATCGTGAACAGCACCTGGCCCTTTTTCACCTCCTGGCCGTCGGTGTAATTCACTTTATCAATGTATCCCGAGACGCGAGGGCGAAGCTGAACGCTCTCCACCGCTTCAATGCGACCGTTAAAACTATCCCACTGACTGATCGACTTCACCAGCACCTTAGCGGCGCTGACCGTCGGGGCGGGAGGCGCAGCATTCTGCGCGACGCTGTCGTCGCAGCCGACGAGCAGAAAGGAGAGCATCATCGCGCCGAGCGCGGTCAGGTGAATGTTTCCCCAGGTTTTTTGCAGGCTCATTATTTTTATTCCGGTAAATGTAGCCGCCGGGCAAGACGCAGCGTGAGAAGCCGCGCCACTTCCTTTGTCCGGGCTGGCTTAAGGCCATTTGTGTCGATCATCGCCACAAAACTGTAACAATTTCGAATACACTATCGCGGCGATTGTAGGAAGGCGCTTGACTAAGTGCAAGAATAATTGTTGCACTTTATGTGCGGTCCAGGGGGAGATAAAAAACCGCGATCCCGGCGTGGATTTAAATGTAACAATAAAACTTGCATTTTGTGTAAAAACAGGCCACCTTTAAATGCAACTGACAAAGATGCTTTTAACCGGCCGCGAGGGGGTAACATGATGAACACTGGCGCCATCATTCAGGATCTGATTGACTGGATCGACAACCATCTTGATAGCCGTCTGGATATTGACACCGTTGCCCGACGAGCCGGCTATTCGAAGTGGCACCTGCAGCGGATCTTCAAAGAACATACCGGGCAGCCCCTCGGAGAATATATTCGGGCGCAAAAGCTGCAAAAGTCGATCGAACGCTTAGCCCACAGCAACGAGCCGATCCTGAACGTGGCGATTGCCCTCGGCTTTGACTCCCAGCAGTCCTTCAACCGCAGCTTCAAGCGCCAGTACGGCCAGGCGCCCGGCGTCTGGCGCCGGAGTATCAGCCGCTCTGCTGCGCAGACATCTCGTCAGCGATCCGCATGACCGGGGAGGGTCAGTCCTGACCCGGCCCATGATCGAATTTGCTGCCTTTGCCGATGGCATAGAACTGCCCGCCTGCGACATAGTGAACGGTCCGTAGCTCGTCCGGCGCATCATCAAAAATCCAGTGTCCGTTGCGGAATACCCGGTCATCGCTCCAGGCGGCGACGATATCGCCCATAAACAGATTGTGTTGCTGCTGAATGTCCGGGTAGGGCATCACTTTGCACACCAGCCAGCCCGCACAGCCTGCCACAAGAGGAAGATCAAATTCCGGCTGATAAAAGAAGGGGATGGTGTCATTTTTATCCGGCGCGTCGGCATAGCTGCGCCCGCCAGCGTAGAGGACGGTTGCCATCTGGCTGACTACGGGGATCTGCACCACGAAATAGCCGCTCTTTTCCACCAGCTGACGAGTGAAAGCCTGGGTGCCAATATAGGCCACCACTTTTCGCTCGCCTGCCAGCCCAACCCAGGCGGCTGACATGACATTTTCGACGCCATCATATTTTGCGGAAATCATGGTGGTGGACCCGACCTGCAATAAACGATAGGCCTTACTTATTTCGACAGGCTGAACGGACATGGTTTTTCCTTTGTGCATGCTATTTAACGTATTGATTATCTGGATATTTATTGAGGGCATGTTCATTTTCGGGCCCCCTTTCGTAATCCACCGTGCAACGATACGCCAGGCGATTAAGCGTAAAAAGGTGCGTAAATTGTTTTCATTATTCATAATCCACGAATAATCATGCCGTCTGTCGGTAAGCTGCTCGCTACAGGAGAGAAAGAAGGTGGATCGTATTCAGGCTATGCAGATGTTTATGCGCGTCGCGGAGGCAGGGAGCTTCGTGCGTGCCGCGGAAACCCTTTCCCTGCCGGCCTCCACTGTCACCAGTACCATTAAAAACCTTGAAAAATACCTGAAGGTGCGGCTGCTGAACCGGACCACAAGGCGGGTGAGCCTTACCCCGGAAGGGATGCAGTATCTGGCGCAGTGCCGGGAAATTCTCGCCCTCATCGAACATAGTGAATCCACCCTGAGCGAGTCTGTCGCGCGGCCTCAGGGGCGCCTGCGGGTTGATATGCCCGCGGGCATCGCGCATTTCATCGTCATGCCCCATCTGCCGGACTTTTACCGGCGCTATCCCGATATCTACCTGATGATCGGCGTCAGCGATCGCCAGGTCGATCTCATTCAGGAAGGCGTCGACTGCGTGATACGAACGGGAGAGCTGAACAACTCCAGCCTGGTGGCCCGCCCTCTGGGCCGCTTTCGCTGGGTCACCTGCGCGTCACCGGACTATCTCAGGGAATATGGTGTGCCGCCGTCACCGGAGGCGCTCTCTCAGCACCGGGCTGTGCATTATTTCTCCGGTCAGGCGAGGCGGGCCGATGAGTTCCGCTTCGTTCGCCATGGCGAGACCTTTTCTGTACCCGTCAGCGGCAACGCCGCGGTGAATGAAACGGGGCTCTATATAAAAATGTGCCTGGCAGGATTTGGGCTGGCGCAGCTGGCGGAGAATATCGTTGCTGACCACCTGCAGGAGGGGAGACTGGTGGAAGTGCTGACGGACTGGCAGCCGCCCCCGGTACCCGTCACATTGCTCTATCCGCACCAGCGCTTTCTCTCTCCCGCCGTGCGGGCGTTTGCTGAGTGGATGAGCGAGGTGGTTTGAGGGGAGTATTGCTTGCATTTAGCGCTTCGCGATGGAGGGTAGGGTTCCAGCAGAAATATCTGGTCTGCTGATGAATCGCTCGATATTCTGTAATGCTTTGTATTTTTTGTGAACAGGAAAAAGTATGCTTAATACGCTACCCGATTTACACAGAAGTTTTGCAGAGCAACTGAAGCTTAAATTACAGTCTGATTCGCGGATCCACTCCCTTCTCGCCGGCGGCTCGTTTATCCATGGCGGGTTTGATCAATACTCCGATCTGGATTTCGTGGTGGTGATCGACCCTCTCTATTATGACGAAATCATGGCTCAGCGTATGGCGTTCGCCGGAACGCTCGGCCATCTGCTACATGCTTTCACCGGGGAACACGTCGGTGAGCCTCGCCTGCTGATCTGCCTGTTTGGCCCGGAACTTCTGCATGTCGATCTGAAATTTATCACCCTGGACATGCTCACTCAGCGCGTTGAGGAGCCTGCCGTGCTATTTACCCGTGATAACGATGCTCTCAAGCGACAGCTGGCAAAATTTTGCGCGCACTGGCCGAACATGACGCCGGAGTGGTTTGAGTCCCGGGCCTGGATCTGGCTGCATTATGCCGTGGTTAAACTGGGCAGGGGGGAACTCTTCGAAGCGCTGGGGATGCTGTCTTTCTTCCGGGAACAAGTGCTGGGACCGATGCTGTTTCGTCGCGCCAATCTACCGCAACGCGGCGTTCGTCGAATAGAAGCCCTCGGCATTGATCCCGATGGCCTGCTGACTTCCACTCTGGCAACACACGATCGTCACTCCGTCGGGATTGCCATTCGAGGGGCTGCTGACGCTTATGTCAACCTGCGGGCTGATGCGCTGCCTGACAATATCGCAGACGATGCGGCGCGTCGGGCGGTCCTTGCCATGCTGGACGCGTATTCTCACAAGGGGTAAATCTATCCCTCCGGCCGCGGACGCGGCCGGAGTGTGAAAGGTGTCGTTGGTGGTCTAATTCTGAGAGGGATGGGTTGCCGGGTAATTGGTAACGTGAAAACAACAGAGCTTTTCGTTGGGCCTATCAATGGGCCTAAAAGGTGCGGATTTCATGAGTTCTCTTTGGACTGCGCGGGATAAATTGAGGGCACAAAAAAGCCCGCAGGGCTTGTACCGTGCGGGCTTTCAGGAATTCATCGGATGACTCTGGTAATCACCGATGGAGAATTTTGGTGGGCTGGCGGAGTCTGAATAAATTTCTTAATATATTAAATGTAAAGGATTTTTCCGTATTCAACTTTCAGTTGTGTACCTAAACGTGTACCAATTATGAAATGTCATAGTAATACGATCCCTCTTTAGAAATGTGCCACCTTTTTCATGTGGTCTTTTTTTCTTAAACAATGAGCATTGAAAAAAAGTTTTTTTGCATTTAACTGTTCACACTGTTCACCTCGTTATTTTTCTTTTTAATATCATAGTGATAAGTGGTGAATGGTTGGTGAAGAGTGAACAGTCGACTCTTCACCTTTGTGATTTTTTCTCGCTCTGGATGCGCCCGGTCAGGCGATGTGGTGGGGGGATAAAAAGTTTTTTTAGGTTTTACTGTTCACACTGTTCACCTTTTGTTTTTTTCCAATTATTTCATGGTGATAACGGGTGAATATACGGTGAAGGGTGAACAGTGGATTGTTCACCTTGCGGTAATAGTCAGAAAGAAAAAGACCGGCTCTTGCCGGTCTGAGGTTGGTTATGTCGCTGCGGGTTCGTCGCACTTTGGCAGCCAGTCGCCGTTGCTTTCATCCTTAAGCGTCAGGTTGGTCTGTGTACCCTGCTTGGTATGCCGCTTCTCATAATTCATCCCGTACTCTTTGAGCATCATCGGCAGCCCCAGCCCGAACATTTTCAGGCTGAGTACGTTCCTGTATCCGTTGGCCTCCATATAGACCAGATAGGCATGATAGAGATAGTTACGGGGCTGGCGCGGAATAATATTGGCATTCCCCATAAACATCCCGTTCGTCTGCGGCAGCGCCTCCAGATAGCCACAAAAATCAAATGCCGGGTCAGCGTCGCGTTTGATGCTGAGTGCCTCGTCGGAGTTCTGCTGCGACTGGAGCAGTGCGCGGGCGCTCATTGGATCGCTGAACTTCTGCATAAGCTGACGCACAATGACGGCCAGTTCGCGCGCAATTTTATCCCTGAGCTGCGGGTCGCGCTCCTCCGGCGCAATCTGCTCCGGGAAGTGAATAATCACCCGGCGACGTGACACGCCACCGCTGCGGTCGGTGAAGCGCATCGGGTTATTGTTCACGGCCAGAATCACCGCCGGAATATGCGTTGAATACGGGTTCTGATATTTCGGGTCAACCGATACCGCATCGCCGCCGGTGATGGCTTTAAGCCCGGCACCGTCGCCGCTCCATTTCTCCTGGTCAGGCAGGCGTATCAACGAGAAGCCAATCAGGGATGCACGTTTGCGGGGGTCTTCCAGCGTGTCGATGTCGGCCGACGTGGCGTTATCCTCCCCGGCGAGCAGGGTCGCAATTTCGGCGAGAATACTTTTCCCGCTGCCACCCGGCCCGGTCACTTCGAGAAAGAGCTGCCAGTCGTAACGGTTCGCCAGCACCATAAACAGGGCGGCCAGAATCACGTCGCGCTTTTCGGCATTACCGCTGGCTGCCCGGTCGAGCCAGCGCCAGAAGTTTGGCGCGTGTGTCTCCAGCGTTTCCCCCTCCACCGGTGGTGTAAAGTCGACATCGCACAGCGTACGCAACCAGTACGATTTATGGTGTGGACTGAATATGCCGGTGCTGGTATCAAGCACACCGTTACGGAAGCCAATCAGACGGCGTGCCGGTGTATCCTGCTGCGGAATAATCAGTTTCAGGGTCTCCACCACGGAGGCGATCCTCCCCGACGAGAACGGGGCACGCAGACGCTGGAACAGTCCGGCCACATCACGGGCAAAATCGGACGGCGGTATCACCTTCCAGATGCCATTTTCATAGCGGGACAGGAGCTGACCGTTCGCGTCCACAGCCAGCGCTTCGCCGTAATGATCATGCACCCGCATCGCCTTTTCGCTGGCGCTCATGGCGGTAAATTCAGCCTCGCTCATAGTATCGAACGGACTTTGCGCCGGTGGCCGGATAGCGTCATAAATGGCTTTGCGTGTCGCATCCTCGCCTTTTTGTTCAAATGCGTCATTCCAGTCACCGAACACCGGCGGCAGGGCAACCATGCCCTCACAGGCGTCTGCGGCCGCTGCGGCTTTGGTCTGGCCGTCGCCGTTCAGGTCGCGGTCGGCAGCAAGGACAATCTGACAGGCTGGATGTTTTTGACGGGCAAGGCTCGCCAGAGAAAGGAGGTTCACGGACGACAGCGCCACCATGACGGTTTCGCCGGTCAGGTGATGCACGGTGAGCGCGGTAGCATAACCCTCCGCGATCCACAGGCGTTTTCCCGCCTGTTTTTGCCCTTCGATGATATGGCATGCCCCTTTGACCTGACCTCCTTTCAGGGTGCGTTTGAGACCGTCTGAATTGATAAGCTGAAGGTTAACCAGCACGCCGCTATCATCATACAGCGGGACAACCAAATCACCGGCGCGGAACGTCACACCGCCAGTTTTATGCATGGTCGTCAGCGTCAGACATTCCCGACCGGGAAAGCCCTTGCCAGTCAGATAAGCGTTGCCAGTGGTCGTGTGGGTTTTCTCCATCAGTTTTGCGGCCAGCGTGGCCGCCGCTTTCCGGTCGGCCTCCGTTCCGGCTTCTGCAGCCGCAATCACCTCCGGGGCAACCGGCGACAGACTGCCGGTCACGGCGTTTACCTTCCCGGCGGCCTCAGAGGCTGATACACCGAACACCTTCTCGACCAGTTTCAGTCCGTCACCCGCGCCGCACTGGTTACAGAACCATGTGCCGCGCCCCTCTTTATCGTCAAAGCGGAAGCGGTCAGAGCCGCCGCACACCGGGCAGGACTGATGGCGGTTTTTAATGACCTTCACCCCCAGCGCCGGGAGAATGCGCGGCCAGTGGCCGCACGCCTGTTTCACGGTGTCCGTTACGTTCATTTTCATTGTGGTTGTCTCCCTCAGTGCAGTACCGGCGCGGTGATGTGACGGGCGCAAATTTCATCCATCACGGCCAGCCCGAGAAAGGACAGCGACGGCGCGGCTTTGAGTGGACCGGCTTCCATTAAATCTTCGAGTAATGCACAGGCTATCTGGCGACCTTTTTCCTCGCCGTGCTGGCGCAGGTAGAAGCCCTCCAGCTCGTCAGCAATGGCATTTTCCAGCGCGTCGAGGGTGAGGTGCGGATAGCGGTGCTGATGGGTGCACAGGGTCAGCCAGGCACAGGCGACCGCGCGGCGGTATAGCGCAGCACGCAGAGCGGGGGATAATGCAGTTTTCATACGTTACCCTCCCCGGTCAGCCAGCGCTGGTTGCAGCGTTCGACCACACCGTCGAGCTGGGCGGTCATGAGGTAAATCACGGAGGTGAGCTGTAATTGTTGTGCGGGGTCACGGCGTACGGTGGTGCAGTCCTGCACCTGCATCAGTTCGCCGACAAGATGGCCGACGTTGCGCATATGCTCAAGGCATTCGAGGTCACGGGCGGTAATGGTGGTGTGTTTCATGCGTGCACCTCCAGAACCGGCAAACGGCCAGCGAACGAGAGGACGTAATCGCGAACGAGGGAAAGGCGTGCGGCGTGCTCATCACCGGCAACGGTGCGGAGCATGCAAATACGGGGTTTACGGTCTGCGCGACGAACGGCGGCAAACACAAAGACAAACTGCGGGTGTGACGGGGTGAGGGTCGTAGCCATAGTGGCAACCTCCAATGTTTGCATGTGACTGCTACCACTGGAAACGCCAATTTCACTGGTGGTAGCCCAGACGGGGTTGGCGTAACCGGCAACATTGGAAACCGGCGCTTCGTGAGAAGCCCCCGCCTGAGCCACCATTACACGAAGGATCCATAGACAGATAAATCTCTGGATCAAAAATGGATGCGCTGAGGCATAGACACAAAAAAAGACGCAAGGCGCGTCCGGTGTCGCCAATGTTGTAAACGGGACGCCAATCCCGGCTGCCGATTTTGCGACAGCGGGAAAACTATACCTGGAAACGGCGAACGGAAGCAAGCCAGAAAAAGGGGCTGTTTGCTGAACGGTCATCATCATGCGTCATAGCCCCGGTTACGTTCGGCAATGCGATCCGCCATCCATGCAGTGATTTCAGACTGCGCCCACGCCACATTTTTTCCGCCGAGGGAGATTTGTTTCGGGAAGGCTTCCCGGCTGATGAGGTCGTAAATTGTCGAGCGGGACAGGCCGCACAGATGCATCACTTCGGGCAGACGGATAAAGCGTTCGTGAACGGTATCAGAAACCGGCATCAGTGGCGCGGCAGGGGCAGAAGACGGGGAAGAAAAAGCGATGTGCATCGGGCTACCTCACAAAGTCCATACAGTGCCGGTCGTGTCCGTCCGGCTTCGGGTAGCTCCTTATTATGTCTATATTTTTCCTCAGGTCATGTGAGATTTTCGGGGAAACAAACATTGACTTTTCGCTCTGGCAAACAAAGGCAAACGCTGGCAAACATATGCAAATCACTGCATTACAATGCAGCAATTTCTATTGCTTTTAGTTATATATTTTTCATTTTTAATCGAAATAAAGTCTAAATGGTATAGCCAGAGCAAAACAGGAGGGTGAACAGTGGTGAACAGACGGTGAACAGTCAGGCCCTCAACTGTTCACCATTTAACTTACTGTATTATTTGTATTTTTATTTAAGGTGAACAGTGGTGAATAGTTATAAGTAAAAAAACAAACGGTGAGTAAGGTTATCCTGCGACCTTTCTCTGGCCAGCCGGTTTTTAAGGTCTGTTTGTGCCAGCACTCTGACAACGGCAATGAATCGTGTTGTTGTGCAGGAGGCGTCAGAATCATTTCAGGTTGAACACACGGAGAGCCTGAACATGAAACCCGAACTCATTATCAAAGCCATGCAGACCGTTATCAGTAAACAGGATGAAGGCGCGGAACAACGTATTGCCGGTGCGCTGGCCGCACTTAACGAAGCAAAAGACGCACACACGGCCAGCATGGGTAAACTCAGCGACATTGAGGCTTCCATTCAGCGTTGTGAGCAGGAACGACAGACCGCCCTCAGTGAAAGCGCACAGGCCGAACAGGACTGGCGCAGCCGCTTTCGAACTCTGCGCGGCAACCTCACTCCTGAACTGAAAGCTGAACACAGTAAACGTATCGCCAGCCGCGAACTGGCTGATGAGTTCACCGGTCTGATTACCGAGCTGGAGAAAGACAAAAGTCTCGCCATGCTTGGCGCATGCTCCTCCGGTACGGCTTATATCAGCGCCCATGAAAAAGCATTCACCACTTACGCCAACAGCGAATGGAAGAAGGCGTTAGCCGGTATCAGCCCCGCACTGTTACGTGCCTTCCTGTTGCGTATACGGTCGCTGGAAATGAGCGGAGAAACCTCATCGCGTGCGACCGCGACACGTGAGCTTGGTGATGCCCTGAATCTGCAGTCAGCCCTGTATCATTTTGATATGGAGCAGGAGCCGGTCCTGTCTGTAACTGGCATGAATCGCCCGGTCATAACCGGGGTTGATATGGCGCTGTTAAGAAGCCCGGCCAGACGGATGAAGCTTGCCGCTGAACTGGCTGCAAAATCCCACGAACAGGCAGAGGGCTGAATTATGTTTCACTGTCCGTTCTGCAAAAAGACCGCGCACGTCCGTACCAGCCGTTATCTGTCGGAAAACGTCAAACAGCGTTATCACCAGTGTACCAATATCGAATGTTCGGCCACTTTCCGCACCATCGAGTCGGTTGACGGTGTGATACGTGCCGCACCGGAGAAACCTGACCCCACCCCGGTGACGCCACTGCCGCCGCGTAAAGTACAGGGCTGCTACAGCTCGCCGTTCCGGCATTAATCAGGAGAGAGACACGTGACCACTATGACAATACAGCAGGCCTTTGAGGCCTGTCAGGCGAACAAAAACACCTGGCTGAAACGTAAAGCCGAACTGGCTGACCTTGAACTTGAATACCGTGAACAGCTCCTTGCCGGTGACGAACAAATCCCGCGAAGAATGCAGGATTTGCGCGACAATATCGACGTGAAAAAATGGGAGATTAATCAGGCCGCCGGTCGCTATATCCGCTCACATGAGGAGGTGCAGCACATCAGCATCCGCAACCGGCTCTATGACTTTATGCAGCAGCACGGCGCGGAGCTGGCCGCCACGCTGGCGCCTGAACTGATGGGGTATAATGAACAGCTTCCCGCAGTAAAACAGAGCGCCATGCAGCATTCGGTTGATTATCTGCGTGAAGCCCTGTCAGTGTGGCTGGCCGCAGGTGACATAATTAATTATTCCGTGCAGGACAGCGACATTTTAACGGCCATCGGATTCAGGCCTGATGCGGCTTCGCGGGATGATAATCGAGAGAAATTCACCCCGGCACAGAACCTGATTTACACCCGCCGACGTGCAGAACTGGTCGCACGGTAGCACGCGAAAAAATCCCCGAAAATTCCGCTATTTTTCCTGAAAAAAGCCATGCATCCATAAGGTGCATGGTTTTGCATGCAAATCCCCGTATTTTATTTCCCCCACCACGCCAGTACCGGCGCGGCCTGAGCCGGTTCATGCACCTGCATTAAAAGTGACCTCTTAAGCGGGCAGGCGTGGCGGGGAGAGCATTGCGCGCTCGGTGCTCGTAAAATTATCTCAAAGCATGGTTTTATGATCAGTTGTCGAATGCTGATGTTTTAAGCACAATGAGATGTGTCTGATTAATATGAGCTTTATGGTATATGGATAATCTCGATAAGCTGAGACAGATAGATTGGAAAAAATTGGTCATTACAGACCATTCTTGGATTCAGAGTCAGTTAGTTGGAAGAGCCCCATCAGTAGAGAGGAAAATAACTTCTCGATTATTCACGATTCCATTTAGTGGAGTGATACAAGAGGCTCACTCACTAATTGAGTCATTAGCAGATTCGATCGAACATTACGTCTTTGATAAAGCGACGATAGATACTATGCGGCAAAATGGGCAGATACCATTTAGAAAAGCTGCTCAATTTTTCGGTGACACAAATCCAATAAAAGATGGAAAGTATGGAGAGTTAATTCTTTACATTCTTTCAGAAGCTATCTTAAACACACCTATGGTTTCTCATAAAATAACAACTCTCAGTAATTTGAACGACCAGGTTAAAGGTGGTGATGGTATTTTTTTTGGTAAATATAGAGACAACATATCTATACTTATTGGTGAGTCAAAAATATATAAAAGTTTCAGTGGCGCTTTAGATAGTGCATTTGATTCGTTAGATCGTTTTTCAAAAAATTACTCAAGTGGCGCTCTTTCTCATGAGTTGTTTATTGCAAGAAATAACATAAGCAATAATTTTAATTTTGAGACAATGGAGTTGATCTATCAAGCTTTTACTCCGGGGACTAAAATATACTCTGAGTGTATTAAGACTCATCCGGTTTTATTGATATTTGAGGATGATGAGATAAAGGAGATAGAGAATAATGCTCTAACTAAGTTAGATGCTGAGAATTTATTTGAAAAATGGTTATCGAATAAAAGAGAACAAATAAAGTCTGCAATTGAGGATAAGCTAAATAAATATCCAAATGTTAAACCATGCTACCTAGATTTTTTTCTTATTCCCATGAGCGATGTGGGTAATTTTAAAAAATCATTATATCGTTCTATCCATGGCATTGACTACAAACCATAATCTCAAGGAGTGCTAATGAATAGCGGGATTGCAGCAGAGGCATTAAACCATATTGATTTTAAGCGTGTTTTTGATGCGTTGATTAGAAATTTGTTTCTAAAAAATAGAGATAGGAGTAATAGTGTTACCATAGATATAAAAGATATTAGAAGGGCAACATGGTTAGCTTCCTTGGGATCTTTGGGGGATGAGAATGAAAAGAGTATAGCAAATGCTTTTGGTAGTCTTCTCTATCTATATGATCCTGACAATGAACTTTTTTTGAAAACATGTTATATTCTACAATCGCGTTCAGGCAATCTTGTCTCATCAAGACATTTAAATGGATTATATAAAGAAAACGAAAAATTAAATAGTTTTGGCACATCTCTTGACTTTGAATTAGCAACTCATAGATTTGATTTGGGTAAGGATTTTGATGGTGAAACTATATTTTTCACTCATTATCAAAAGTCATTATGGGAGAAATTGGAATCGGGTAAAAACATTGCAGTTTCTGCACCGACCTCTGCGGGTAAATCATTTGTAATAAAAAGATTTATCTTTGAGATAATTCAAAATAATAAAGCAGAGTTTTTTGTCTACGTTGTGCCATCCAAAGCATTAATTAACCAAGTAAGTAATGAGCTCTCTAAAGAATTAAAAGAAAGTGCATTGGTATTAACTACATATAGAGAGGTTGAATGCTCTGATAAAAATATAGTGTATGTACTTACTCCGGAACGATGCATGAGATTATTACAAGAGAAAAATAATCATGCTCCTTTGTTGGTTTTTTTTGATGAAATACAGAATATTGAAGATGGTACGAGAGGAAGTGTATATGAGAATGTGATTTATAGGATGACAACGAGATGGAAAGATTCGCAATTTATAATGGCTGGCCCTTATATTGAAAATCTTCATCTCTCTTTACGTGAGATAATTGATATAGATCTACTTGAGCATAAAACAGTAGCAACTCCGGTGTTACAGCTTAAGACAGTGTTGACAGTTTTTAAAAAATCACAAAATGTAAAGTATAAAATCATCAGCCCCACAGGGAGTGTTGTTCAGGGGGATTATGATATAGGTAGGGCTTTATATAGTAAACTATCGGCTTCAAGAGGGCAGGCATTAAAATATTTAACATCAGTATTTCATGAAGATGAACAAAATATAATTTTTTCTCCCAAAAAAAACATGGCTGAAGGGTGGGCTTTATCTATATCGGGGGATGATGAAGTTAATTCTGAACTTGTTGATAATGAAAAGATTAAAAATCTTTGCTCTTTTTTAGAAAGTGAAATTCATCCATTGTATTCATTAGTCAGATGCATCAAAAAGGGAGTGGCATTTCACCATGGTGGCTTACTAGATGTGGCTAGATTGGAAATTGAAGACCTATTTTCATCAGGAGTGGTTAAAAATCTCGTTTGTACGTCAACCTTATTACAAGGGGTGAATTTACCTGCCGACAGAATTGTTGTCATTTCACCGAAAATAGGAAACTACAATCTCTCACAATTTGAATTTTTGAATCTTATAGGTCGTGCTGGGCGTATTAATACTTCTTTGTATGGTGAGATATTTTGTATTGAGCTATGTGATGAGGAGTGGGCAGAAGAACGCATCAAAAATGAAGATAAAAAAGAAATTGTGTCTTCTGTTTTGAATAAATTAAATGAAAATGTTGCATCAGTAATTAACTATATAGACTTGAGTGGTCAACAGATACTTGATAGCGATGGTGATTATAAGCTCTATCCGTTGGTATCGTATCTAAGGGGGCAATATCTAGTCGACAAAAAACACTATATTAAAATCATAAACAACTCAAAATTAAATAAAGAACAAATT